>JAANMV010000478.1_pt1 | contig 49338 bp, 38 predicted proteins | sample 7279661 | NCBI WGS metagenome assembly JAANMV01 (sample SAMN14094540, study PRJNA606508) | bioreactor metagenome | isolation source: A lab-scale SPAN reactor treating ammonium-rich wastewater day 121 | place: Ireland: Galway | collected 2017-05-16
CGTACACGACGGGGGCACGCTTGCAGGCACCCAAGGTAATGGCCGCCACCCCACCTACCACTGGTGGATAGTAGGCGTAGACGACATCGGGCCGAAGACTGGCATGCCGGAGTATTGGGAATCGTGGCTTCCAAAATTACCGAGCTTTTCGGCAAGCCGGCGGTCGTGCTTAGCGCCGCGCACGGCGACGACGGGATGATACGCGGCAGCGCCCGCGGCCCGGCAGGATTCAACCTGAGAAAAGCCATCGAAAACTGCAGCGGCGAACTCGATCGTTTCGGCGGCCACACCACTGCCGCCGGCCTTTCGCTTTCGAAAGACAATCTTGACAGCTTCAAGCGGATGCTATTGCAAACAGCGCTCGAAAACGGCGGCGAAATGAGCATCGGCGGAACCGAAATCGCGGACGCAGAGGCGGACGTTTCCGGGCTGGCGAACCTCGAAGTATGCCAGCTCGATAGGCTCGCCCCGTTTGGCCACGGAAACGCTGCGCCGAAATTTCTTTTGAAAAACGTGACGTTTTCCGGCGTAAGAACCATTGGCCGCGATTCGACAACGCTTAGCGCCATTGTGTCCGGCGGCGGCGACAGAGTTCGCGCCATCGGTTTCCGCAAAAGTCATTTGAAACATAGAATTGCCGAAGGCGCCGGATATAATGCGGTGGTTTCCGCCGCCGTGGACGTTTATAACGGCGTGCGGCGAATCAGATTCGGCATAGAGGACATCGAGCCTTTCGAGGAGGAATCCTTTTGACGGATAACGGAATCGAAATTTTGAAACGCGCCGTACGCGACATTCCGGATTTTCCGAAACGCGGCATTTTGTTTCGCGACATAACGCCTATTTTGTCCGATTGTTCGCTTCTTTCCCTTGCAATCGACTTGATGAAAAAACCTTATGAAGGAATGAAAATCGACAAAATTGCGGGCATCGAAAGCCGCGGTTTCATTTTTGCGCCGGCGCTCGCCCTTAAGCTCGGTGCGGGATTCGTCCCCGTGCGCAAAGAAGGAAAACTTCCCGCTAAAACCATAAATCATTCGTACGACCTCGAATACGGTTCCGCCACCGTCGAAATGCACGTCGATTCGATAAGCCCCGGCGAGCGTGTAGTCCTCGTTGACGACCTTATCGCCACAGGCGGCTCGGCGTCCGCGGCAATCGAAATGATCGAGCGACTCGGCGGCGAAGTTGTTGGCGCCAGTTTCTTAATCGAGCTTCATTTCCTGCGCGGGCGGGAGAGGCTTAAAACGCCCGTACACACTCATTTGGTGTATTAATAGATGCCGGAATCCAAATCGAATTGGGAAGCGATAATAGGGCTTGAAATCCACGCCCAAATCGACACGGCAACGAAACAGTTTTGCCGATGCCCGGCGAAGTTTACGAACGAACCCTCGGAAGCCAACAAATACGTTTGCCCGATTTGCCTCGGCCATCCCGGAGTGCTGCCGGTTTTGAACGGCAAAAGCGTCGAACTCGCCCTAAGACTTGCCGCGGCGGCGAACGCGGACATTGCCGGAAAAAGCGTGTTCGCCCGTAAAAACTATTTTTATCCCGACCTGCCGAAAGGCTACCAAATTAGCCAGTACGAAATACCGCTGGCGGAAGGCGGCGCTCTGCCTTTTTATCACGCGGAAAACGGCACGGACGAACCCGTTACGAAATCCGCGCGGTTTACTCGAATGCACCTCGAGGAGGACACTGGAAAAAGCTTTCACTTTCCGGACGGCCGCTCGATAGTCGATTTCAACCGGAGCGGCATTCCCCTTTTGGAAATCGTAACTATGCCGGACTTCCGCTCAGCCGCCGAAGCTATTTCATATCTCGAAGAAATCCGGCTAACGCTCATTTACCTCGGCATTTCAGGCGCGAACATGGAACTCGGCCAAATGCGCTGCGAACCGAACGTTAGCGTAAGACCGGCGGGGGAATCCGGACTCCGCGCCAAAACCGAAATCAAAAACCTCAATTCGTTCTCGATATTGATGAAAGCCGTCAATTACGAAATTGAGCGGCAAATTCACGTATGGGAATCAGGCGGTCCGGTTTTGCCGCAAACCATGAGGTGGGACGACGGAGCGGAAGGCTTCGACGGACGAAAAGGCGCAACCGTCGCGATGCGCACAAAGGAAACCGCCGACGATTATCGCTATTTCGACGAACCCGATTTGCCGCCTCTTTCCGTAACCGCGGAGATGAAAAATGCGGCCGCGGAATTCTCCAACAAAACCGCCTTCGCGATGCGTACCAGACTGAAAGAAGAAGACGGCCTGTCGGAATACGACAGCCGCAACATCGCGACAATCCCGGAAAATTTGCATTGGTACGCCGAACTAATGCCGGAGGTCGGCGACGCCAAACTGACCGCGAACTGGGTGCTCGGCGAAATCAGCAGATGGAGAAGCGAACTTCCGAATGGCCTTAAAGTGACCGCGGTAGACGCGGCGAAAATCATCCGCGCCGCAAAAAACGGCGAAATAAATTTCGGCCAGGCGAAGGCGGTTTTCGAAAAAGCGGCGAAGGGCGAAAGCCCGGCGCTTGCGCTTATCGAAAAAGCCATCGAAGAGTCGAAAGCGTCGGCCGGCGGAATCATAGAAAAAATAAGGGAAGCAATCGCCGAAAATCCGTCCGCAGTTTCGGATTACCGCGCGGGGAAACAGGCCGCGATTATGGTGCTCGTCGGTCAGGTAATGAAAAAAACCAAAGGCTCGGCGGACGCGCTGGAAGTAAGGAAGATACTTCAGGAACTGCTTAAGTAGGCGGTTATCGGCGCGACAACTTCGATTTTGGCATTTTATTTGCATTAAAGTCTTGAAATCCTGAAACATCGCGGTATAATTGTAAACGGCGGCGCGTGAAGCTAATGGTCCGGCGCAAACGGGATTTATATATTTTCTCGCCGGTGCTTGAAGGCCCTTGGGGAAGGGGCGCCGCCTCTTTTTCTTTCGGCCCGCCATCCGCTAAATCTCCATTACGCGGTCATTTCTCCCCCCGCCAAAGCGTTTCCCTAACATGCGCAATCGCTGTTGCATATTTGCGCGCCTGAATGTATCGTTTCCCGCTTATGACCGAATCCGAGGGAAGCGCTGGCGCGGAAAACATCGAATCGGCGGACATCGCTGCGGAACATTCAATCGCGGCGGACGCTACGGCCGAGGTTGCCGCGCGCCTGCCATCGGAAACCACCGGCGGAAGAAAACAAAAGCGCGATTTGACGTCGGGCCCGCTTTTGCATCACGTAGTCAAGCTGTCGCTTCCAACGATGGGCGCAATCGCGTTTCACGCAAGCTATAGCATCGCCGACACGATTTGGGTAGGCCGCTATTTGGGAAAAGAGGCCATCGCCGCGATATCGATTTGGTTTTTCCTGTTCATGGTCTTCATATTTTTCAATCAGGTTTTCGGCGTGGGCAGCGTTGCGCTTATTTCGCAAACTTACGGCGCGAAAGAATATGAAAAAACGAAAATCGTAATCGGCCAAACGTTCATGTTCAAAATATACATGGCTCTTATCGTTACGATTCTCGGCTGGTTGTTCGTTGACGACGTTTATCGCGCGTTCATCGCCGACCCGGAAGTGCAAAGACTCGGCGTCACATACTGCCTTATTCTCTTTACGGCTCTGCCGATATACTTCAGCGGCTTCACGCTGAATACGTCGTTTCACGGCATCGGCGACATGATGCGCCCGCTGTATATCGTGGCGACGGCGACGATTCTGAACATCGTTCTCGACCCCGTTTTAATCGTCGGCATAAACGGCTCGCTTCACCCGGCGCTGCCAAATCTTACGCCCGGCTACGGCATTGCCGGCGCGGCATACGCAACCGTCATCGCTCAAGCGCTGACGTTTTCGATGGGGCTTTTCATTTTTTTCAGCGGCAGAACCTATCTCAAAATGGAACTCAAATATCTCGGCAGGCCGATTTGGCTTTGGATATGGAAAATCGTCCGAATCGGCACTCCTACTGCAATAGGCGAAACCATTCGGAACATTGCACAACTTGTAATCGGCAAACTCATCGCGCTTTTCGGCACGGCGATATTCGCCGCGCAGGGAATAATGGGCCAGTTTTTTATGCTTCTCTGGATTCCGCTCGGCGGCGTGGGACAGGCGGTTGTCACGCTCGTCGGCCAAAACCTCGGCGCCGGAAAACCGGAGCGCAGCGAAGAATCCGTATGGAAGTCGCTTTTCGTCGCGCTCGCCATTATCCTTCCAATTATCGTTTGCGGATACATATTCGCCCCCGCGCTGGTTTCGGTTTTCAATAACGAGCCGGAAGTGGTTCACGCCGGCACCCAAATTCTGCGCGTTATTTTGTTCGCATTTTTGCCGCTGACAGTAACCGCGATTCTCGGCAGCGCGTTCTGGGGCTCGGGAGATACCGTACAACCGATGATCGTCGGCGTCGCCGAAATATATTTCATTCAGCTTCCGCTCATATTCATGGCGGTGAAGCTTGCGGGAAACCCGCTAGTGAGGCTGAACGTGCTTGCCGGCGCGCCGGACCCGGTATATTACGGATGGTGGGCGGTGGTTGTCGGCGAAACCGTCGCGGCCGTCGCGATAATTTGGGTGTTCAAGCTAGGTCTGTGGAAGAAAGCCAAGATATAAAATGCGCTTGCGGAAATCCGGATTAGCACCGAAAACTATCCGCCCGCATTTCTTTGGGATGCGGCTTCCGCCTCGCGACGCTTGCGCTCGGCTTCCAGAAACTTATGCATATTGCTTCCGCCCTTGCTGCCGCACGAACAGCCCGTCTTCTTGCCGGAACATCCGATGCTGAAGTTTTCTTTGATAAACAGCTTGTATGCGTAATACGCGGCGGCAACGAAAATGACCGCGAGCACTATCGTTTCAAAAGTCATTTCAAATCACCTATCCGAATCCGAGCAATTTTCCGCCCTGATAAACGAGCAGCGCGAAAACATAAGCAAGAACCGTCGTATACGTCACGGCGAACAAAAACCACTTCGCGCTCGCCAGTTCCTTTCGTTGAACCGCAAGAACCGCCACGCAGGGAATATAAAGCAACACGAACAGCATCAGCGAAATAATTGCAAGCGGGGTATACGCCTTCGCGCCGTCGGGAAGCGTAGCGCTTTGCAGCACGGACCGAAGCGATTCGTCCGCACCTTCCTCTGCGTGAACGTTGAAAATAACGCCCATTGTCGAAATGACGACTTCTTTCGCGAGAATCCCGCCGATAAGCCCTACTCCGATTCGCCAATCGAATCCGAGCGGCTGAATTGCGGGTTCGACTGCCTTTCCAAGCCTTCCGGCTATGCTTCCCGCCATGTTTCGCTGGGCCGCGTCGAGTTCGATTGCGTCGATTTCCGCAAGCATTTGTTCTTCGAGCGCAGCGGCTTCGTCCGCGTTTGCGGCGGCAATCATTGCGGAATACTTCGATTCGACCGCGCCGGTCGCCGCTGCCAAATCCGCCTTCGTCACGGTTACCGGAAAACTGATTCCGTACCAAACCAAAATCGCGCCGGCAAGAATGAACGTGAACGCCTTTTTAATGTATTGCCTGGCATTTCCCCACGCGTGCAGCAGCACGCTCTTGAAAGTCGGGACCAGATAAGGCGGAAGTTCGAGAATCATCGGGCTTGCGACGCCTTTGAACAGCAGCGTTCTGAAAAGCTTCGCCGTCAGAACGGTGAACAGCACGCTCGCAATATAAATTCCCCAAAGAACGGTGCCCGCTCTCGCCGCGGGGAAAAACGCGCCGATTAACAGCAGATACACCGGCAATCGCGCGCTGCAGGTAATCATCGGAATCACGAGAATCGCGAGTATCCGGTCGCGCCGGTCTTCTAGAACTCGCGTCGCCATTATTGCGGGAACATTGCAACCGAAGCCGACTAGAATCGGCACAAACGCCTTTCCCGGAAGTCCCAGCCTCGACATCGCCCGTTCCATAATGAAGGCGGCGCGGGCGAAATAGCCGCTGTCTTCGAGAATCGCGATGCCCATGAACAAAAGGAAAATATTCGGCACGAAAACGAGCACCGCGCCGACGCCGCCTATCATTCCGTCCACCAATAGCGACTCCAGCATTCCGCCGCCCAATCGCCCGGACAGCATCGCCGTCAGCCAAGCGAATCCGGTTTCGATGCCCGCCACCATCGGCTCCGCAAGCGTGAAAACCGCGAAGAACAATAGCCACATAGTAGCCAAAAATATCGGAATTCCGGCCATCGGATGCGTCAAGAATGAGTCAAGTTTGTCGGTCAGGCTTCGATGGTCTTCAGTCGTCGATACCTTCAGTACCTGCCTGACGATTCCGTTGATATAGCCGTAACGCCGTTGTGTTAGGCCGATTTCGAAATTGTCGCCAAGCACGCCGCGAAGCTTTCGCCTCGACTCCTCCAGCGCGCCGAAAACCGCTTCCATAAGCGGATGATGTTTTACCGCAAGCTCGACTTCACGGTCGCCTTCGAGCAGCTTTACCGCAGCCCATCGCGCCCGCGCCCTGTTTTCATACTGGGGTGCGGATGCCAACAAGGCCGCGAGCTTTTCAATTTCGGCGTTCGCCGCATGTCCGTAATCTACTTCGAGCGGAGCAATTTTCTTTATAGGCTCGTCGCCGGACAGCGCCTTTTTCAGCTCTCCTAAGCCTATTCCGCTGCGCGCCGCCATCGGTATGACCGGAACGCCGAGAAGCTCGCTCATCTTTTTAACGTCTATGGATATTCCGTCGGCTTCCGCCCTGTCGATCATGTTCAAACAAAGAACGATGGGCAGTCCAAGCTCCAATAGCTGAACCGTGAGAAACAGATTCCTGCTGAGATTGCCGGAATCCACGACGTCCACGACGACGTCCGGCGCTCTGTCGAGGAGAAAATGTCTTGCGACCAGTTCTTCCTGGCTGAAAGCCGTCAGGCTGTAAGTTCCCGGAAGGTCCACGATTACCGCCGACTTACCGCCGAGCTTTATTCTCCCCGCTTTTGTTTCGACCGTTACGCCGGGAAAATTCGCCACGTGCTGATGCGCGCCGGTAAGGTTGTTGAACACGGTCGTTTTGCCGGTATTCGGAGCGCCCGCAATAGCGACGATTTTCTGAGCCTTGAACGGCTTGTCGTCAACCGGAAAAGCAGTATCGATAATCGGCATATATTTCCTTTGGACGGCCTGCCGGCGCGTCCGTCAATCGCTTTACCATGGCAATTTGAAAAACCGCCTGCGCCCTTTTCCGTGCTTCTCCATACATCCGCAGCCGGGTTCGCAGGTTTGAAATTCGCCGGAGGATTTGTCATCGTCTTCGGCGCTCGCTTGGCCTGTCGTGAGGATATTCATACAAATGCTTCTGCCAAGTCCGATTCGCGTCCCGCCGATTTCGACGAGTATTGGGCCTTGCCCGTTGCCGGACCGAAGAACCTTCGCTTTCATTCCCGGATGTACGCCAAGCGAAACAAGCCGCGAGCAAACGTTCGCCGGCCCTTTGACGTCGGCGATTTCCACCTCGTCGCCTTCGGCAAGCAGGGCGATAGGAACCAAAATTCCGGCGGTATCGGTCACTAAAAAGCCTCCAAGCTTCGAAAGAAGCTTATTGAAACTAAGTCTCAATAAATACTAGCTTAACGGATAATTTGTGTCAAAAAAATTGGGCATTTGCGGCTCGATATCGCGATTGTGAAAAATCGAGCATGGGGAATTTATTCCGGAATCTCAGGTGCTTTTGCCGGTCTTCGCACACCCGTTTTCAGCTCTCAGCCTTCGATCGACTCGATAATTGCCGCAACGTCTTTCTCCGCCGATTCGTTCATCCGCACGAGCTCCGCCGCCGCGCTTTCGTCGAATCCCCTTCGATATGACGCCACTATCGCGTCCGTCTTTTGGCTCGGTTCCAATACTCCCAGTGCCAAGTCCGCTTGGCCGAACGCCTTGGCAAGAGCGGATACCTTCGGGTCGTAACTTATCGCGACGAACGGTTTCGAATATTGCGCGGCGAGAATGCATCCGTGCAACCTGTAGCTCATAATAACGTCCGCCCATCCGAAATGCGGCATATGCTCGATAGGATTTCCCGTTCCGAATTCGAGGAATTCGCATCCGACCGCGCCGGCAATCGCCTTTGCCATATCCGTGTCTTGTTCTCTATGAAGCGAGGCTACTTTCAGTTCGACGTTCAATCCCTCGAATTGATGCTTCGTCCCGTGCAGCACCGACGCTATGTGCGCAAGCTGCGTTTCGAATTGGCCGTGCGGCCTCGGGCAAACGAGTATGCGAATCAGTCCGCTTCCGCCGTTTGTCCTACGCGTCGCTTCGCCGGGCATCAATGCGGGTTTGAGCGCGAAAGTAAAATCGGCAGTTTGTTCGACTTCGCCCTTTACTTTAAGCGCCTCCAACAGCATTTTGCTTCCGCTGTCCCTTACGCTCACGTAGTTCGCGGCCGAAAACGACCGTTTGACCGACAATTTACCCACTTGCGAAGTAAGCGGACCAACCCCCTGGCCCACGAGCGCAACCGTTTTCCCGAATTTTCGGGCAAGCCGCACGACGTTCGAGTAATAAAGCACGCTTCTAATACTGGTTTTGTCCTGGAAAAGTCCGCCCCCAGGCGCGCAAATCACGTCCGCGCTTCTAATAGCCGCCGTCAGCGCCCTGAGATTCTTGCGCGGTATGCACTCGACCGGAATGGGAAGAGCGTCATAGGATGAATCCGATGTTATAGAAATTTCGAGCGCGCCTTTTTCGACTAGTCTTCCGAGCCTTAGGCATGCTGTCCACAGCAGCAAGTCGTCGCCGAAGTTGCCGTGGCCGAAATACCCGAAAAGCAAAAGCTTTTTCAACGCCCGAAATTATACTTGGGAAGAACAAATGCGAAACTCCCTTCCCCCGCCGTAACAATGTTTTACACTTGCGATACATTATCGTCACATTACTCGTTTTAAGCATTCTCAAAACGGGTATAATCATTCGTAGGCGCGCAAGGACGCTGCCGGTTGGGAGGATGCCATGTTTGCAATTGGCGGAGTTTTGAAGAGGTTTGAGATTGCTATTTACTGCGCGGCCGTTATCGCCGCGATGTTTGCGCTTTTATCTTGCGGCGGCCCGTCCGGCGGACGCCCGGCCTCCGGCGCCGGTCAGTCATTATCGGCGGATTCGCCCAATGCCGGGGTTCCCGCCGATTTCATCGGGCCATTGCCGGAATTCCCGTCTTCGTCCGGAGCGCTATCCACTGATGCGATTACCGGAATTCTCACATGCGAATTCGAGGCAAAGCTCTCCGAAGCGCGCGAAGGTAAACTCGCGTCGGCTGCGCCTTCTTATTCGCCCGGACAGGTATTCGACCTTTATTACGACGTCGATACCGAAACTCTTCACTGGACATATTTCAACCCCGGCGACTATGACCTCGACGGCGAAGTCGGCATTCCCGACATCACGCCGCTGGCTCTGAACTTCGCAAAAACGATGACAGGCGGCGAATGGGACGACCCGTATCTCGCTTGGCTCGACGGCAGCGAAGACGGCGAAATCGGAGTCTCGGACGTTTGGCCCATAGCAATCAATTTCGAAAAGCGGGTGGACGGCTACGAGATTTTTTCAGCAGGCGCGGCTGACGGCGAATACGAGCTTCTCGGCAACGTGGAGTTTACGGCATCGCCCGGCGGCTTTCCGCGTGCGTATTCGTTTAAGCTGCCGAAGCAGGGCAAGCAGTATGTAAAAGTGCGCCCGTATTTCGCAGGAGATACCGGGAACGACAGCGCTCCCATTTTGCTCGAAGCGTTTTACTTTCCGCCCGCCCCGCCCGCGTCGATAACCGCCTCCCAAGGCACGTTCAACAACCGCATCAGAATCGAATGGGAACCCAGCGAAGGCGCAGTGGGGTATTTTGTTTTCGACGGCGAAACGGGCGATAACATCTCGATGGTGTACGGATTTACCTTTTACAACGATTATTCGATAGGCGACGACAATCCGCGCTCTTATTTCGTAAAGGCATTTAACGACTTGGGACAAGGGCCTGAAAGCGAAATCGCCACCGGATGGGCCAGCGGACTGCCCGTAATCAATTCCGTAATTTTCGGCGAAATATACAAGTACGCGGATGCGGCTTTCAGCGCCAGCGTGACCGGTCTCGGAACGTTCGACTATTCGTGGTATTTCGGCGATTTGGCCGAGCCCGCTCAAAGCTCGCAAGTCGAGCCAGTCGTGAAGTTCAATACCGCGGGCTACGTGGACTGCTCGCTGAGCGTGTCGAACGAGTACGGCAGCGCATACTTTCCGTTTCAAGTTTCGGTCTATCCGGTTGAAGAGCCGCCCGCTCCGCCGGAGATAATTTCCGTATCGCAGGTCGATGAAGTCGAAAACGAATTCGCCATATTTTCCGCGGATGTAACGGGCGATGAGCCTTTAACCTATGGCTGGAATTTCGGCGACGGCGCGGACCCGCCAACCACGTCGCAAAAGAGCCCGACCGTTAAATTGCAAAATCCGGGACTGCATAGCGGTTCGCTAACCGTCAGCAACGCGGGCGGAAGCGATCAAATAGACTTCGAATATAACGTCCAGTTATATTGGCAGCTACCGGCTTACTACGTACAATCCGCGCCTAACTTTGTAAACGCAAACGCAAGTCAAGCCCAGTCCGTATATAACATTACTGGTACTGCACCTATCGACTTCGAGTGGGATTTCGGCGGAGGAGCAACTCCGAATATCGTTCAAGGAGTATCGACAAGCGTTGTATTTACCGGCGAGGGTGAATATACGCTTACAATAAAAGGTACAAACGCAGTCGGCACAACCGAGCGAACATTTACATATTATGTTGCTGGCACGAACTTTTCTACCTCGCAAATTGCCAATTTTTCGACAAGCTCGGTACGTCTGTATAACAGGAGCGGAAACGATCTTGCGGCAATATTTGCCGCTAGCGGTTCCGCATCGAATGCTGTATATACCCGGCATTTCGACGGCTCAGCTTGGGTATCAACATATGGCGGATATATAAGCTCGAGCTATGCCACCCACTTTATTCGGAACATTACATTCGACTCCGCGAACAATCCTCGCTTTGTCAACCCTTATACGAACATTTCGCTGTACGAATCTCCGGGTGCGGGATTTGCCCGAGATGTAAATCTAATTCCTTACTTCGGATATTATGCAAGCCTTGCGCTCGACGGCGCCGATAATCCGCTTATCGCTTATACGCGCACCGACGTCGATGGGCTTTTCCTTGCAAAGCGCGCCGCGGGAAACTGGACGTACGAACTGCTCGCGGACAATCCTTCCGAACCGGTAAACAGGCCGATTATCAAATGCGACTCGAATGGAAACGTCCACGTAATATACAATACGAGCGGTCAAAGTACGGACGGAGATATTAAGTACTGCTTCTTCGACGGTAATTCATGGCTGTTCGAAGACATCGGTCCGGTCTCTGGCACCATATTCAGCGATTTGCAGATTACAAATTCGGACGAACCGGCTGCTTATTATATACGTTACGATGGCTCGGTTGGCCAGGATTTGTATGTTGCAAGGCGAAACGGCGGAAATTGGAGTCACATCCTCATCGACAGCGGAGTGCGCGCGATTGACTTAGCAACTGCGCCTTATCTAATTGCTGCGCAAGACGGAAGCATACGGTTGTTTTATATTAAAGGCAGCTTACATGCATATGCCTCTTGCGATGCAGCCGGAAATGTTGTAAACGAAACTATACCCAATTCTACCATCGGCTCAAATATCCATTTCAATATGCAACTTGATTCGTTAGATTATCCACACTTACATTATGTAAGCCGCATAGGTGGATCTAGTGGAGTTAACTGCCTTTTGTATTCTTACAAAACCGGAAATGAATGGGTTCAGCATCCCATTGATTATTCAAGTGGTCCCGCTCATCTTCTGCTAGACGGCGACGAAAAAGCCGCAATCGTATATGTAAAATCGTCTGAAACAAGACTTGCGAGGTTTACGGGATAATCGGCGAAATGCAAGCGGAAGGTTTACTGGCTGTCTTCTTCCGCGAGCGAGAGGTTGTCGCCGGTTTCGAGGATTTCGATTAGTTTCTCGGCTTCTTCGAGCTTGTCTTCGGGAACGAGCAGGTTCATTTTCGAGGCGTCGAACATGTTGCCGAACACCGCGGACGACGTCGCCCTGCCCGTCACGATGCACGGGATTCCGTTCGCGCCAAGCCATCCCGCCTTCATTTCGGCTTCAATAATGTCGCGCGTAGAAATAAAAATCGCCAGTTTCGGCGTCCCCTTAAGCTCGGGCCCGAACATTGAAACCGGATGTCCGGCGATGTCGCCTTCGCGCTTTTCATAACCGCCGGATTCCGGATTTGGCTCCGCGGTTTTTCCTTCGCCGCCCGCCGCGCGCTTCCCGCTTCCGTCCGGGCGCTCATCGCCGCCGCCATGCGCTCGCATGCCGTCCGATTTCAAAGTCAGTTCGTCCACGCATATATATTACCTCCGCTGGTTCGCCTGCGCAAATCGCGCTTTGATATAATCTCGCATCCCGGTTCTGGAGACTTGTCATGCGGCAGATTATCCGGTTTCTAACCGCAATTTCGGTTGCCACTTTTATTGCGCATTTTGCCTGCGCATCCGCCGGCCCTCTCGATAGGGGCGGCTCGCCTGCGCGCGGCCTGACGGCAGATTCACGGCTTTGGGCCGGATTCTTGTCCGCCGCTTACGCGGACGAAGAGGGCGAAAGCGAAACGCCCGAATCTGAAGAAATAGAAGAGCCGGAGGAAATTCCCGAAAACGGCGGCGAAGAGGCGGAGCCCGAAGACAATCCCGAACCGGAATCCGAAGATGTTCCCGAAGAGGAAGCCGTAATCGAACCGGAAGCGGAAGAAGCCGCCGCCGAAGCGGAACCGGAAGCCGCGGAAGAGCCCGAACCTGCCGAATCCGAGCCTCTCGCACAAATAATCAGGCCGGTTCGCCAAGGCATTCCGGAAGCGTTTCTATTGCCTCCGGGATTTTTCTCGGTCGCGTTTTTGCATCGCACCTTCGACGAAGACAGCCTTGCGAGCCAAGGGAAAATCAAGTCCAACGGATTTCGCGCGGACTATGCGCTTAACGACCGCGTTCAACTTGGTCTGCGGCTTTGGCAAAACGACACGAACAACGGCCGCGGAATCGTAAGCCCGTTTTGGAACGACACGCTCACCGCGGATATGTGGGAAACCGACCTGAAGCTGTTTATCGCCGGCACTCCCCGTCCCGCGCCAGGCCCGATTGCTCCGGACCAGCTTCCGACCGCCTTCAGCGTCGGCGTCAGTCATCAAGATTCCAATCTTTCACGCGAACAGGCGGACGACGACTTGCGTATTCTCACCGGCTACGTCAGCTATTCTGCATACTTGAGCCCCCAGCTTTCCACACACACCTATTTCGGCACAGGAAGATTCACCGGCGACCTTCAAAGCGGCACTATGAACACGCTCGCGGCGGGACTCGACTATGACCTTATGCAGGAGCGGGACAAGCTTAGACTTTCGATTGACGGCATTCTCGATATTTACAACTTCCGCCAAACTTCGTTTTCTGCTACCCGCGTCAGCCACGTCAACGTCGGCTTGAAATATATGCTGATGCCGCAGCTGGAGTTTTCGGCCGGTTACGGCATTCACTCCGACAGCGACAGCGACCTTTCATCGACCGAGTTTCAGTTCGGAATCGCATACGCTTTCGGCGGGTTTTCGAAAGGAAAAACAGAATCCTAATCAAAAATCGCGGAAAGTATTTTCGCCAACCAAGCAATAGAAGGTAAGAAATGAGTTTTCGCCGCTACGTATTTACCGCCGCAGTTTCGTTTGCAATTATTTTCGCGGTAACAGCTTCCGCGCTTGCCGCGCCGCTGCAAATGCTGGGCGCGCGCCATCCGGAAATTTCGCCGGACGGCGCCAAAGTTCTGTTCAGTTATAACGGCGATCTTTGGACCGCGCCCATCGCGGGAGGCGCGGCGGCCCGTATAACCGACAATGTAGCGTACGAACGAAACGGAGTATGGTCGCCGGACGGAAAGCGAATCGCGTTTTCGTCGAACAGATACGGAAATTACGACGTGTTCGTTATGCCCGCCGGCGGCGGAACGCCGGTGCAGCTAACGTACAGCGACGCTCAAGATTACGTCACCGGATGGAGCGAAAAAGGCGGAATTCTGTTCTACAGCTATCGCGGCTTTCGCGGCTATCAGCTATTCGAAGTCGCGGAATCTGGAGGTATGCCGGCCGCGCTCACCGAAGACGACGCGGACACAAGCTACGCCTGCTACGCGCCGGGCGGAGACGTGATATATACGCGAGGTTCCGCTGAGTGGTATCGCAAGGGCTATTTCGGAGCGGCGAATTTCGAGCTTTGGCATTTCGACAGGGCATCCCTTAAAAACAAACAGATTACGAGTTACAAAGGCAACGACGGCTGGCCCGCGACCGCGGACGGCAAGACCGTTTACTTCATCAGCGAGCGCGGCGGCAAAACCGACGTATATCGAGCTTCCATTTCCGGCGGCGAGCCCGTGCGCGTCACAAACTCGTCAAGCGCGGGCGCGGCCTTTCCGTCCATAAGCGCGGATGGCAAAACATTTGTCTATGAGGACGGCGGGAAGCTTTACAAAATGCCGGCGGCAGGCGGAAATGCGGCCGAGATAGTCGTTCAAATTTCGTCGGACGAAAAACGAAATTCCGTTTTCAAAGATACAATCGATTACACGGACGAATTCGCGCTTTCGCCGAACGGAAAATATATCGCGTTTACGGCGCGCGGCGACATTTTCGTCACGTACACCGAAGACGCCTTCGAGCCGGGAACCGAGCCCGACCGCGATTTATCGAAAGCCGTGCGCGTGACGGAAGGCCCCGCTCGAGACTGGCAAATCGCATGGCATCCGGACAGCGACAAACTCGCTTTCGCAAGCGACATGGATGGCGCGGATTTGAACATTTACCTTGCCGACCTAAGGAAAATGAGCGTTGAAAAACTTACGACGTCGCCGGAGGACGACGCTTGGCCCAAGTTCAGTCCGGACGGCGCATACCTCGGCTATTATCGCGGCGGCGGCGAGCTTGTTTCGCTCGAAATCGAATCGCACAAAGCAAGCGTCATCGACAAAGGCGAAGTGCAATGGGGGCCGTTTTCCGGCGGATTCGAATACAGTCCCGATTCGAACTGGATTGCATACTGGAAATTCATCGACGGCTTCAACGCGGACATTTTCATCGCCGAATCCGGCGGCGGAAAACCCGTCAACGTTTTGCGGCATCCCGACTGGATTTGGAATTTCGAATGGCTGCCGGACGGGAGCGGCATCGTTTTCATGAGCGATCGCGTTGACGACAACTGGGGTATTTTCAAACTCGATTTCAAAACCAAAGAAAACATATTTACCAAGGGCTTCATCCTCGACCCCGCGGGCGGCGAATCGGATGAAACTAATAACGGCGCGGAGGAAAGCGGCGAGAATGGCGGCGAAAATCCGGCTATCGAAATCGACTTCGAGAGAATATGGGAGCGCGTAACGCGCCTATCCGCGCACGGCGGCGCCTCGACGATGCCCGTAAGTTCGATTGACGCGGGCTGGGTTTATTACATTTCGGACGCGACCGGGGAAACGGATTTATGGGCGGCGAGCATAGACGGCATGGAAGCCTTCGCGCTCGGCGTTGGCATTCCCATGGACCAAATGCAGCTTTCCCCCGGCGGCGATAAGCTTTATTTCCTCGCTCCATGGGGCGGCGTCGGCTTCGTTCGCGTAAACGGCCCGCAGGTGCAGGGAATGGGGCAGGTTCCTTTCATCGCTTCGATGAAAATCGACAGGCGTGCGGAACTGATGCAAATGTATTCCGAATGCTGGCGGCTTTTGAAAAACTATTTCTACGATCCCAATCTTCACGGAGCGCGCAAAGATTGGGACGCGATTTTCGCAAAGTACCTTCCTCTCGTCGAACAAGCGGCCTCGCCGGAGGAATTCAACTATGTCGTTTCGCGACTCATCGGCGACGTCAAGGGCAGTCACCTGGGAATTTGGGGCGGCACGAGTTTCGACGGAATTCCTTCCTACACGGGCTTCCTCGGCCTAGATTTCGATCCGGCGTACGACGGGCCGGGGCTCAAAGTCGAAAAAGTGCTGTACGACGGGCCGTGCTATCGCAAAGAAAGCCGCGTCGAACCCGGCGAAATTCTTTTGTCCATAAACGGCGAAAGCGTGAGCCGCAAGACGAACATCTTCCAGATTTTGGACGACAAACCGAACGATCAGGTAGAACTCGTTGTCAAAGGCAAATCCGGCGAGCGCACGGTCAGCATAATCCCCATCGACGCTGGGACGCAATATCAGCTTTCGTACCAGGCTTGGGTCGAAGAGCGCCGGCAAATGACCGAAAAGCTATCTGGAGGCAAAATCGGCTATTTGCATATTCAACAAATGGACTGGGCGAGCTTTCAAAAATTCAAGCACGACCTTTTCGGACTGAACTTCGATAAAGACGCCGTTGTCGTCGACGTCCGGTTCAACGGCGGCGGCTGGACGTCGTATTACATTCTCGAATTGCTCGCGAGAAAAGCTTTCGGATGGTCTCGCGGCCGCCACTCCGATTGGACCGGCGCACCGGCGATGAGATGGGAAAAGCCCGCCGTCTGCTTGATAAACGCAAGCTGCTATTCCGATTCGGAAATTTTTCCCGCTGGTTTCAAACAGCTCGGCATCGGCAAACTTATCGGCGAACCCACGAACGGCAGCGTCATCGGAACGCTGGAATATTCGCTCGTGGACGGCAGCAGTTTCAGGCTTCCGGTCGAAGGCTGGTACACGTACGACAGGCGCAACATGGAAGTAAGCGGCCCCGGCGGAATCGAAGGAATACAGCCGGACATATTCGTTTCGAACCACCCGGACGAAGTGAAAAACGGCAAGGACGCCCAGCTCGAACTTGCGGTGAAAGAACTTCTTAAGCAAACCGGACGGAGCTGAAAACATGAATTACGCGAAACTGATTAAAGAAGTCGATAGTTTCATGCGGGTAAACGGCTCCGCCGCGATTGTCCAAAAATACTCCCGCTATTTCAAGGAAGGCTACGACGCGTACGGCGTGCCGGCGGGCGTTCTTACCGAATATAGGGACGAGTTTGTAGAAAAATATTCCTCGAAGCTTGATTTAGACGGATGGATGCAGCTTTGCGGCGAAATGATGTCGTCCGAAAAATACGAAATAAAAGGCATGGCGTACGTAATCTCGCTTAAATTCGCGAGCGATATAAAACGCGACCGTATGCCCGAAATCCGCACGTGGTTCGCACACGACCACCACAATTGGGCAATTTGCGACGAGTTTTCGTGCGCCGTTTTTCCGGCGATATTCGAGGCGGGAAACATATCGTCCGACGATTTCGAACTTTGGCGCGGCGATACGGGAAGGTGGGTTCGGCGGGTCGCAATCGTCAGCCAAATCAAACCGATGAAGGCGGAGAAAAAAGTTAAGCGATACCTAAAGTTCGCCGAGCCGATGATGGGCGAATCGGAGAGAGTGTCGCAGCAAGGCATCGGCTGGTTTTTGCGCGAAGCGTGGAAAATCGACGCGGCCGAAACCGAAAAACTCCTGCTTAGGTTTAAAAACACGGCGGCGCGGCTTATCTATCAAACGGCCTGCGAGAAAATGGACAAAGCGGGCAAAGAACGCTTCCGCAAAGACAAATGAGGAAGTGCCGTCTCAATCGACGTTTCTAAAGCACAAACCGCCCCTGCGATGGTAAAATCTGCGCTCGCGGAGAGATGACCGAGTGGCTTAAGGTGCATGCCTGGAAAGCATGTGTGCGGTGAATTCTGCACCGTGGGTTCGAATCCCACTCTCTCCGCCAACAAGTATACGAGCCGCCCTGAGCCAGCAGGGCGAAGGGCGAATTCCAGTCCCAGAGCACTTTCCGCGAATTCAATCTCAAGTTCGAACCTACCTCCGCAACGAAGTTGCGTAGTTCACTTAGATCAACTCCCGCTTTGCGTTTTCTCCAGTCCAGAAGCAGGCTCAACGGCTTCTTCATCCGTTCTAACTTCATTCCGCCCGTGTCCGTGGCGATCTTCTTTCTTAGCTCCATTAGAGCGATCTTTTCGTTCAAAAGCTTCTCTTTGCGGGCGTGGTAATCCGCCCGATCTAGTTCCCCTTCTACATACAAGTCCGCCAGCCTCGCAAGCTTCGTCTGGATAGTTCCGAAAGCCAAATCAAGCTCCTTAGACTGCCCGCTTTGGCGGGATGTGTGAGAAACGGAAAGCGAGTCTACTTCCGCAAGCATAGATTCAAGCCAACTATCGGGAACGGGGATAGCGTCAGGCACGGAATGAAACTCGTCAACAAAGGCTTCTTCACGGATGAACGGCTGGCGGCAATCGTGGATACGGCTTCGCTTGGTGCAATGGTAATAGATGTGTCCCTTGGTTGTCTCCGCCGTAACCGCGTGTCCGCACTCGCCGCATCTGAGCATTCCGGTGAAAGCGAAGTCGTGCCGGTTGCGCCGCCTAGTCTTGAACTTGCCCTTGTTAAACATTACGGCTTGCGCCTTGTCGAATAACTCCTTGGTGATGGCGGGCTTGTGGATTCCTTGATAAAGCTCGTCTTTGTATCTGAACGCTCCGTAGTAGAACGGGTCTTGGAGCATCCGTTGGACTTGGCTGGCGGACAAGGGCTTGCCGGTGAAACCGGTCAATCCCTTTTCGTACATCGTAACGCCAAGCGATAGAAGCGATTCTTTGCCCGAAGCGTATAGCTCGAACATCTCGCGGATCAAGTGGAAGTTTTTCGTATCGGGAATAATTTCTCTCGTTTTCGGGTGGTTAGTGTATCCCCGCTTGGCATAGTTGGGATAGACGCCTCTATCCAGACGCGCTTTGATTCCACGCCGGATGTTTTCGCTCAAGTTGTCCGTGTAGTACTTGCTCTGGGCAAAGGCAAGGTAGAGCATATATTTTCCTTGCGAAGTGTTCTCGAACCAGAAGTTGGCTAATGTAAGCAAGTTTACTTTTCCGGTATCCAGCAAGTACATAATCTTTCCGCCGTCAACGGCGTTTCTTGCCAAGCGGTCGGGATGCCAAGCCAGAATGCCGTCCGCTTCTCCTTGTTCGATACGCTCGATCATCTGATTGAACACGGGTCTGCCCGGCTTTCAGGCGGTCTGGCTCTCGGTAAATTCCGAAACGACATTGAGGCCGGACTGCTGAGCCAGTTTCCATAAGACGGACAGCTGGTCTTCCACGCTTCGGGCTTGGCGCTCCTCGCCTTCGGATGACTTGCGGGCATATATGAAGTATCTCTCCGGTTGGTTACCGGATAGAGTCTTACTCATTGGACTGCCTCCTTCTTTATGTATGTAGCAGAACGGGAAGTTGATACCTCCCACTTGTTATCTTTGACGACTACCCGGATTCTTCCGTCCCCACGAGTGGTGAGAACACGGCGGAAAGAACCATCGGGCATCTTCACTCCCTTGGCGTGCTCCCGATATGGCGCTCGTTGCGTGACGGTCTTGCCCTTTGCCTGCTCCTTGTCCGACAGGACAACGAGCTTGGGAGAAAGGTAATCGAATACGGGAGCGTAGTATCCAGTAGGCCGTCCGTGGTGGGAAGCGATGAACAGGTTGGTTTCACGAAGCAGATATTGAAACGCCCTGTTATCCAGGAAAAGTTTCCATCCGCGGGCGGTGAGATCGCCGGGGAAGCAAACGGTAAAGCCGTCTTCGGTAATGAAACTAACTAGCGACAGGTCGTTGACGTCGCGCACGCTCCCGATGGGCAAATAGAATTGCCGAAGTTCCATCGTTCGTACTTTGCTGGTCGCCACAATCGGTTGTAGCTCGCTTGGCGGTTTGGTCTTTGCTTCTATGTACGCTTCCTGAGCTTTGCTCAAGGTAGCCTTGAGTTCGGCAAGCGAGCGCAAAGACAATTGCGGATGTTGCCAGACATTAACGGGCTTGAGTAGTTCGAGCACATTTGGCAAATCCGCCAAGTGGTCTTGGTCGGGATGCGTGAGGATCAGATGGTGAAGTTTCCGGCGTGTACCGAAACCTTGTTCGGCAAGTCCTTTCGCCGGTCGCTCCGTCCCACAAACGGATAATGTCGCTGGCCGAACGGACGGTTGAGTTGGGCGGCAAGCGTGGATTCTGGTACACTACCGCCGACAATATCTCGCCCGATTCCATTGCCGGGCGGATATGGGTGAAGGCTGGCGATCTGTTCGAGCGCAGAGGTCAGGACACGAGACGGGTCGTCGATCCGAGCCAGGTTCAGAAGTACGGTGTATTCGACGCTGTCAGGGGTGCGCGTGGCTGAGGAAATCGGACATCCGGCTCACGGGAGCGCCGCCATCGGAAGCGGCAAACAATCCGCGCTTTCCCGCTGGCTCCTGGGGCTGTTCGGTGCCCGGTTCGTCCTCTACCTTTCGGACTACATCTCGATGCACCTGCCCTACACGCAAAGGTACCGGGAGCTATCCCTGGAACACCTGGTCTGCCGGTTCTGCGGGCATTCGATTGACCTGCTCGGTGCCTGGAAGTGCGAGTGCGGATACAAGCGTCCGGGCAACTACTTCGGTCGCTGCCCCAAGTGCCTGGGCCATCCGCATTACATAGATTGTCCGTCCTGCGGGTTTACAATGGACGTGAGGTGAGAATATGGATAAAGATTCCCTGCAAGTATGGCTTATATTTTTGGGAGCGTTCCTGGCCTTCGTGGCCTCGGTCGCCGTTGAATTGTATAAGGACCACCGCAATAAACGAGAGCTGAACAAGAACTCCAAAATCGTGCTTCGGCTCGAATTCAATAATGCAATCGGCTTAGTAAGGACGCTAATTGAGTCCTATTCAGCAAAGGGGTTTTTCGAATTTCGAGTCCTTAACCAGCTTTATCCAAGTATTACCAGATTAGACCAAGTTCGAAACGCCGTTGTGAACTTTGAGTCAGACCAGAAAAAGGAGCAAATTTTAAAACTGTTAAACGACCTTTTCCTGTTTCATTCCGATGCCAATTCTCTAGAGCAAATAGCACTTCCAAAGAAGGATGGGGAAGCACAAGGCGACGCAAATCAAGCCCTAAGCCGGGAGTTTATTAAGGATCAGCGGCAAATGATAGCTCTCAGAAGTGTCGATCTAATACGACGCGGAGAGGAGATTATCAACTATTTAAGCAACTAGGCTGGGTCTAAGGCAATCTGACTAGCGCTTTCTGTCTGCTGCCCGTCAACCTACCATAGCCGGTTCATCTGTCTTTTCTGACTTTTCGCCCCCAACTTCGGCCTTTTGGCTTTCAGGTTCTGGCTTAGATCGTTCGGCTTTAATCTTGCACAGGCGTACGTTGAATCCAAATCCCTCAAGGCGCCGTTTGGCGTTTTTGAGACTGACCTTGCTGAAAAATGGAATTTCAAGCGGTTCATCTTTCGAGCTAATAACCGCATAGATTACTGTGTATTCCTTAACTTCCGGCCTTGCGGCTGTATCAGCAAGCTTAAAAGGTCCTCCTAGCTTTTCGTTGAGCTTTGCCCTGAATTCTGCGTCAGAAGCAAATAGCTCGCCCGACACAACACCTTGAGCAAACAGGTGACTTAACACGGATGAGCTTGCATACTTTTTAACGTGAATAAGCTGTTTGTCCTTTGAGAAAAGATCGCAGAACTCGACGCTGCTGTGGCCTCCGCCGTGAGCAATTGGCTTTTTATCTAGGCAGATAAATTGGCCATTGTCAGCAACCCCAAGATTGTATTTACCCTCATCTTTTTGCGTGCAATCTGGCAATGCAATTCCTGCTGGCAAGTCCCGAATGGTAGTAAAGAGCGAGTTTACGCGCGTGGCGAAGCTCTTTTCGACTTCGTACCATTTGCCGTTATTTAATAGGTACGTGTTCCCGGAATTGCTGTCAATCACTTCGCAATAAAGGCAGTTATATGCCCTCCACTCGTTGATTACATCCTGAGTTGTCGCACCATAACAGAAGATGTACTTATTGCGCAAGGCGTCGATGCTTAGGGATTGCTTTTCAGTTGCCGACAAGCTAGCCAGAAAAGCCGTTAATTCAATATCCGGCTCCGCTGCCCATTTCTTACTTTGGCGGTACTTGAATCCATCTATTCCCGCCCAATCAACAATCTCCGGAACAGACATCCAAATATTCTCAAGCTGGCCGTTCTTCAGCCTTGCAATGAGTTCAGTTTCAAGTTTTCCGGTGATTGCCGGGTCTTTCACTTCTTCTATTTGATCGATCCAGGCGAAATCTCCCGATTGGTAGTCCTTCGCTTCGTACTTCTCGAAACAAAGTTTAAGAAAGTCCTTTAATCCAAGGTAGTCAACTGTTACCGAAACGCTTAGGGCGTCCTTTCCCGCCAGCGTCATGCCAAATTTCTCGTCGCGGGATGCGCCGGTGATAGCCATAACCAGGTCTTGCTCGATGTCGATTCCGAAATCGGCAATTTCGCTGGCCCGGCTAAGCTGCTCGTACGTGTCCTTTGGCGTTGCCGTAAGGTGCTTTTTATCTACTCGCCGAACGCTCTTTGGGTTAACGGTGTTAAGGACTACCTTTAGGCCAAAGCGTTCTTCAATTGCGTTTTGATCCAATAGAGTCCATCCGAAGCCAAACGCTATCGCAAATGTACGGCTCTTGTCCTTGGCCACTTCGACTTTGGTCAGCAAAAGCCCTTTTGCGACCGAACCGAATATGTCCGAAGTCTGAACGGAACTCCCGAAAAATCCCTTAATCCAGCCGGGCTGGCTGCTGACGGACTTTTCATAATAGAATGTCCCGATTCCGTTAACGGTAATCCACTTCCGGTCGGGATTGTCCCTTAGGATGGCTGCCTCGTCTTCGTAGCCTTCGCGAATCAAGTAGATGGAAAGCTTGTTGACTTTGGCCTTATTCACGATGTGCCTCCACAATGCTAATCTCTTCTTTACTTAAGTCGTATAGCCTATAGACCAGACTATTAATTTCGGTTTCGATTGCCTTGCGGCTGGTTTCGGACCCAGAGCCTTTGAGGATGACAGAAACCTTCTCCGCAATTTGCTTACGCAAACTGGCGGAAGCATCACCGGGTATTGGCACCATCTTGACGTACATCGGCTTATATTCTAAGAAGCCGCCCGCTCGCTGTGCGGCGCTTGCAGCAACCACAAATCGACAGATATTAGAGTTGAGTATTCCTAGAAGGGAAATATCCTCTGACGGTAGAAAGTTCGCAGGAGCATTAACATACGCTCCGCTATCATCATAAGCAAAGCACGGTTGTGTTGAGAGATTTCCCCATACTATTTTATGTTTTGCAAGTTCAGTCCAGTAATGTGATCCGTATCTTTGGAGAGCGTACCATTCGTAGCGAATCCCTGTTTCTGTGGCGTTTCTTTCTAGTAGTTGCTTCTTAAAGCGAAGCAAGTGCCTGTAAATAGCGGGGTAAAGCTCCTTAAATTTAGCTTCAGCCAAAGGCGATGCGCCTTGCGGATTAGATTCATTCAAAGGAAAGTGCCAAGGAATGTAGATCAAGTACTGATTGGCGAAGTCTACGCACCAACGTTTTACATCGCGTCCACGCAGAAATGGCTTTAGCACGTCAGCAGAGGATGGATCGTCAATAATGAGCCTATCGCGCGTAGACTGGTCTACAACAAAGGCCTCGTTTAAGCCCGTAACTATTCCGCGGAACATGCGGCCCTTTACGTACTTTCCGAGTGGCACGCCTGCGGTTTTGAGTTTATCCATTAGCCGCAATACAGAGTCAGATTCAAGTCGCCAGCCCTCCGTCTTAAGTTCGTTTTCCAATATGTGCTGACCGCGTTCCAATATCACTTCTGGCATCCGAGCAAAAGGCTGTTCAGCCTCCCAGGTGTAAGCAAGCACTTCTGAATCGGGTTCATCTTCCCTCCGCGAACCAATCAAAATTGAGGCGTAGGCAATGGCTTCGAAGACAGGGGCATCTCCGAAGTCGATTAGGCGAAGCAGCACCAGCTCGCGGGTAAGGAAGCCTCGTAGCTTTTCGCCATATGCGGCGCGGTAGTACTTATTTGATGAAATGAACGTTATTGTCCCGCCTGGACGAAGCAATTTGACTGCACGCTCATAGAAATAAACGTAAAGGTCGGCAACACCGGTGTAGCATTCGAAGCGTTTCTTAAGTTCTGCCTTGTAGCCTTTGATTTGTTCCTGCCGGACATACGGCGGATTTGCCATCGCTACATCAAATCCGCCCTTCTCGTGATAAACCTCCGAAAAGTAAATCTCAAAGTCGAATTGGCGCTGTCCATCGGTAAGCTGAAGTATCAGATCGTCAATCTGCTTCTTGAGTGACTGCTTTTTTGCGGTACGGGTTTCCTCGAAGTAATGGGGCTTGAGCCGTTCGATTTCATTAAATAGATGATCGTTGAGCAAGTTGCGCTCGATATCCAATAGTGAATTGCCGCAGACGAGCTTGTAGTCCAGGTTCGGCAATGGCTGGATGGTTCCGCGCTCCTCCTCGTCCACGACGAGCGAAAGCCAGAGCCGCAGCTTGGCGATCTCTATCGCGCCGGGGTCTATGTCCACTCCGTAAAGGCAGTTCTGGATGGCGTGGCGCTTGAAGTCGTAGGGAGTGCGTCCGCGGGCCGGGACGCCCGCGCTCCCAGACAGGTACGGCGAAAGCGAGCCGCGGGCGCGGATAATCTCCGTCATCATCCCCACGGGGAAAGCGCCGGAGCCTACCGCCGGGTCGCAGACGCGGATGGTTTCGAGCGCCTTGTCTATCTGCTTTGCGTGCGTGCGAATTGCCTCGGGTAAACGATGGGAGTAGCGATCGGTTTCCTTACCGTGCTTAATTATCCTGCTTTCGTGTTCGACCACGCTTTCGCCGTGGCGCACGAGCGTTTCGATGTCGTCCTTAGTGACTTTGCCTTCAAGTTCGGTCGCGAGATAGTTGATGAGCGATTCCTGACACATATAGTGCACGATTTCGCGGGGCGTGTAGTAGGTGCCCTTGGACTTGCGGTCTTTGACTTCGAGAAGGTTCTCGAAAACTTTTCCGAGCATTTCCGGGTCAACCGCGACTTCCTTTTCGAGCGGCTCGTCCTCGTTCACGGTGAAGTTGAACCGGTCGAAAACGTCGAGAATGCCGTCTCCGGTGTCGCCGGTCTTTTTGTCCACGACCGAATTCGAGAAAAGCTCGTTCGGGAGCAGGATGTCGGTCTCGATCCAGTCGTAATCGTTGAGCGGGTCGAAAAGCCCTCCGTTCAGGAACGGGATGCGGCAGTCGAACCGGCTGTAATAGTCGTCCTGGCGCTCCTGCCGCAAAGCTTCGTAAAAAAGCGGCTCAAGCACGTCGTTGAAAAAGTTGGCATAGCCGCCGTGCTTCTTGTCGAAAAGCTCCCGAAGAAATTGCTTTGAACCCTCGCCCCAGGGCCGGTGGCGCTTCACGCCGAACCATCCCTTCTTTTGCAGGAAGTACAGGAAGACGATCTGACCCAGAAGCTTCTTGGCGAAGTCGGCGGTGTCCACGCCTTTGGCGGCGAAGTCCTTTGCGACCGACTTGTCGGATTCCTTTATCTTGTCCAGTTCATCGACGAGCCGGTTGAAAAGCTCGCGGTATTTGCCGAAGAACTCCTTGGTGGCCTTCTCGATATTGAAGGCGTCTTCAAGCTTACCGAGCGTGGGGTCAGTTGCGTCGTCCTCGATAAGCGGCACCAAGCGGCTCTGCGCCGTGTGGCTGGTTTCGTGCTCACCCACGAGAAACGAGTACCGCCTGGCGGGAGTGAACACTTCAATAGCTTTCGGCTTGCCGGTCGGCGTTTCGCCGATGGCGTATTCCATTTTCACGAGCGAGAATCGCCAGTCCGCGGAGTCGGGGGACACGAAAGCGACAAGGGCGGCGTCTTTCAGGTCTCCGCCCCGGCTCCCGTTCAGGTACCAGGCGATGAAGTTGCGTTGCATCGTGCGGGCGCGTTCAAGCGACGAACCCCGTTCGAGTTGCACGATCAGAACGTCGATTTTGATTCCGTCCGGGTCTTCGTACTTGCCGATGCGTTCGAGCGAGTGGATGTACTCCTTGTAGGCGTCCTTTATCAGCGTTCCGGAATGAATGAAGGGAGCATCCGTCATATGATTAAGCAACTCCTTGACGAACCGGACGAAGCGTCCCTTGTCGAACGAGCCGGTGAATGTTTCCCGCACCAGAGTGCGCGCCTGGGTCTTGTCCATAGCCTAGTTTCCCCGCAAGTATTCCGAGAGTATGACTTCGCGCGGCCCCGAAGTTCTGGCGGCGCTTTCGGCGGCGTGCGATTCGAGAAGTTCCGCCGGGATTTCCCTTTGAAGCAGGGCGATAACCTTGAGCGGGCTTGCGTCCTTCTTTTTGATTAGCGCTTGGAGCGCTTGAAGCGTATGCTTGGTCGTCTGCTTGGGAAGCCCGCCTTCTTCCAGCTGGCGCATAACCCTGCGTAGATACTGCTCCTGGTCGTCGGTGAGCTTGCGCAGGTCGCCAAGGGCCTTCAGAAGCTTCAGGATTTGAGATGCGGCGTCGCGCCCGCCCCGCCCCGTCGCTTCCGGCTCCTCGTCCGTCGTAGCCGCAAGGAAGGCTATCTTGTTCGCTTCGAGGAACGGGTAGTAGTCCTTGCCAAGTTCGGCGCGGTCGGTCTCCGGCTCGGTCGCGAGAAGCCCCGCCGCCGTGAGGAAGTCCAACTCCACAGACTCGGTCGGTTTGGATGACATAAAGAACTTTTGGAGCTTGCCTTTGCGGAAGTAAGTCAGCAAGGCGTCTTGCTTGACGGCGGTCTTGCGAGCGGTGCGGGCTTTCTTCGGCAAACGCTTGATTTGCTCGAATAGGTCGGGATGGGATTCCCGGACTTCCTTGATGACGTTCAAGTATTTCAAGTCGCTTTCGGCGTCCTCGTCTTCGCCGGTGATGGTTTGCTTGGACACGAGACGGTCGTAAAGTCCGTGCGAGCCGATTGGTTCGCCCTCCGTCAGGATGCGGGCATCCTCTCCGAGCAGGGTCATAAACGCGTGAATCTTGGCCACCGCCGCTTCCTTGAGTTTTATCTGGTCGTTCGACTGCCTGGTCGGGAAAAACGTGAAGCTGTAAATCTTGTCGAACTTCGTGTCCACGCGGTTGATGCGCCCGACACGTTGCAAAAGGCGGGTCGGGTTCCAGGGGATATCGTAATTGACCACCACGTTAGAGCGGTGAAGGTTGACGCCTTCCGAAAGCACTTCGGTAGTGACAAGGATGCGGTAATCGTCCTTGGGGAAGCGGGCGCGGGCGTCGAAGTTTTCGATGACCTTCTCCCGTACCGGAGCGCTCGATCCGCCCGTGTAAAGCAAGACCTGGTTCGGGTACAAATTGCCGATGTATCCGGCAAGATAGTCCGCGGTTTCCTTGGACTCGGTAAACACGACCAGCTTTTGCTCTCCTAGCACGGGGGTCTTCTTCAAGGCGTCCTCGAAAGCGATAAGCTTCGGGTCGCGGTCGATGCCTTGCCACATCTTCTCGATTTCATTTAGCAGGGCCAAATCGTTTTCGAGGTCTCGCTTGAAAGTGGGTTTGAAGTCTTCGGCGGCGTACTTTTCCGCCTTGTCCTCGTCGATCAAACGCTCGATGGCCTCGGTGTCGTCGTTGTCCAAAAGCTCGAATATCTTGTTGATGTGCTTCTTGCTGACGTAAACCTGCCCCTTGTCCAGTTCCTTGAGGAAGTGCTCGTAGGAATCGGCGAAACGCCGAACCGTTAGCCGGAAAGCGTGAAAGCTCGATTCGAGCCGCTTGATGAGCAGGATTTTCATAAACCTGCCCATATTGTGTTGCGCCAATTGCTCCGGCTGGCTGACACCTTCTTTCAGGTAAAGCAATGGCATATACCGGGAATAGGTGAAGCTCTTTGCGATTAGCCCTACCGTGCGCGTGAAAACTTCGTCTTCCTTGTCGTCGAGTTCGTAAAACACGGGCTTGGGATCGGCCACTTCCGGAAATTTCAGATTCCGCTTGTCCAGGTCTTTCTTGAAATAATTGACGATTTCCGAGCGCGTCCGGCGAACCATCAGATACTTGAGCACCTTGTCCCGGATTTCCTTAGCGTTGTCGCGGATGACTCCGATATACTCCGCGTAGTCCCGTTGCCGGTCTAGGTTTTTCAGCTTGGCTTCAAGGTTTCCGAAAAACTTCTCCAAATCGGCAAGGTTCGGAATGGTGCTCTTTCTGCCTTTCTGAAACAGCTTGATTTGAGACAGAATGTCCTTGGGCGAGTTGTTGTACGGGGTAGCCGTAACAAGGATAACCCGCTTACCCCGGCATATCTGGGCAAGCTTTTCGTAAGATACGGTCGTTTCGGTGCGGAAGCGATGGGCTTCGTCGATGATTACGTTCTTGTATTTCTCGGTTCCGCGCTTTAGCAAATCGTCCAACTTCCCCAATGACTCGAAGCCGCCCTGCTGTACGCCGAAGTCCTCGAATACGCTGACCCAAGAACCCCGATTATTTTTGTCCAAAAGAACCGGCGGCGCGATTACCAAAGTCCTGCCGTCGAGTTGGTTCGATAGCATCGCTCCGACATAGGTTTTGCCGAGACCAACGACATCGGAAATAAACACGCCGCCGTACTCGTCCAAAATTTTCTTTGCGTTGAGCACGGCTTGTTCCTGATACTCGTACTGCTTGAACTCCGGCGGCGTATAGGCAAAGGTCACTTCGTCCGCCCTGGCCAAGTCGTCTTTGAAGTATTCGTACAGGAACTTCAAATAAAGCTCGTAAGGCGTGATGGTGTCGTTGAGCCAAGTGCGAGTTTGGATCGACTGGATGTACTTGTCCTTTACGTCAACCGCATCCGCCCAGAGCTTGTCGAACTCCTCCCTCGCGAACTCGTAATCGTCTCGATTCTTCAACTCGACATTGAATTCCAGATTGTCCCGTAATCCCGCTTGCGTGAAGTTGCTGGAACCGGTGATTACCCTGCCCGTGTCTCGGTCGCCTTCGGCAAACGACATTATGTAAAGCTTGGCGTGAATGTCCTGTGTGGGGTATGCCTTGATTTCCAGCTTGCCGCTCCGTAGCCATTCCAGAAACTTGCGGACGCCGTCCTCGACGCTTTCGTTGTCTTCGGACGCCTCCATCTCCGCCGCGACGGATTCTTCAAGGTGTTCTTTGACTTCAGCAGACGAGAATCTCAAATCAAGCTTCGGGGCGGTGTACGCCTCGCTGATAAGCTTAACCACCTCTTTGTTCGTGCCGATGCCGATCAGGATGCGAATTTTCTCGGTGGATTCAAGCGATCTGTAAATGGCGTGAAATCCGCTTGCGAAGAAGTATCCCACGAGTACATCGAAAAAGCGCGTGTCCTTGATAAGAACCCGGAACCTCTCCTGCAAGGTCTGATTGCGCTCGTTCGTGATGAAAGTCAGGTCGCTGTTCATAGGTTTATTCTAACCAACATTGGCGAAATCCGACAGCCGCCCGAAAAGGTCGAAACGCCCGCCTCGCCTTGACAAAACGGGCGAAACTCTCTGAAACTTGAAAATGTGACATAGCTATCGGAGTACTTACTCTCCATAGGATTAGCCTCAAAAGGCCGATGGCCGATACATTTCCATTGGTGATTGGTCGCCAAATGGCAGTTCGTCGGGTAATTGTAACACTAATCACGCCGTTCAATTTTGCATCCGTATTTCGTTCGATACCTTTGCATACCTACCCTATTTCCTCGATGTCGTATGCGCCGAGGCCGAATGCCGCCATTTTGCCTACGCCCAGCAGTTCGCCCGCGTTCCACCAAGACATATGCTCTTCCGGCACGCCGGTTAACTCTGCCTCCCCCGCGTATCCCGATGCCGGTATCCGCCTCTGTTGAGTGGAACTCCACCGTTCCAGTCTTACCTTTTTCCACTTGCCGGCCGGCATTTCCTCGTACGAACAGCCTTTTGGTATGTTTGTTGGTTCAGCGCCGTTCGCGTTCATTATCCCCATCAATCTTCGTGTCAGGCTGTCCCAAATGATCTTCGGCGTCGGCTCGACCGGTTCTTCGTCCCTATACCTGATGCGTACCGGCGTTCGGAAAACCAGCTTTATGTTGCGAGGCCGCGCCGATTCCTGCTCATCCCGCCTTCCGTCGAGCGTTAAATATTCCGGTTCGCCGGGGTGCGACACAGCGCTTTGCGTGCTTTTATATACCACTTTCGAGCGGCGGCCGCCGGTTCGCTTGACCTGCATCAATTTAAGCGGCGGCCGGTTTTTCCCCAGCCCGCGCTGCGCCATCCGTTTGAGCGCAGTCACCCAAAACGCGGTCTTGCGCGTATGCTCGCCCAATATCACGAGCCCGAATCTAAGCAGCCGTCCCGCCGCCACCACCTCCGGAGTGTCCGGCGCTTGTCGCAGTATGAACGGGTGCGGATTGTTCGTCGTTACGCCCGGCGGAATTCCGGCATTTTCATTTTCAGGATGAACGAACGTATGCCACGCGGTGGCGTATGCGCAATCGAATCGAAGCAAACACTCCGCGCACGGCGCGCCGGGAAACGGGCAGCACGACTCGCGCAGCGACACGCCGAGCGCGCTGCGAAGGTGCGCCCCCCAAAACCCGTTCGGCCTCGCTTCCGCCGATGTCTTAAGGACGACTTCAAACCTGTAATAAGGCACTCCGCTCACGGCGCCATTGTATCAAACATGAACGGATTTACGGCGCGAAAAAGCCTGCGCTTCCAGATGGCGCATATTCGGAATCGCCGGTATTCGCCAATCCCCTCATAACGGGGCAGTCTTTTCAGACTTGTTGGGTTTATGGAAATGCTAGGGTTTCTGGAAATGCGTCGTAATCCCCTAAAGCGGGGCACGTCCTTTCGGGCCTGGTATTGCCGCTGAGTTTTACCGTAAAAAACCGATGACCGTCGTAATCCCCTAAAGCGGGGCACGTCCTTTCGGACTCTCATCCATGACAGTCATCACATACACCCCTTTCCTCCCGTCGTAATCCCCTAAAGCGGGGCACGTCCTTTCGGACCCAGAGAAGAGGCGGAGGAGTATATCGCACGGCACAAGGTCGTAATCTCCTAAAGCGGGGCACGTCCTTTCGGACAAATGTCTCCACAGGCACAGGCAGTGTCGAAGAAGTACGGGTCGTAATCCCCTAAAGCGGGGCACGTCCTTTCGGACACTTTCAATGCCAATCGTGCTATAGCGAGCAAGTCCAAGCGTCGTAATCCCCTAAAGCGGGGCACGTCCTTTCGGACGGGAGAACTGCCGTTGTTTCTGGCTTTGTTGCTGGAGTGTCGTAATCCCCTAAAGCGGGGCACGTCCTTTCGGACCGGCGGTAGAGTTAACGCCGGAATGGGACGGCAAAGCCGAGTCGTAATCCCCTAAAGCGGGGCACGTCCTTTCGGACCTGATGAGATGAGGCAACAAGCTTTTAGAAAGTTGGAAGGTGTCGTAATCCCCTAAAGCGGGGCACGTCCTTTCGGACACAGCAAGTGCGAGTTTGCCAGGCCGCAGGGGCTGAAGAGTGTCGTAATCCCCTAAAGCGGGGCACGTCCTTTCGGACCGTTGTCAAGCTTTTGCTGGCGGCAGGCGCGGATGTGCACGCGTCGTAATCCCCTAAAGCGGGGCACGTCCTTTCGGACTGAACCGTCGAATGTTTGGCGCGGTCCGCATTTCTGCTGGTCGTAATCCCCTAAAGCGGGGCACGTCCTTTCGGACCCGGAAAGCAGGTCATTAACAAGCGCACAGGCGAAGTGTCGTAATCCCCTAAAGCGGGGCACGTCCTTTCGGACCACGCGATGGACGGCAGCGCCCTCCGGTTGGCGAAGGAATAGTCGTAATCCCCTAAAGCGGGGCACGTCCTTTCGGACAGGTAGTCTGGTATGAAGAAATTATTCTTCTGCTGGACGACGTCGTAATCCCCTAAAGCGGGGCACGTCCTTTCGGACTGCATTTGTATTATAACCCGCCTCGCGCAAAAGCGCAAGTGCCGCGTTGACATGAGCGGAGCGAACGTCCGTCGTGCTCGCGTTCGGCGCCGCCTGAAATCCGGGCGGTGTCGGCGAATATTCAATAAGCTGAATCTCCGTTATGTGAATCGGCTCGTCGGCTTTCGCCTTGTATTTGACGATATTAAACCCGATTGATAACCCGGCGGGTCGCTTGACCTCTTGTGCCAGCCGCATCAATCCCCACGTTTCGCGCGCTTTCGGCGAGTTTTCCGTTTCGAGTTTCGCCTTGACGAAAAGCCCCTTGTCGTCTTGCCGCGCCTCTAGCCCCATGCCAATCCAGTCCCAGTGCATATACATCACGGGAACACAGCCCTTGTTGTGCTTCAGCGTTTGCGTGAATGCGCCCTTATCGACAATCTCTGAGTACGACGGGACGAGTTCGCCGAACATCGACGCGTAGCCCTCGAATATTCCCGTATCATTCGTGCTGTCAATATCGAACCTAAAGGCGCGAATCTGCTTCTCGTTGCGGTCGATTATTACTTCATTCATAGCCCACCTCCGGGCATTTCACTTGCCACTACGGGCGCAATTCTGCACCTACAATTTATATCTTGACCTGCTACGCCGAATAGCCCGGGCGCTTGCGTCTGATACCCATCGGCGCTAAACAGCCCGTCTAGCGCGACTATATCGCCGTCAAGTTCTTCGTGCGCGTGACGTACTTTTGCGTCGCGAGCGGTCAGCCATTCTTTACCTGCCACGCCCGCCTGCTTATATCCCTCTAGCGTGCCTTGCGAGCTTGCATGGTTTGTTTCCGTTCGGGCAATACGTTCGGCGCGATAATCTTCCCAGTCGGAATACTTATCTAGTATCCGGCTCGTTATCTCGCCCATGCCCTGCCCCTCGTCGAATCCGGCGCGGATAATATCCTTTAACTCGTCTGCGCTCGTGATTGTTTCTATCAGCCGTGCGCGCTCGCGCAAGTCAATCGCTATTTTGTTTGACACATCGAAGTCGTCGATATTAAAGAACCCGCCGGGCTTGACCTCTGACATCCCTAATGCGCCGAAGTCGATGATTATTCCGCGCACGAGCGGGGTCATTTTCTCTGCAAGTATATCGGCCTCGCCGCTCATTAGCGCGTCAATCTGCGCGGCTATTTCGTCTTCGTTAAAGCGCTTCTGATAACCGCCGTTTCCGCTCGCGGTAACAAGTTGGCCTTGCAATACGCGCTCCACTTTGCGCTTCTGTTCGCGCCAATGCGCCAGCATAAGCGAGCGTATTTCGCCGTCGTATTTCCGGCGTAAGCGGTCGAATGTTTCAATCGCTGCGGCGCGGCTCTGCATCGTGGGGTAAATGCTATTCGGAAAGTCGATAACCGCCGCCCGCTTTTTGCGCTCGCCTGCGGGAGCCGATATTGCTGGCTTTTGCATAAGCGCGCCGGGCGTATCAGCATCCGGCATCTCAACCCGCTCATGGTCGGTTAGCTCGCGTTTATCGTTTATTGAAAGCCAATCTGCGCTCTTGAGCCGCCCGTATAGGCTGTCGGTATTTTCCGATAGCGCCGGGACATCCGACGTGTCAATATCAAGCCCGTAACGCGTGTCCGATAACTTGAGTATCGGCCATAAATAATGTTCTTTTTCGCTTATATAGAGCCTGCCAAGCGGTAACGTCGTGTTGATATACATATCCTCTTGTGCGGCCTGCATATTGCTGTACGTGCGGCTCGTTGGGTCGCCGAGCAGTACGGACGGGACACCTAGCACGGCGCAAATATGGCGCATCGACTCGCGGTGCGTTTCGCTCCACATCATATCGCGCGGCGTTTTCGATAGCTCGTGTAGCTCGGATGATTCCGCGTTCTGCACTATTACGCCGCCCGCGTTATCGGTGCCGCGGTATTGCTCGTTGAATTCCTGCTCTATTGCCTTACGGCTTGCGCGGTCAAGTAATTTCGTGGTCTTGAGTAATAGCAGCAATGCCGGTACCGCGGCGTTCTTCAGTAAATTGCGATTGAATTTAAGCGCATCGTTTAGCGACAGAATCGCCATTATTGCGCTTTGAAGCGGCGGCGTTCCGGTCATTTCCTTGCCGGGATTCGGCATCTTGATATGGAACATCGAATCCGGTTTGAGCACGTGCTGCTCCGGCTGGTGCTGGTCGATAACGTAGTCAAGCAGTTCGCGGCCTTTGAACCGGATAGTAACGCGGTCGGGGCGCACGAGCCAAAATTCAGGGCTGCCCTTTGCGCGCTCGCGTAGCCCGATTTGCTGTATGCCAAGCCCGCTCGTTTCGATATACGTCGTGCCGCCAAGCAATAATTGCGTTACCCAGAGTTTGATAAATTCCGGGAATGCCTGTTGCGGATTCGGACGCTGCAATAACGAGCGCACCTGCTCTACGGCTGGCGGTACAGCCGCATCATTGGGAATCGGTTCGCCGTTATCGAGGATGACGAAATTAAGCGCCGTTAACGAGTTTTGGATTTGCCGGATACAGGCATATACAACCGGATTTGTTTTATAACCCTCGTTGACGTAGTCGATGTAATTGCGCGCGGTCGATTCGTTTTCATTCGATAAACCGAGCCGGATTAGCTCGGTAATATCCTTGCGCGTATTTATGCCTGCCATTCGCAATAATGCCCGTTGGATTATATTCATGCCGTTACCTCGCGTTGCAGGCAATCCCAGTTCGCCTCGATTGCCGCCCAGTTTCGTAAGTCGCCGAATTCGCCCATTATCAAATACCTGAACGCATCGCACGTATGGTCTAGCACCTTGACCGGCGCATCCTTCTGAGTTTTATCGCTCCACCGATATAGCCGATGCTCTTTGATAAAATTCACGCACAGCGGGTTAACCAGCACGGCTGCAATATCGGTGCGATTGAATAATATCTGAACGGATACAATGCCGTCAATAACGGCGTTAAGCCGCCTTGTTAGCTCACTACCGGAGCGCACGGGTAAGCCATGCTGCCGGAGCGTTTCGTTCGCCTGCGCGCCCGCGGGGTCAGCCCAGACGTTTCTAACTTCGGGGTTGCCAAGCGCGGTTAATTCCGCTTTGATTGCCTGCGCAAACTCGTCGGCGGTCAAGCCTGATTTATATAGCTCGCGGTGAATAATAACACGCTCGTCCGGAGTTATCTGACAGAATAGGCAAACCGCCGGGTTTTGAAATCCGTGGTCGATTGCGAGGTCGAACGGTAAATCCCGAATAAGCGGCACTTCGGCAATATGGCGTTCGCCGAATTGCGGATATACCGAGCCGCTAAAGGTGACGAATTCGGCCAGATATTCCTGCCGGAAGTAATTTTCCATCCCGTTGCGTTCGCAGTATTGCTTTATGCGGTCAATCTCTCCGGCGGGTAAATGCGGGTTATCATAGCTCGTGGCATGTGAAGTGAAGTATAGCGGGTCGCCGGAGCGCATCGCTGCCGTCCAGTCTTGATATTGTTCGTAAGCGTCGTTCAAGCCTTGCGGCGTGGTGGTGTCGAATATCCGGCCAAGCGAATCAACGAGCGGCGGATGCAGGAATTCAAATGCCAAATTCTTGCCGCTCTTATATCGGGCTGATTCGTCACTTGCGCGCTGCACTATGCCGTCGCCAAGTAATGAACGCGGGTCGTCTGCTGTTTTGCCCTCAAGCCGCGCGCTCCACGGCATTTGAATATAACGCTCGCGCTTCGATGCGTCAGTTGGCTCAACGTCGAATGTGCGATTAACCACTATCCAATGCCAAAGATAGCGGAAAATTTTATCGGTAATATCGGCTTCGGGCGCGACAATATCAGCGATGCGCAGGGGTAGTTGGCCGGGCGGTGGATATGCCATTTCGATTAAGTGTTCGGCGGCTACCATTTCGGACTTGCCGGCGCGCCTACCCCAGACGCACATGATAAACCGCGCACCGCGCATAGCGGCATTGTGAACCTCTTGTTGCTTCGGATGCGGACTATAGCCGATTCGCGGCCATATCTGCTTTTGCAGCATCCGGCGGGTAATAAAATACTCGCGTGAGCCGGTCTTAAACGACGGGCGGCTTGCCGTTTTTTCCATTACCGCCGTGCTCATAGTGTACCTCTTCGGGTTCAGTTACATCGTCCGATTGCTCTTCTAGTCCGGCGCTTATCTCTTCGTATTCCCGTATTGCTTCCTGCAATGTATCAACAAGCGATTCAGCGGGCGACTTAATATGCTCAATTGCCAATGATTGTTTAGGCGGCGCGATATTCAATGAGCGGTATTTAATCTCCTGTGCGAGCTTCAGGCTTGATAGGAATTCCTTTAGCTCAAGGGCTTCAATAGCGGTGCGCGCCCCTGCTTTGGCGGCCTTGTATTCGGTGGTCATCTTCTCCGCGACAATGGCGGCGGCAATATCGGTGCTGCGCTCGGTCATGGCATCGAACTGCATTTTGTCAAATAGCTGTAGGTGCTTTTCCTTTACGATGCTCTCGTTTGCGACGAATTCGCGAAATTCCGCCCTTTTTTCCGTCCAGCGTCTATCGGAGGCAATATGCCCGATGGTGCTCATGGTGCATCCGTAGATTTCACAAAGGCGTTCTAATGTAATATCGGACGCGACATATCGGGCTTCAATCTCCGCCCAGTCGTATTTGGCATTGCCATGCGGCTTGGGTTTTCTAGGCATTGGCGGGTACCTCTAAAGAGGAATGGAGCGCCGCGGTCGGAATTGAACCGCCCTCTTCCGGCTGGCTGGCCGGACGTGATACCGCTTCACCAGCGGCGCATTTTTTGGGATAGGGCTTTGCGAGCGGCGCAAGTTGTTCTCTCATCGCGTTATCGAGCGGATATAGGTATTTGTGCTTCCAACTTGGCGGTGCATATTTCGTTATACCATGACCCCGCCCTAACCGTTCATTAAGCGTCTTTTTGTGAATACGCTTACCGTAGAACATATAGTCGCTTTGCTTGTCACTCATACCGATATACAGCCAGTTCATCGCTTGGTAAATCGAGCCTACATGCCCCGCTTCGGGATTAGCATATGACGCTATCAGGCGTAGTCCGGGGCTTGTCTTTCGTAAAACACTAATACAAATTGCAACTATTTTTGAAACCGGCGTAACGTGGCTTGTTAAAGCAACGCGTGTAAGTTCACAATATTCTGCAAAGGATATGCTAAATTCTTGTGGCGCATGGCAATTAGTACCGGGGCTAAATATAACTGCCCCCCTAAAACTTCCACGCTCCCAAACGCCAAGCATCGCTCTCTTCGTACAGGGGACGCAAGCGGCATAATGCCAGTTAAGGCAAGCGTACTTTGCGGCTTCATAACTACACGGAGCTATTAATAATTCAGGTTTTGAATTCATGGCCGCACTCCGGGCAAACTACATCACGGCTCGCTAGTTGGTCAAGCCTAGTTAATTCTTCTATTGGATTAAAATCTGTCTTCAGAGATGCCAAATCGAATTTGGCTATTTCACCAAGTCGCGTGTCAATACACAATTGAGCGTCGTATTCCTGTAACTCATCCAGCATCGGTAATACGCCCTCGGTAAAATCACCCGCAATTGCCGGATTATTGAGTGTGAGATTGAGCGCCTTCTCCTCAGTTTCCGGCAAGTCCACGATAACGACGTCGGTTTCCGTTTCGCCTAATTGCTCAAGCACCTTTAGCCGCTGGTGGCCGCCGACTACGCGCCCTGTGCGTTCGTTGAGCACAATCGGTTGCACAAGCCCGAATCGCTCGATTGACGCGCGCAAACCGCGCATTGCCGCTTCGGTTATCGTGCGCGGATTATAGCCCGCCGGAATCAGCGTCGCCACCTCGCGCCGTTCGATTCGCGGCTGTATCAATTCCACCCCTCCGTTTCAAAATTCGTTATCTGCAATGCCGCCAAGCCCGCAGGCGCAGTCCACTTGAACGGCCGCGAATAAATCGGATACGCCACCTGCCCCCATGCCCGCTCGCGGAATACGATAAAGCCGCTCGCATCATAGCCCGTAACGGTTATATCGAAATTGACCGCCTCATAAGGCTCGTGGCGGTCGAACGTCAGAATCACAAGGCCGGCGCGAACGTCCGTTTCGGCGCGCCCGTATTCGCTCGATGCGTATTGCCGGAAAAAGTTGACGGGCTTATCGGGCGGCAAGTAACCGCCACTCCCGCAAGCGGTAAATAACACGGCGAAGAAAATCGCCAACGTTGCAGTCTTCATAACATCCATAGTTTAACGCGGCACCCCCGGTTTGTCAACTGCCCTATTCCCTGTTGTACTATTCAGGATAGTAATAAACCTATAATTCGATTTTAAGCTATTTCGCAGGAGATATATCGCAAACGGGTATTTCGGCGCAGTAGTGAAGCAGGAAAATGGGTCAGGATGGAAAATACGCCCCTCGCGGCTTCGGGTTCGCTCCCCGTAGGGTTTGCGTCAAAATCAAACAGCCCGCGTCGTAATCCCCTAAAGCGGGGCACGTCCTTTCGGACTGCAGGCTCAGGAAACCTGCATCAGTAAAAGCTTTAAAGGTGCAATTTCCGTTGCCGACAAGAACACCATATCACAAGCGCGATTGCGTGTCAATATTTTCTCTTCGGATTTTGAAAAAAGCTATTGGAGATGCCTTGAAAACCGGTTTTCCGTAACCTAGCCGGTTTTCCGGGGTTTTGGAGGTTACGGACGAGAAAAACATCGAACGCCGGATTTTCGGCTTCTTTTCGCCAACATGCATGAATAAAGGAAATTCGGCCCCTCAAGGCCTTTTCCGTGGCTTCTCGCACCGCTATACATACGTTTTCCGTAAGCATTTCGGGGCACGGCGGCTTTGTATCAAGGTTTGTTAACCGAACCCGATTAAATGCGGTTAAATTATATAAACATCGTCCATACCGTCGTCGAATACTGCGCCATACCGTATTACGCCGCTTTTAAATGACGAATCAACCGGATAAACCGCTATCGAATCGCCTTCGTCGATTTCGAACCTATCCAGCGCGGCCAGTAATTCGTCGAATCTTTTCAGCGATACCGTCAGTTCGAAAACCGAAAATTGAACGCGCACGCCGAAGTCCTTAAGGCGTTCAGCCAAGCGCGAGCGCACACGCGAGTTGGCTATGTCGTAGCAGACGATAAATTTATATGGTTCATTTGGCATTATCTAGCGGGTGCGGCCGGTAAGGAGTTCGCGTATCAATTGCTTCACGCAACCGGTTTATCGCGGCTCTGAACGCTTCGTTGTAATTTGGCGCGGGCCACGGCAGTGAAAACGATTCACGTTGGTGCGCTTCCCACAGCCTTAAAAAGCGCTTCATTGAACTGCTTTTCAAATACACTCCGCCGTCCCGCGATTCGAAATCATCGTTTGAAAACTGCTTAAGGTTGAACAGCCGGATGACGAACTTGTCAACGAGCGGCCCGCGAAACTCCTCCAACAAGTCGAGCGCAAGCGACGGGCGGCCGTATTCGACTGCATGAAGAAATCCGAGATTTGGATTTAGCCCGGCTGCGTCTATGAGGCCGTTGATTTCGGATGCGGCTAGGCTGTAACCGAAGGAGAGGAGCGAGTTGACAGGGTCTCTTGGAGGGCGCCTGCTGCGCCCTTTGAAAAGCCGGAACAATAGCATTTCGCCAACCAAATCGAACCAAAGTTTTCCTGCTTCGCCCTCGATAGCCCTGACCTCGCGCAGGTTCGTTGCGGCGCTCAGTTTGCCCGCGATGTGCAAAAGTTGGTTTTTCCGCCGAAAAAGCTCTTTGTCATATTTGTTTTTCAGGTGGTCATTTAATACCTGTGCGCAGCCTGTGATTTTGGCACGCACCGCATTGCAGGAAGATTCGAGCGTCCAGTCGGGACTGCGCATCAAGTCGCATTGCGCGATCAGCCTGCCTACGTTTTTCGCGGCGGGCGGTGTGAGCTGCGCTATGAGCTTTCCTTCCGTTGTGCAAATGGCAAGCTCGATACCATGCGCTGCAAGCTCGAAAACTACTTGCGTCGTGAACTGGATCGGACCGAGCAGTATAATCGTGTCGAGCATGTCAAGCCTTATCTCGGAAAGAACTTCCCGATCCTTTTCGACAACGATACGCTCGCCGCGCTTTCTGATAGTCGCGTCGTAATTGCAAATGTAAGCTGCGTGCTTCATGGCGGCCAAAATGATACTATAAGCACTAATCGAAACTGCAAGCATTTACAGATTCCCAACAAGCAATTGATTGCTTCGGCAATATCATAATATGCAGAGGTAATCCCAACTTAACGAGGCTTTCTTGCCGAGTAGTGACTTCCGGGAGCTTATTGCCAAAGCGGGTTTTAAATGTGCAATAGAAGCTTGATAAGCGCGTCAGGTTTGTTAACAGAATAGCGTAGAAACTGACATCGGTAACGAAAGAGGCGAATTTTCAAGCGCGCTTTTGGCCGGACAATAACTAATTCGACCTGACGAAAAAAGTTTTCCACAATTTCGCACTAAAATGTTGACAACCCAAATTTTGCGGGTATAATCCCTCTCCCTCCGGCGGCTAATTCGCCGGTTTTGAGGAATAATCGTTGCAGTCCAACATGTGGTTGTCGTTGCGTAGTTGTCGAACTAATATTGTTTAAGGCCTAGTTGAAGTAGCCCAATAGGGCAAATGTAAGCCGTGAAACGACCGATGCGGCCGCTGTATATTTGGTTCGCCTCAAAGGTGCAGGCGGGCGAATGCCGTTGGGCTTTCGTGGGAGGTAAGTGAGTGTATTATTTCAATCGTTACAACCGCGGAGCGGGAAACTTGCGCTGCTTTCCCGTTTTGCCGGTGTGGGCAGGCAACCTCCAGCTATCGCTATTCGTTTTGGACGCCGATACGGGGCCGGCGTTTTTGCCGCTGTTTTTTCCGGCGGACTATCTCGATTTCGCCGGGCCGTTCTTCGTTGTGGGTGGCGTGCTAGACGCGCGGTTCTTTAACCCGGACTTCGGATTTGTCGACTGCGACGGGGAAACCGGACTGACCGAAGAAGAAATGAAACGCGGCAGGCGAATGCGCAAACAGCAAAGCCTATTCCCCGAACTGGACGAGGTGCTGAAGAAAAGGCCGCTCGGCGACGTTTGGGTTTCCGCCGCACGCGCAAGGCCGCAAAAAAAAACGAGGTGGAGGAATTATGCTCGTACTGACTCTCGTGGGTATAACGGTAGTAACGCTATTCACGATAATAATCGTGGAGGCGATTCCGTTCAAGAGGGTGCTACTTCGCTACCCGCTGACGAGCCTGGCGCTCAACTTCGGGGTCAGCTGGCTCGTGGCTTTTTTCGCAGGACAGGGAATGAACGCAGGGCTGTGGAACCTTTCCGCAAGCGTTCTGGCATTCGCCTACTTCAGCGTTAAGTACGGGAAGAGGGGCGCGGTTAACAAAAATGGAACTTCCGCAGGGAGGTCTAGTTGAATCACGTCGAAAAAGCCGTAATGTGCATATTCCCCACGCTCGTGAAGGCAAAAAAAGGGCGCTGACAAATGAAAACTTTCGCCAGCGCCTCAGATTAACTAATGTGAGAGTAATTTCCTACCGCATCTAGCCGGTTTGGTTTTCGTTCTCGGTTTCGTCTGCTTTTTCGGGACAATCCGCCGCCTCAGGATTGCTCTCGTTATCGCCTTGATTAGCTGATTTTCCGGATTCATTCGCGGCATCGCTCGGAAATGAAAAAACCAATCTCCAGTTGCGCGCCCCTGCAATCCGCCCATCAACCAGCTCGATATTCGAGCCGGGCATTTCAGCCAGAACACTTTTCAATTTCCCCGAAAGTTTTTTCGGCGAAATGCCATTGATGCTTACCGCTCCGGCTCTTCCGTCAATTCTGGAAGCAGCATTCCGGAGAACAATCGTCAATGGTTCGCATGTGCCAGTTAGTCTCGACTCCAAAAGACCATTCTCGATGTTCTGCCCGGTTTGGATCTCGCAACCCGACTCTCCGATGCAGCCTCGCAAAAAGACTTCAAGGTCCCGACGATTTATCGAACCTAAATATTCCAAAACGTATCTTAACGACTGATCGTTCGAATCGCTGTTTTGAAAATCCGAAGAACGCTCTGCCTGCGCCCGCAAAAACGACTCGAACTGGGCAAGGATTTCTTTTCCAAGATACTCCGCCGCTGCGTACATCAAGGCGTAATACTCCAGGTGCCGGTCAAATGGGGAATTGAATTGAGCTACATTGCTAACGATCCTGATCAATGCTCGCCGTTCGTTGGCCCATCTCTTGAAAACCTGACCACAAGCAGCGATCCTTGCAGATAGAAAGCTCTTAGTCAGATCTTTCGCACGGTCCTCAAGCTCAATTCGGTCGAAGCCGGGTTTGAAATTCTCGCGGCTAGTCTCAATCGTTATCATCCGGTTGACGATGTCGTGTGTATCGTTTGGAGAAATTGCACCTAAGATCAGCTGCAAGTCGACTTCCTGAATTCTTGAGCCATTGCCTCGCTCATCTTAACTCCTCCTTGCTAAAGTATCCATTATACGTTAGACAAGAAGATTAGTGGTACACCAAATGCTACATCGACTGCAATCCGGACAGTTTGTCCCATGCTCTTCTCGAAAGTCTTCGTTTGCCCTTTGCCACTTCCCAAAGTGAACCACTAGATTCAGAAAGCAACTTCGCTGCTTTTCGATAGCTGAGCTTCCGGCGCTTCATTACGGAAATCAAGATGGATTGCATGTACCCGTTCGTCAGTGCCTCGTATGGCATCGATATGGGATTGGCTGGGTCATCGGTTCCTCTTGGTATCATTCTTTAAAAACTGCTGTCATCCGTCATTGGCGGACTTTCTAAACCGGGTTGACCCTCGGAAGCCCAGTATTCATCGGATTTATGGTCGAGAAGCACCATCTGACGCCTCCCTCCGCAGATGACGTCAAGGCTTATTCGCCGTACAATCTTAAAGTTGGGAGCAAAATCCCACTCTCTCCGCTTTCGTACACATCCTCCCAACTTCCCATTTTTCTCGTATCCGAGCCAGTACCTATTGACATCGCGCGCGGCTTGCTGTATAACCTAACGGTTAATTAACCGTTGGGTTAATTATGCGAGGTTGAATGCTATGTCCATGGATCGACTTAGTCTTACGTTTTCGGCGCTGGCCGACCCTACCCGCCGGGCGATTCTTGCCAGGCTTGCGGCCGGCGAGTCGGCGGTGAAGCATATTGCGGAGCCGTTCAACATTAGCGCACCGGCTATTTCCAAGCACCTCAAAGTGTTGGAACGGGCCGGGCTTGTAACGCGCGGCCGCAAGGCGCAGTGGCGGCCTTGCAGCATCGAACCCGCCCCACTCAAGGCGGCAACCGAATGGCTGGAATATTACAGGCGGTTTTGGGACGAAAGCTTCGACCGGCTTGACGAGTACTTAAAAGAAATTCAAGGCAAGGAGACTGATAATGACGGCGGAAAATAAAAAGTACGTAACGGTGTTGGAGCGAGCGATTTCGGTGAAGCGTTTTTACGACGCGCCGCGCGACCTGGTTTTCGAGACGTTCACGAGCCGGCTTCACCTTTCCAATTGGTGGGGGCCTGACGGATTTACGACGACAACGCACGAAATGGACGTTCGGCCAGGCGGCGTTTGGCGGTTCACAATGCACGGCCCGGACGGCACCGATTATCCGAACAAAATCATGTACCGCCATGTCGATAGGCCGCACCGGCTTTCGTACGAGCAAAGCGGCGGCGGAAGCGAACTCGTTCATTTGGTCGAGGCGATTTTCGAAGAAAAAAACGGCGGCACGGAGCTTAGTTTCGAAATGACGTTCGAAAGCCCGGACGTGCTGAAGGACGTCGAAGCGAAATACGGCGCCGCCGAAGGCGCGGAGCAGACGTTCGAAAGGCTCGCCGTGCTTCTCGGCAAGCTCGCATCCGGCGATACTCTCGTGATAGAGCGCATTTTCGACGCGCCGCGCGAGCTTGTATTCAAAGCGTGGACGGAGCCGGAGAGAGTCGCCCGCTGGTGGGGGCCGCGCGAGTTTTCCACGCCGGTTTGCGAAATAGAGGCGAAAACCGGCGGCAAATGGCGCTTTGCAATGCGCGGGCCGGACGGGCGCGATATTTGGTGCGGCGGCGAATATCGCGACGTCGTCTTTCCGGAGCTAATCGTCACCACGGATTATTTCGCTGACGAAAACGGCAATCCGGTTTACGCTCCTCACTATGGTATGAGCGCGGAGTTTCCGCTGGAAATGCTGATAACGGTCACATTCGAAGATTTGGGCGGCAAAACTAAAATGACGGTAAAGCACTTCGGACTTCCGCCGACTCCCGACGGCCGCGGCGCGAACGACGGCTGGGGTCAAAGCTTCGACAAACTCGCGGAATACCTTTCGCAGGCGTAACGTGAATTAAGCACCGGAAAATTCCGCGGGATTGCTAATTGCCTAAATATTTAGTATACGCGCCGCCTTTCAGCTTATCTTCGCGCCGGCGCGGACCTCGCGCTCCGCGGCGAGCACGCTGAATCCGCCCTTCCCGTCCTGCGCGGCGAGCAGCATCCCGCGGCTTTCGATTCCGCGCATTTTGCGCGGCTTCAAATTCGCCACGATTACGAGCGTTTTCCCTTCAAGTTCCTCGGGCTTATACCACTCCGCGATTCCCGCGACGATTTCCCGCTCTTCTTCCGTGCCGTCGTCCAGCTTTAAATGCAGCAGTTTGTCCGTTCCTTCGACTCTCGCCGCGGACTTGACCGTAGCGAGCGTAAGCTTCACTTTGGCGAAATCGTCATATTCGATGACCGCCACGCCTTCCGGTTTTTCCAGCTGCTGTCCGGCATCGCCCTTCCCGGCCGGTTTCGCCGCGCTTTCCCCGCCGCCTTTTTCGCCGCCTCTTTCCAAAACCGCTTTTTTGTCGATTCGCGGAAACACCGGCTCGCCCTTTTCAAGCGCCGTACCCACGGGATAACATTTGCAGCCCGTTATTTCGTCCCAGCCGAGTTCGCTTACGTTTCCTGCGAGACCGATTGCGCCCCACAGCTTTTGCGCAGCGCCGGGAATGACCGGCGCGACCATAACGATGACCGTGCGCAGAACGTTGTAAAGCGTGACGAACATCGCGCCGATTTCGCCCTCGCGCTCCGGCTGCTTCTTCAGCGTCCACGGCTGCTTCGCGTCGAAATATTTGTTCGCGTTCGAGATAAGCTCCCAAATCGTGCGCAGCGCCTCGCTTAGCCTGAATTCGCGATACGCCTGCTCTACTACCGCGACAGCCGCGGAGCTTTGCGTGACAAGCGCCATATCGTCTTCTTTGAAATCTTCCGGCGAATATCCTTCGCCCGGTACGGTGCCGCCGAAAAGCTGATGCGTCAGACTTATCGTGCGATGCACGAGATTGCCGAGATCGTTTCCGAGGTCGTAGTTGTAACGGTCTATCAAAAGCTCCAGCGAAAAGTTGCCGTCCAGCCCCAGCGACGCCTCGCGCGCGAAGAAATAACGCAGCCCGTCCGCTCCCACGATGTCGCAGGCTTCCTGCGGACTTACTACGTTGCCGAGCGACTTGCTCATTTTGCCGCCGCCGAAATTCCAGTATCCATGAACGATCATCTGTTTCACCGGCGGAAGCCCGAACGAAAACAGCATCGCGGGAAAAATGACCGCGTGAAACCACGGAATGTCTTTCGCCATAATGTTCAAATCGCACGGCCAGAAGTTGCCGTCGCCCTGCCCCGGAATGTCGTCTTTGCCCAGCGTCCATAGCATTTCGGGCGGCAGGTTAAGCCCGCCGGCGGCGAGATAGCTATCGATGTCGAACCCGCTGCCGGTTATATATGTGAGAAGCGCGTCCACCCAAACGTAGAAAACATGGCCCGAATCCCAAGGCAGCGTCACGCCCCAATCGGTCGAAGTGCGGCTGATGCAAAGGTCGTTCAGCCCTTCCTTGATACGGTTCAACATTTCGGTGCGGCGAAAGTCCGGTATTACGAAATAGGGATTCGCCTCGTGAAACCTGAGTAGAACGTCCTGATATGCACTGAGTTTGAAAAAATATGCCTCTTCCGTCAGAAATTTAAGTCTAGGCTCGGTTTCGGGATTATCCGGCACTTCGTCGTCGTTTAAAAACCTGTTGTCCGTCGTGTGATACCAGCCGGAATATTCGCCTTTATAAATGTCGCCTTTTTCGAAAATGCGGCCGTAAAACTTTTGTACGACGTTTCCGTGCCTTTCGCCGCTCGTGCGCTCGAAACCGTAATCCTGTATTCCCACGAGTTTCCACGCCTCGTGAAACGTGGGGATAATGCGGTCGCAAAACTCGCGAGGCGGAATGCCCTCTTGCGCCGCAAGGTCGGCGATGCCCTGGCTGTGTTCGTCGCTGCCGGTTAACATCAGCGTTTCCTTTCCGCTCATGCGCATGAACCGCGCGATTATGTCCGCTATGACCGTCGTGTACGTCGTGCCGAGATGCGGCTTGGCGTTCACGTAATAAATCGGCGTCGTCAAAAAGAACTTGTCCAAAAAAAGCCTCCGCAGTCCGTAAAAAACCGGAACGGGAATTATAGCGCGAACGTATCCTAAAGGCGGCGGGTCTGGCTTGGAAAAATCGCCCGGTTCCGCTAAGGGGCGCAATGTGTATAAGAGAAAGCCCCGATTTTCGATTCCACCCGCCTGCATACGTGGACGGTTTTGCAATGAATATTTATAGGCAGTTCGACTATTCCAAAGAATTCGCTGGCAATCGCTTATTTAACCGCTCTCGCCTTTATCTGAAGGTTATCGAGGTTCCCCAGCGCATAGACGTCTTCGGTAACCACGAAGAACACTTCGAAAGCTTCCTTTTTCCATGAAATTCTCGAAATCAACCGCTTGATTTCCTCGTAATTGACGCTGCCGACGGTTCCCTTGTCGATATCCGGCAAAAGGTTTCTTTCGTCCGCCTTTTCCCGCATTTCCCGAATGGAGTTCGCGAACATTTCTTCAACCTTGTCGCCGGACGTATTCGGCGGGACCCTGAAACTCGATACAATTTCGTCTTTCTTGAAACAAAGCCGGTTCGGAATTATGAAATATCCTACCCTGACCGGTTGGTCGGGAACGACGTTTTCTTTGCTGTAAACGATAATGACTTCGTCCACGGCCGCAAGTGAAAGCTGTGCGTGAAGCGTGTCAAGCTCTTGAGCCGGCGTTATTTCGAGCATGTATCCTTTCGAGGCGAGCTTTTGGCGCAAAGCTCCAAGCGTCGAAATTATCGCCTCCCTGACTTGCTGCCCCGTCCATTCGTTGTCAATCGAAATATATGCAAGCGGCTGTTTCGCGCCTATCAGGATGTTTTTCGACTTTAAATCTCCAAGCTGTTTCGCCAGATTTTCCACAGTACTAGACAGCCTTACTTCCTCGGCTTCGAGTTCTTTCGTGCGCACTTCCAATTCCGCGCTTTCTGATTCCAGTTTTTCGATTTCGGTCTTCAGTTCTTCCCTGCTTTGCTTCAACGTTTTGTTGTCGCTTTCGAGCGCGGAAATGTCCTTTTCGAGTTCCTTTTCCTTTTCGCCGGCTGTTTTGAGCCTCGATTGGGTTTCGGAAAGCTGCTTTTCGTTTGCCTGCAATTTCGAGGTTATTTCGCCTAAATCCGAGCGGCTTTTAACAAGCGATTCTCCGGTTTGCTCGAGCCTCGCGCTAACGTCCGACAATTCGGTTTTAACCGTATCCAGTTCCATCCGCCCGTCGTTAAGGTCCTGCGTGATTCTCTCGGCTGCCGCCTTCAGCGCTTCGTTCGCCTGCGATGCGTTTTCATACTGCAGCCTAAGTTCCGACAAATCCGCCATCAGTTTGTCGTATTCGTAAACCCACTTCCGAATGTCTCTCGATAAAAGGCTAAGCAGACCGAAAGACACCAGCGCGATTACCACGCCCGTCATTACCGCCACTACCGCGCCCGCGCGCCGCGGCCTGACGCCGAACAGCGCCATCCGTTTTTTCGCCACCCACCTGCCGGCGACGTCGCCGATGTAAGCGACCGTTCCGGAAATAAGGGCGAGTACCAAAACCACCATCACCCAACGCATCGGCCTGATTTTAACAGCACGCGCCGGTTCCGCGTTAGCAAGGTTCCGGTTTGCGGATTTTACTTTTGCAAATTTTTTCCGCCGGGGTTTCGAAAAGCGAACTTTTTGGTTTCCATTTCCATCTATGTTGGTGTCCGGGAAACGGACAAATACATCGGCGTTACGCCGGAGCGTTTGGAGACTCAGATGATTCTTGTAGACAACATTTGGACTTACGAAAACGGCCATCACGGCATACTCGACTTCACGGTCGTGGCGAAGTGCGCCGACACCCAGTCCGAAATTCGGCTCCCCGTCCGCGCCGTCGAAGATGCGAAAAACGAGCTGAAATTCGTCGAGCCCGGTTCGCTCGAGGATTTCATCAAACAGCACAGCGAAAATCCGGATGAAACGTTGGCATGGCTCAAGCGCACGCTGGGTTTCTATCTGGATTTCCAGCGGGCTCCGAGGCTGTCTCACGGCCACGGCTTCTAACCTTTATTTCGGCAACGCCGGCGGACTTGCCGCCGGTCTCCCCTGCGCCCCCGTCGCGAGAAATCGCTTCGGGGGTTTTTTTCGATTAACAGCAAACACGCCAATATTAGCCGAATGACAGGAATTGCCTTGCATTTGCAATTCCCACCAAAAAGATATAAATTACTCCCGTGCAGACCGCCGCGGAAAAAGCGAATGCGGGGGAACGTCCGGCATTTATTCTTGTGACGGACATTCACCGTTCCACCCGGCTTTGGGAAAGTTATCGTAGCGACTTCAAGGAAACGCTCGAAAAGCATAACGGAGAAGTCGAGACGAACGTTCGCACGTTTGGCGGCGAAATAATGAAAAACCTCGGCGACGGCTATATCGCCATTTTCCACAGCGCTGACGGCTGCATCGGCTGCGGCGTCGAAATCCAAAGAAAACTATCGGACCTCAAGCCCCTGCCTGACGGCTCGAAACTTCAAATCCGGGTTGTCGCTCACGGCGGTCAATTGATGCCTCTCGCGGCAGGAAAGGGATATTTCGGACAACCTCTCAACCGCGCTTCGAGAATTTGCCAGGTTTGCCATCCCGGCCAGATGTTGCTTTCGGAAGCGGCGAAAAGCTTTTTAAGCGCTCCGCCCGAAAAGGCGCACCTTATCGACCTCGGAATGCACAGACTGCGCGACCTTGCCGAACCCGAACGCCTGTATCAAGTCGATCACCCGGACTTCGAAGTAAGAGAATTCGACCCGCTGCCAACGCTTGCCGGATACCGGCCCAATAATCTTCTCATTCAACCGAATGCGTTTGTCGGCCGGGAACAAGAGCTTAGGGTTTTGAAAAATCACTTCGTGGAATCCAAGCAGCGGCTCGTTACGATAACCGCGGCCGGCGGATACGGAAAAAGCCGGCTTGCTATGCAACTTTGTGCCGACCTTCTCGATAGTTTCAAGGACGGAGTCTATGCCGTTATGCTCGCGCCGGTCGGAGATTTCTCTCGCGTCGCGTCCGCAACCGCCGACGCGCTAGGCCTGAAACTACAGCCTTCC
>JAANMV010000479.1_pt1 | contig 49282 bp, 41 predicted proteins | sample 7279661 | NCBI WGS metagenome assembly JAANMV01 (sample SAMN14094540, study PRJNA606508) | bioreactor metagenome | isolation source: A lab-scale SPAN reactor treating ammonium-rich wastewater day 121 | place: Ireland: Galway | collected 2017-05-16
GAAATCCGTCACCGACATGATGAACAGCGTCACCGCCATCGCCAGCAGCGAGGACACCCGCGCCATCCCCGGCGCCCTGCGCGGCACGCTGGAGGATGCCCAGGCCGCCGCGGGCGAGATCCGGCAAGTCACCACCGAGCTGCGCGAATCCGGCGCCGTTGGCCAGCTGCGCCGCATGGTGGACGAGGCGGCGGCCGCGGCCGAGGCGGTCAAGCTCGCCGCCGCCGACGTGCCGGCCATGGTCGACCAGATCGACGCCGCCGCGGTCAAGATCGAGGCGGTGGACTATGCCGCCATCGGCACCGAGGCCGAGGGCATCCTCAGGGACGTGCGCGCGCTTCTGGGCACCGAGGATGCCGAGCGGCTGCCCAGGGATATGTCCGAGACGCTGAAGGCCGCATCGGGCCTGCTCAACGACCTGCGCGACGGCAATGCCGCGGGCAGCCTGAACGATGCGCTCGCCTCGGCCAGCACGGCGGCGCAGGATGTCTCGGACGCGGCGAAACGCCTGCCGCAGCTTTCGGCGCGGCTCGAGGCGCTGGCGGCGCGGGCCGATGCGGTGATCGCCGCCTATGGCGACCGCTCGAGCTTCAACAACGAGACCATCAACCTGATGCGCGAGATGCGCCGCGCCGCCAACGCCTTCGGCAGCCTGGCGCGGACCATCGAACGCAACCCGCAAGCCTTCATCCTGGGACGATAAGATGCGCCTGATCCTTGCCTCCGCCGCCTGCCTCGCCCTGCTCGGCGCCTGCTCGAACGGCGAAAAGACCGCGCGCTACCTGATCGACCCGCCCACGACGGGCGAGCGAGTGGCAGACCGGCTGGGCACGGCCGAGCTGAAGGACGTGTCGCTGCCCGAATATGCCGCGGGCGACGAGGTCAGCTGGCAGAGCGGCGACGGCGCCGTGCGCTCGAACACCAGGCAGCTCTGGGCGGACAACCCGCAACGCGCCTTCACCCTGGCGCTGGCGCGCAGCATCTCGGACCTCTCGGGCGCCACGGTGATCGCCGAGCCCTGGCCACTGGCCGAACCGCCCCGGCGCCGGCTGGAGGTGCGAGTCGAAAAGGCGCTGGCGCAGGCCGACGGCAGCTATCGCCTGTCCGGGCGCTATTTCGTCGCCGACGAGGGCGCGGGCGGCGCCAACCAGGCGCGCGGCTTCGACATCTCCGTGCCGCTCGCCGACCAAGGCCCCGCCGCCATCGCCCACGCGCAATCCCAGGCCATCGCCCGGCTTGCCCGCCAGATCGCCACGCTTTCCGGGCCGGGCCGGTCGATCCGCACCAGCACCGCGCCGATGCCGCGCATGGACGACATCTTCTCGCAGCCGCTGCCGCCGCTGGAAGGCAGCTGAGCCGGCTTTCTCCGTTTTCCAAATACTCCGGGGGAACGCCTTGCGTGCCCCATCAAGGGGCGCGCAAGGCGTGGGGGCAGAGCCCCCCGCTAGGCTCCATCGTCGGGCTCGAACTGGCCAAAGCGGCCGGCGGCGAAGACCAGCGGGTGATCGCCCGGCCCCGCCACGGTCACACGCAGCACCCGCCCGATCAGCACCGAATGGTCCCCCGCCTCATGTACGGCATGGGCGGCGCAGTCGAACCGCGCCGCGACGCCGGGGATCACCGGCACGCCCTCGGGGGTCGGCACCGTGTCCAGCCCCTCGAACTGGCGGCCGCCGCGGGTAAAGCGCAGGCAGGTCTCCAGCTGCTCCGAGCCCAGCACATGCACCGACCAGGCCGCCGCCCCGGCAAAGGCCGCGTGCCGGGCCGAGGCGCGGGCCGGGCACCACAGCACCAGCGGCGGCTCCAGCGAGACGCTGGAGAAGCTGTTCACCGTCATGCCCAGCGGCCCCTGCGGCCCGGCGGTCGTCACCACGGTCACGCCGGTGGCGAAACGCCCCAGCGCCTCGCGCAGCAGCCGCGCCTCGGCCGTGGCGGGATGAAAGGTGATCTCGTCGGCCAGCCGGTCGCGGGTCGCGGGGGGAAGTCGGCTCATGTTCGCGCCCTGTCATCTGCGGGACATGGCCAGAACAGCTCCGGCCTTTTCCCCTTCTTAGTCGGCAGGCGGCGGGGCATCAAGCGGACCGCCCGGCAGGACCATCCGCGGGGTCATCGCCGCGATCATCTGGCCGTGCAGGGCGGGCGGCGCCACCACCAGCCCGTCGGTCAGCGGCCGCGCCGCGTTGAAGCGCATCGGCGCGCCGGACAGGTCGCTGGCCACGCAGCCGGCGCGGGCAGCGATCAGGCTGCCGGCGGCCACGTCCCATTCCCAGGCCGGGCGGGTGGACAGCGTGGCGTCGAACTGCCCGTCCGCCACCAGGCACAGCCGCCAGGCCAGCGAGGGGCGGAAGCTGCGCTTGACCGGCGGCGCCACGCCGCGCCAATGCACCGGGTCGAGGCTCGGCTTGCCGGTCAGCACCCGCGCGCCCTCGAACCCCTGCGCCGAAGGCGCGATGGGCTTGCCGTCGCGCAGCGCCGGCCCGTCGGCCGCGGCGGCATAGGTCGTGCGCTGCGCCGGCAGATGCACCACGCCCGCCACCACCCGGTCGCCGCGGGTGATCGCCAGCGCATGGGAAAAGCCCACCTGCCCGTCGATGAAGGCGCGGGTGCCATCGATCGGGTCGATGATGAAGCAATGCTCGGCCTCAAGCCGCGCCGGATCGTCGGCGCTTTCCTCGCTCAGCCAGCCGTAATCGGGACGGGCCGTGCGCAGCAGGCGCTCCAGATGCGCGTTGACGGCCAGGTCGGCCTCGGTCACCGGGCCGGCGCCGCCGGCCTTGTCCCAGACCCGCGGCTCGCGCCGCCAATAGCGCAGCGCGATCTCGCCCGCCTCATGCGCGGCCTGTTCCAGAAGCGCAAGGTCACTCGCCGGCAACGGTCATCCCTTCGACCAACAGGCTGGGCACGCGCATCGCCCGCCAGTCGGGCAGGTCGCAGGCGGCGGTCAGGCGCAGCAGCATGTCGCGCAGGTTGCCGGCGATGGTGCATTCGTTGACGGCATAGGCGATCTCGCCGTTCTCGACCCAGAAGCCGCCGGCGCCGCGCGAATAATCCCCGGTGGTGCTGTTGATCGAGGCGCCCAGCATCGAGGTCACGACCAGCCCGCGCCCCATCTCGCGGATCAGCTCGTCCCGCGTTTTGTCGCCCGCGGTCAGCTCCAGGTTGGTCACGCCGGGCGAGGGCGGGCTGCCCGCGCCGCGCATGGCATTGGCGGTCGAGTCCATGCCCAGCTTGCGCGCCGTGGCCAGGTCCAGCGTCCAGCCCTGCAAGACGCCGTCGGCCACGATCAGCCGCGGCGCGGTCGCCAGCCCCTCGCCGTCGAACAGGCGCGAGGAGCCATAGCGCGGCCGGTGCGGATCCTCGCGCAGGTCGAACCCCCTGGGCAGCACCCGTTCCCCCAGCGCATCGCGCAGCCAGCTGGCGCCGCGCGCCACCGAGGCGCCGTTCACCGCCGCGACCAGATGGCCGATCAGCCCCGAGGCGACGCGCTCGTCATAGAGGATCGGGAAGGCGCCGGTGGGCGGCTTGCGCGCGCCGCGCCGGGCGACGGTGCGCTCTCCGGCAAGCCGGCCGATCTCTTCGGGCGCGGGCAGGTCGGTGGCGTGGACGCGGCTTTCGCCGGCCCAGTCGCGCTCCATCCCCAGCCCCTCGCCGGTGATGGCGACGGCGGACAGGCTGTGGCCGCTGCGCCCGTAGCCGGCCGAGAAACCGTTGCTCGCCGCCAGCCACATGTGGCGCTGCGAATGGCTGGCGCCGGCGGATTCGATCGTCGAGACGCCCTCGACCGCCAGCGCCGCCGCCTCGGCGCGCAGGGCCAGATCCTGCAAATGCTCGGGCGTGGGCTCGGCATCGTGGTCGTAAAGATCCAGCCGGGCGCTGTCGGTGTCGCGGGCCAGCTGCTCGGGCTCGGCCAGGCCGAGCGTGTCGTCGACCGGCGCCTCGCGCGCCATGGCGACGGCGCGGGCGGCCATTTCCTCGATGGTCCGGGCCGAGCGGTCCGAGGCCGAGACGCAGGCCTGCCGCCCGCCGACCAGCACGCGCAGCCCGATCTCGACCCCCTCGGCGCGCTCGGCATGTTCCAGGTGCCCGGCGCGCACATCGACCGAGACGGCGGCCGCCTCCAGCGCCACGGCATCGGCCTGGTCGGCACCCGCCTTGCGTGCCGCCGCCAGAAGCTGCTGCGCCAAAGCCTCGAGTCGATGGTATTCGGACATGCGGTTCACCTTGGAATGGGACACGGGGGCCGTGGCACCAACGCCCGGCCCCCGCGATGCGATCCGTCAGGGCGCCGGGCGCCGCGCCCCGGAGGGGTTACTTGATCTGCTGGCCGTTGGCAAAGATCGAGCCGTCTTCCTTGAACTCGAGCCTGGTTTCCAGCTTGTCCTCGCCCTCGGCGACCGGCTTGGCGAACATGGCCATCATCATCCGCACGCCCATGATCTGGTCCTCGGGGATCAGGCCCATGGCGCCCAGCTTGTCGATCAGCCCGTTCACGCCCTCGTAGCGGGCATGGACCTCGCCCACCGGGGTGGTCATGTCGCCGCTTTCCGGGGCTTTCAGCGCGCCCTCGGCATTCACCTTGGCGCCAAGCGCGTTCAGCGCGAACTGGTTGATCGCGACCTCGACCGGCTCGAAGGGCTGCGGGTCGGCCTCCGCCGCCTCCATGCCCTCGGCACCGTCCGCGGTCCCGTCGGCCTCGGCTTCGGCCTCGTCCGAGGCGGGCGCCATGCTGGCCGGGTCGAAGATGTCCTTTGTCACCTTCATCTGCCCGGTCACGTCGATGTCCAGCGAGGCCGGGTCGCGCGGCAGCTGGCCCTGTGCGTCGAACAGGTTCCAGATCGCATCGCCCAGCGTCAGCCCGGCCAGCGAATAGGCGAACTTGAAGGGCTGCGCCTGCTCCGACTGCATCACCGGCATCTGCATGTCGAAGCTGCCGCTTTCGATGGCGTAGTTGATCGGGAAGGGCATGTCGCTGCTGGTCAGCTCGAAGCTGCCGGCATCCGAGCCGGCCTGGTAGGTCATGCCGTCCTGCGACAGGCCGAAGCTCAGTTCGAAGCCCTTGCCGTCGTATTTGCCCGCGCCGCTGGTCTCCTGGCCGTCCTCGTCGGTGCCGGCAAAGTCGAAGCTGACGGCCATGGCGCCGGCCTTCAGCACGCCGTCCATGGCAAGCCCGGCCTTCAGCGCGGCGTTCATGTCCTCTTCGATCTTCGTGCCGTCGGGCACCGCCATCTCGCCCGAGGTCTCGGCGCCGTCGATGCTGCCCTCGAACTTGACCTTGTCGTCCTCTTCCGAGGTCACGTCGCCGCTGAAGGTGATCCGGCCCGACTTCATCGCATAGTCGTATTTCGCCGGCGATCCGGCGACGATATGGAAGGTGCCGGTCGAATCCGCCACGCCCACCTTGATCGGCAGCGGGGTTTCCTTGTCGCCGCTCTTGATCGTGGTCAGGGCGAAATCCATCGTCGGATAGTCGAATTCATGCGTCATGTCCTCGGGCGCGCCCGAGGTGACGATGACGTTGCCGGGAATATCCAGGGTAAAGGGCACGCTATAGCTTTGCCCGTCGGGATCGGTGCCATGCGCCTCGCCGGTCATCTGGTCGGCAAAGACGGTCCTGACCGTGCCGTCGCCGCTTTCGCTCAGCGTGATCCGGGCAACGCTGAAGTCGACCTGGCTTTCGGGCATGCCCCCGTTGATGACGACATCGCTGAGCGTCAGCGTATCGCCGGCCTTGTCGCGATTGCCCTCGGTCACGCTGTAGCCGAGCGATTGGTAATAATCGACCCAGGACTGCCACACCTGTTCCGAAGTCACATCGGCAAGCGCCGGGGCAGCCATCGCGGCCAGCGCCAGGGCCGAGCTTGTCAGTCGCAGGTTCATTTCATAACACCTTTTCGGCGAGAATTGCATAAGAAACACCGATCCGGCTTTTGCCACAGCCAGCGCGCGGGTCCAAGGAGGGAATGATGATCACCAGGGAAATCGTCGGCGGGATCGGCCGCATCACCATCGCGCGCCCGGCCAAGGCCAATTCGCTGACCGGCGCCATGCTGGCCGAGCTGACCGCCGCTTTCGACGCCCTGGCCGCCGAGCCCGCGCTGCGCGCTGTGATCCTGACCGGCGAAGGCCCGGTGTTTTCCGCCGGGGCCGACCTGGACGAGGCCCGCGCCGGGCTGGCCCTGTCCCCGCAATGGGAGCGGCTGTCGTCCCGCGTCGCCTCGATGCCCTGCCTGACCATTGCTGCGCTGAACGGCACCGCGGCGGGCGGCGCCCTGGGCATGGTGCTGGCCTGCGACCTGCGGCTGGCGGTGCCGGGGGCGAAGATCTTCTATCCGGTCATGCGCCTGGGCTTCCTGCCCCAGCCCAGCGACCCCTTGCGCCTGCGCGCGCTGGTCGGGCCGTCGCGGGCCAAGATGATCCTGATGGCCGGCCAGAAGATCCCGGCCGAAGAGGCGCTGGCCTGGGGCCTGATCGACCGGCTGGTCGCGCCCGAGGCGCTGCTGGACGAGGCCGCGGCGCTCGCCACCGATGCCTGCGCCGCCGACGCCGCCCATGTCGCAGCGATCAAGCGGATGCTGGATTGATCGCGCCCGGCCGGGGTTCAGCGCCCGGCCGCGGCCTTTCGTGACGTTGCGTCACCGCCGTCAGGCATAGGCCGCCTGTTTGCCGAAATGCGTGCAGAGCATGTAATAGACCACCGCGCGATACTTGTTGCGGTTGGAGCTGCCGTATTTCGCGATCACCTCGTCGATGGCGGCGGAAAGCTCGGGGCTGTCGGGCAGGCCCAGCTTTTTCACCAGGTAGTTGGTCCTGATGCGCTCCAGCTCGGCCTTGTCCGACCCGGCCACGGTTTCCCCGTCGGCGTTGTAGATCGAAGGCCCGCAGCCGATGACCACCTTGGCCAGCAGGTCCATGTCGGGCGCGACGCCCAGCTTGTCCTGCATGTCGGCGGCGTATTTGGCGATCAGATCGTCGCGCTTGCTCATGCGCTGTCCCCCTTCGGATTGGTCCATCCCAGGGGAAAGCCTAGCGCCGGCCTAATAAATATCAACCAAAACCGCGCGTTCAGCCGTCGAAGGCCGGGGCCAGCGCCTGGACAATGCGCGCACCCTCGTCGGCCGGCAGCTGCGGCGGGGCCGCGAAGCTGCCAATGCCGTCCTTCAGATAGGCCTGCGAGGACACGTCATGCACATGGTGCATCGGCACGACATGCGCATGGGCATGGGCGACATGGATGCCGGTATAGAACAGCGCCACCCGCTCGACCGCGTAAAGCGCCTTCATCTGCCGGGCCAGGCGCTGCGCGCAGCCGGTGATGCGGGTGGCCAGATCCTCGGGAAGATCCTCGAACCAGGGATAATGCCGCTTGGGGATGACCAGGCAATGGCCGGGACGGATGGGATGCAGGTCCAGGAAGGCCAGGATATGCTCGTCCTCATGGACCCGGTGCGCGGGCAATTCGCCGCGCGCGATGCGGCAGAACAGGCAATCGTCGGACATCTGGCGCCCCCTCCTCCACGATATGCGGCGCGGCCCCGGCGGGACCGCGCCCGCGCGTTCAATAGCGGTAATGTTCGGACTTGAACGGACCCTCGGGGGTCACGCCGATATAGGCGGCCTGCTCTTGCGACAGGGTGGTCAGCTTGACGCCGATCTTGTCCAGATGCAGCCGGGCGACCTTTTCGTCCAGCGCCTTGGGCAGGATATAGACGCCCGGCCGGTATTCCCCCTCCTTGGCCCACAGCTCGATCTGCGCCAGCACCTGGTTGGTGAAGCTGGCCGACATGACGAAGCTGGGATGGCCGGTGGCGTTGCCCAGGTTCAAGAGCCGCCCCTCGGACAGCAGGATGATGCGATTGCCCGAGGGCATCTCGATCATGTCCACCTGGTCCTTGATATTGGTCCATTTGTGGTTTTTCAGCGCGGCGACCTGGATCTCGTTGTCGAAATGGCCGATGTTGCCGACGATGGCCATGTCCTTCATCTCGCGCATGTGCTCGATGCGGATCACGTCCTTGTTGCCGGTGGTGGTGATGAAGATGTCGGCGCTGGCGACAACGTCCTCCAGCAGCACCACCTCGAACCCGTCCATCGCGGCCTGCAGCGCGCAGATCGGATCGACCTCGGTCACTTTCACGCGGGCGCCGGCGCCGCGCAGGCTGGCGGCCGAGCCCTTGCCCACGTCGCCATAGCCGCAGACCACGGCGACCTTGCCGGCCATCATCACGTCGGTGGCGCGGCGGATGCCGTCGACCAGCGATTCCTTGCAGCCATACTTGTTGTCGAATTTCGACTTGGTGACGCTGTCGTTCACGTTGATCGCCGGGAAGGGCAAGAGCCCCTTGCGGTGCAGATCGTAAAGCCGATGCACGCCGGTTGTGGTTTCCTCGCTGACGCCGCGGATCGCGTCGCGCTGGCGGGTGAACCAGCCGGGGCTGGCGGCCAGCCGCTTGCGGATCTGGGCGAACAGCGCCTCTTCCTCTTCGCTGGCCGGCACGTCGATCAGCCCGGTCTCGCCCGCCTCGACCCGCGCGCCCAGCAGCACATACATGGTCGCGTCGCCGCCATCGTCCAGGATCATGTTCGCCGTGCCTTCCGCGAACTGGAAGATCTGGTCGGTATAGGACCAGTATTCCGGCAGCGTCTCGCCCTTGACGGCAAAGACCGGGATGCCGGCCTTGGCGATGGCCGCCGCCGCGTGGTCCTGGGTCGAGAAGATGTTGCACGACGCCCAGCGCACCTCGGCCCCCAGCGCCACCAGCGTCTCGATCAGCACGGCGGTCTGGACGGTCATGTGCAGGCTGCCGGCGATGCGGGCGCCCTTCAGGGGCTTCGCCTCGCCATATTCGGCGCGCAGGGCCATCAGGCCGGGCATCTCGGTCTCGGCGATGTCCAGTTCCTTGCGGCCGTATTCGGCCAGGGCGATGTCGCGGATGATGTAATCGGTCATGGGGCCCTCGCGCCTTTTTCGGTTGGCGCGGCCTTAGCATTCCCCGCGCCTGGCTGCAAACCCAAGGCGCCCCGCGCCGCGGCTTTGCGGCAAAGCCGAGCCCGGCCGGAATGTTGGCGCTAGCAGCCCTGCGCGGGATGGCTTAGAAGGGCCCGGACAAGGGGCTGCGCGGCAGAAGGGGGAAGGCATGGCGATCCTGTTGGCGGATGTGGGCGGGACCAATGCGCGGATGGCGCTGGCACGCGGCGGCGCGCTTGCGGCCGACACCATCACCCGGTTTCGCGGCGACGACCATGCCAGCTTCGACGAGGTGGTGACGGCCTTCCTGGACCAGCAGGGCAGCCCGCAGATCGAGGCGGTCTGCGTCGCCGTCGCCGGCCCGGTCTGGGGCGACGAGGCGCGGCTGACCAATCGCGACTGGAGCTTTTCCACGGCGCGGCTCTGCGCGCTGTCCGGCGCGCCGCGCGCCCGACTGATCAACGACCTGATCGCCCTGGGCTATGCCACGCCGGCGCTGGACGGCGAGGCCGCGGGCTTCCTGCGCGCTACGCCGCAGGGCATGCTGTCGAACGGGCAGCGGCTGGTGGTGAATGCCGGCACCGGCTTCAACGTCTGTGCGGTCAAGGTGCTGCCGGGCGGCGGCATCGCCTGCCTCGAGGCCGAAGAGGGCCACACCCGCCTGCCGCTTTCCGTGGCCGAACCGCTGGCCGAGGCGCTGGGTGCGGCCGCAAGGGCGATTGATTCGGTCGAGGAACTGTTCGCCGGCCGCGGCCTTGCCCGGCTGCACGCCCTGCGCACGGGCGCGCCGCAGGGCCGGGCCGAGGCCGTGGTCGCCGCCGCGGCCCAGGGCGATGGCGAGGCCGGGAAGACGCTGGCGCTTTATGCCCACCTGTTCGGACTGCTCTGCCGCGAACTTGCCTTTCGTTTCATGCCGATGGACGGGATGTTCCTGGCCGGCAGCGTCGCGCGTTCCTGCACCGATCGGTTCGAAATATTCGAGCGCGCCTTCCTGTCCGACCCGCTGATGGCGCGGATTCCGCAGGCGGTTCCGGTCGGCGTGATCCGCGACGACATGGCCGCGCTGCATGGCTGCCTGGCCGCAATCCGCTGAAAATCGCCCCAAAAGGGGCAGCTGCGCTGGATTTTGTTGACGCGCCCTGCAATGCTTGCGGGAAAACCGCCAGAAGCAGGGCAATCAGGCAATGAAAAGCTGGATCAAGGCAGGAACGGCTGCCGCAATCGTGCTTGCAACCGGCGCGGGCATGGTCTGGGCGCAGTCCTCGGGCTCGCCCTCGTCTTCGCCGTCGTCCTCGCCGTTTTCGGGCTGGTTCGGCCGGGGGGACGGCAACGGCAATTCCCCCGTCGACCTGGATTTCCAGGTGACTGGCGGCGACGACGCCCTGCTGCCGGCGATCCGGCAGACCTCGCTTCTGGTCAGCGCCCAGGACGAGGGGCGGGTGACGGGGCAGGACATGCTGGCCGCCGCGCGCGGCGATTACGCCCGCATCCTGGGGGTGCTTTACGACCAGGGCTATTACTCGGGCATCATCGACATCACCCTGGACGGGGTCGAGGCCGCCGGCATCGCCCCGCTGGACGCGCCCCAGGTGGTGCGCCGGGTGGTGGTCTCGGTCCAGCCCGGCCCGCGCTTTCGCTACAGCCGTGCCGAGATCGCGCCGGTGGCGCCGGGGACCGAGCTGCCGCGCGACTATCGCCGCGGCGAGATCGCCCGAACCGGCGACATGAAGAACGCCGCCACCGCCGGCGTGGCGGGCTGGCGCGACGTGGGCCACGCCAAGGCCGAGGTGGCCGAGACCGAGATCGTCGCCGACCACGCCAGCAACCTGGTGGACAGCCGTATCCGCCTGGCTCCCGGCCCCGAACTGCGCTTTGGCCAGCTGACCATCCGCGGCCACCAGCGCATGGACCCGCGCCGCCTGCGCAAGATCGCCGGCTTCCCCGAGGGCGAGCGCTTCGACCCCGAGAAGCTCGAGGATGTCAGGAAGCGCCTGCGCCGCTCGGGCGTGTTCTCGGCCATCACCCTGACCGAGGCGGACGGGATCGGCCCCGGCAACACGCTGGACGTGGACCTGCTGGTCACGGAACAAAAGCTGCGCCGGCTGGGCGCGGGCTTCGAATATTCCAACACCGACGGGCTGTCGCTGACCGGCTACTGGATCAACCGCAACCTGTTCCGCGGCGGCGAGCGGCTGCGCGTCGACGCCAGCGTCTCGGACATCGGCGGCGATACCGGGCGCGACTACAGCCTGGGGCTGCGCATCGACCGGCCCGCCACCATCACCGCCGACACCACCGGCTATGTGCTGGCCAAGGTCGAAAGCCTGCAGGAAGAGGATTACGACCTCAAGTCCGGCACCTTCGGCCTGGGCTTCACCTGGATCCCCAGCGACGAGTTGACGGCCGACATCGCCCTGCAATACCGGGCGCTGCGCGTGGACGACGACAGCGGCCGCACCGACTTCCGCCTGTTCGCCCTGCCCACCAGCGTGATCTGGGACAAGCGCGACGAGCCGACCGACGCCAAGCGCGGCTATTGGCTGTCGGGCGGCGTCACCCCCTTCGTCGGCCTGCAGGACGAAACCGGCTCGGGCGCGCAGGTGCTGGCCGAGGGACGGGTCTATTACAGCTTCGGCACCGACGACCGCTTCACCCTGGCCGGCCGGGCGCGGCTGGGCACCGTGGTCGGCCCCGAGATCCAGGAAACCCCGCGCGACTACCTGTTCTGGTCCGGCGGCGGCGGCACGGTGCGCGGCCATTCCTATGAATCGCTGGGCGTCGAGGTGATCCCCGACGACAGCGGCGGCACGGTGCGCACCGGCGGCATGTCCATCGTCACCCTGACCGCCGAGACCCGCATCCAGGTCCGCGAGCGCATCGGGCTGGCGCTGTTCGCCGATGCCGGCCGGGTCTGGGAGGACAGCGGCTGGTCCGGCGCCAGCGGCTGGCAGGCCGGGGCCGGCGCGGGCATCCGCTATCGCACCCCGGTCGGGCCGCTGCGCTTCGACATCGCCGCCCCGGTCGGCGGCGGCGATGGCGATGACGGCGGGGTGCAGGTCTATATCGGTCTGGGGCAGGCGTTCTGATGCGTGATCTGGCTTATCGTCTTGTTGTCGCCCTCGGCCTTGCGCTGGCCGTCCCGCTGGCCGCGCTGGCGCAGGACAGCGCCGCCGAGATCTCGCAGGAGGTCGAGGACGACCGCGGCTTCATCACCCGCTTCCTGGAGGAAAAGCTGTCCGGCGCCGGTCGGCAGGTGGTGATCGAGGGCTTCCGCGGCGCGCTGTCCTCGCGCGCGACCTTCGACCGCATGACCATCGCCGACGACGACGGCGTCTGGATCACGCTGGAGAACGGCGCCATGCAATGGACCCGCTCGGCCCTGCTGGCGCGGCGGGTCGAGATCAACGAGCTTTCGGCCGAACGCATCATCCTGCCGCGCCTGCCCGGCACCGGCGAGAGTGCGCCGCAGGCCGAGGCGCGGGAGTTTTCCCTGCCGCAGCTGCCGGTGGGGGTGAACATCGCCCGCATCGCCGTCGACCGGGTGGAACTGGGCCAGCCGGTGATCGGGCAGGAGGCGGTGATCTCGATCGACGGCTCGATGAACCTGTCGGGCGGCGAGGGCGAGACCAGGCTCACCATCAACCGCGTGGACGGGCCGCGCGGCGAATTCGTGCTGGATACGGGCTTTTCCAACGAAACCCGCGTGCTGCGCCTGGACCTGCGGCTGGACGAGGACCGCAACGGGCTGTTCGCGAACGCGGTCAAGCTCCACGACCGCCCCGCCGTGCGGGCCGAGATCACCGGCGAAGGACCGATGTCGGACTTCGCCGCCAATATCCAGCTGGCGACCGACGGCCAGCCGCGCGTGACCGGCACCGTCTCGGTCGATGCGGCCGAGCGCGACGGCGCCCCCGGCACCGCCTTCCGCGCCGAGCTGGGCGGCGACGTGGCCGCGCTGGTGCCGCCGCAGCACCGCGCCTTCTTCGGCACGCAGTCGCAGCTTCTGGCCGAGGGCTGGCGCGGGCAGGATGGCCGGCTGGTCGTCCCCTCGCTGCGGCTGGCGACCGAGGCGCTGCGGCTGGACGGCAACCTGGCCACCACCAGCCGGGGCGCACCGGAAAGCGCGCATCTGACGCTGCTGCTGGGGCAGGATGCGGGGGCTGCGCAGCTGCCGGTGCTGCTGCCCTGGGCCGACCGGCCGACCACGGTGCGCTCGGGCAGCTTGCGGCTGGACTATGACGCCGCGCAGGGCTCGGGCTGGGTGCTGAAGGGCGTGGTGGGCGACATCGTCCGCGACGACATCGCCCTGTCCGAGCTGCGGCTGGACGGGCGCGGCCGCATCACCCTGACCGCCGAGCAGGCGCTGGAAGAGGTGCGCGGCTGGATCGCCTTTGGCATGGACGACCTGGCGCCGACCGATCCGGGCCTGGCGCAGGCCCTGGGCCGGGTGCTGAACGGCGGGCTGAACTTTGCCTTCACCCCCGGCAATGCGCTGCGGCTCTGGGGCATGAACATCAACGGCGAGGATTTCGGCTTCAAGGGCGAGACCACCGTCTCCGGCCTGCGGACCGGGATCACGCTGTCGGGCGACATCACCGCGCAGCACCGCAATGTCGCGCGCTTCTCGACTCTGGCCGGGCGCGAGCTGGGCGGCACCGCCGATGCCCATATCAAGGGCCGCTACGCGCTGCTGGGAAAGGGCTTCGACGTCGAGGCAGAGGTTCTGGGCAACGACATCCGCATCGGCCAGGACCATGCCGACCGCATGCTGGCGGGCCAGTCGCGCATCGAACTCAGCGCCCGGCGCGACACCTCGGGCATCAACCTGCGCAAGCTGGTGGTGAACGCGCGGAACCTGACGGCCGAGGCGCAGGGGCGGCTGGACAGCTATTCCAGCACCCTGACCGCGACCATCGAGATGCCGGACCTGTCGGTCGCCGACCCCGGCATGTCGGGCTCGGTCCGCAGCGAGCTTCGCGCCACCGGCGCGGCGGGGGCGCGCCGCGTGACCCTGACCGGCAAGGCGCAGGATCTTGTCACCGGCATCGCCGAGCTGGACGGCGCGCTAAAGGGCGAAACCGACCTGCTGGTCGAGGCCGCCGAGGCGCAGGGCGGCTTCGAGGTGCAGACCCTCCGCCTGACCAACCCGCAGATCGATGCCGAAGGCCGGGGCAGCTTCGCCGAAGGCGCGATGGATGCCCGGCTGAACCTGTCCATGCCCGACCTGGCGGTTCTGGGGCGCGGCCTCTCGGGCGGGCTGACCGCCGAGGCGACGGCGGTGGAGCAGGACGGCACCCGCCGGATCGAGCTGACCGGGCGCGGCACCGACCTGCGCCTGGGCCAGCAGGACGTGGACGGGGCGCTGACCGGCGTGACCGACCTGCGGCTTTCGGCCGAGCAGCGCGGCGACGAGATCACCGTGCATGATTTCGAGCTGACCAACCAGCAGATGCTGGCCACGGCGCAAGGCCGCATCGCCCCCAGCGGCACCGACATGGAGGGCCGGGCCGAGATCCGCTCGCTGGCCAGCTTCGGCCGCGGCTGGCGCGGCGCGCTGAATGCGCAGGGCAGCTTCAAGGACGACGGCTCGGGCGCGCGGCGGCTGGACGTGACCGGCACCGGCACCGACCTGTCCTTTGGCCAGGCGCAGGTCGACGGCGCGCTGGTGGGCGAGACCCGGCTGGCGCTGCACGGGATCGAGCGCGACGGCGTGTTCACCATCGAGACCGCGACCGTCGAGAACCCGCGCCTGAACCTGGGCGCCGAGGGCCGGGTGGGCCAGGGCGCCACCGACTTGACCGCGAGCTTGCGCGCCGACGACCTGCGCTTCCTGGGCCGCGGCTTCCGCGGCGCGGTCAGCGCCTCGGGCCATGTCGTGGACCAGCAGGGCGGCGGGCGTCAGATCACCGCCAACGGCTCGGCCCGCGGGCTGGGCGTCGGCAACCCGCAGGCCGATGCGGTGCTGGCGGGCGAGACCAGCTTCGACCTGGCCGCCGCGCAGCGCCCGGACGGCAGCCTGACCGTCAGCCGGCTGCGCGCCGGCAACGGCCAGTTCAGCATCACCGGCGACGGCAGCCCGACCGAGGGGCTGAACCTCGACGCCCGGCTGAACGACCTGGCCCTGGTGGTGCCGGGCTTTCCCGGCCCGGCGACGGTCGCCGGCACCATCCGCAACACCGGCAGCGCCTATGACGTGAACCTGACCGCCTCGGGGCCGGGCAATACCCAGGCGCGGGTGACGGGCTCGGCGGCGACGGACCTGTCCACCGCCGACATCGCGGTCAGCGGCAGCAGCAATGCCGCCGCCGCCAACCCCTTCCTGCGCACCCGCTCGGTCGAGGGGCCGCTGAGCTTCGATTTGCGCCTGAACGGGCGGCCGGGGCTGGAATCGCTGTCCGGCCGGGTGGCGCTGACCAACGGCCGGCTGGCCGAGCCACGCTTCGGCCTGGCCGTGGGCAGCCTGAACGCCAATGCCGATTTCAACGCCGGCCGCATCGCGGTCGACCTGCGCGGCGCGGTCGAGGCCGGCGGCCTCATCACCGTCAGCGGCCCGGTCAACCTGGTCGGCGACCGGCAGATGAACCTGGACGTGCAGCTGTCCAACGTGGTGCTGCGCGACCCGAACCTTTACGAGACGCTGGTGAACGGCGCGATCAATGTCGCGGGCACGGTGGGACAGGGGCCGCTGGTCTCGGGCCGCATCGACGTGGGCCATACGGAACTGCGCATCCCCTCGACCGGGCTGGGCGGCGCCAAGGCGATCCCGGACATCATCCACCGTTCGGAACGCCCGCCGCAGCGCCAGACCCGCGCGAAGGCCGGGCTGCTGGAATATCCCAGCGAGGCCTCGCGCCAGGCCGGCATGGCCGCGCCGCCGGCGACGCCGCCGGCCAACCCGGCGCGCTTCGACCTGCTGGTCTCGGCCCCGTCCCAGGTCTTCATCCGCGGCCGCGGCGTCGATGCGGAACTGGGCGGCGAGCTGCGCCTGACCGGCAATGCCCGCCAGCCCATCCCCATCGGCCAGCTGGAGCTGATCCGCGGCCGGGTCGACCTGCTGGGCAAGCGGTTCGACATGACCGAGGGGCTGATCGAATTGCAGGGCAGCATGATCCCGGTGATCCGGCTGGTGGCCGAGACGGTGCAGGACGACATCACCGCCCGCATCATCATCGACGGCGAGGCGCAGGATCCCGAGATCACCTTTGAATCCTCGCCCGAGATGCCGCAGGAAGAGGTGCTGTCGCACCTGCTGTTCGGCCGCGGGCTGGACAATATCAGCGCGCTTCAGGCCGCGCAGCTGGCCAGCGCGGTGGCGACGCTGGCCGGGCGCGGCGGCGAGGGGATCGTCGGGCGGCTGCGCGCCTCGACCGGGCTCGATGACCTGGACCTGGCGACGGACGACGACGGCAACGTCTCGGTCCGGGCGGGGAAATACCTGTCCGAGAACCTCTATACCGACGTGCAGGTCGGCGGCGACGGCAAGACCAAGCTGAACCTGAACCTCGACATCTCCCCGACCCTGACCGCGCGCGGGTCCGTGGACAGCGAGGGCGAAAGCACCGTCGGCCTGTTCTATGAACGCGATTACTGACCCCCTCCGCCCCGCCCGCCACCATGGCGGCGCGGGGCGGCGGCGGGGCCGCCCCCTTGCATAACCGCGACGGATTCATTAGCTTGCTAATGAAATTTGCGGAGCAGCGGGAAAACCCATGCCAGACCGTCCCTTCACGCTTGTGGAATCGCTCATCGAACTGACCCGGACCCTGCGCGCCGCCTTTGAGCAGCGCGTCGAGCAATACGGGCTGACCTTTGCCCGCGCCCGGCTGCTGACCACCATCGGCCGCAACGAGGGCGCAAGCCAGGCCCAGCTGGCCGCAATGCTGGGCATCGAGACGCCCACGCTGAAGCGCCTGCTGGACGCGCTGGAGGACCAGGGCCTGGCCGAGCGCCGCCCGATCCCCGAGGACGGCCGCAAATACGCCGTCTACCTGACCGAGGCGGCGCGGATCGAGCCGGTGCTGGGCTTTCGCGCCGAGGTCGATGCCACGCTGGCCCAGGGCATCGCGCCCGAGGATCTGGCGGTGACGCGCCGGACGCTGGCGCAAATGGCGCGGAATGCCGAAAGGCTGCGGCAGGCATGAGCCGATCCCAGGCCGCCCCCGCGGCGCCTGCGCCCGCAGCCCCGGCCGCGGCGGGCGCGCCGCCGCCCTTCGTGCCGATGTCCTGGCCGGCCACGCTGGGCTATATCGGCGCCTCGGTCGTCATCGGCCTGACCCAGGGCCTGGCGCAGGGCTTCGTCAGCACCAACATCCCGCAGATCGCCGGAGACCTGGGCGCGACCACCACCCAGGCGACCTGGCTGATGGCGGCCTTCATGATCCCGCGCGCCTCGATGCCGCTGTTGCTGATCAAGATCCGCACCCAGTTCGGCCTGCGCCGCTTTGCCGAGGTGGCGATCCTGGTCTATCTGGCGGTTTCGCTGGCGGCCCTTGCCATCTCGGACCTGCGCTCGGCGGTGGCGGTGCAATTCGTGGCCGGCATGGCCTCGGCGCCGCTGTCCACCTTGGCCTTCATGTATATGCTGGAGCCGTTGCCGCCCCAGTGGAAGATGCGGCTGGGCCTGCCCATGGTACTGGCCATGGTCGCGACCGGGCCGATGCTGGCGCGGGTGATCTCGCCCGCGCTGATGGGGGACCACGGCTGGGACGGGCTGCATTACATGGCCCTGGGGCTGGCGGCGGTGTCGCTGGGGCTGGTCTATGCCCTGCCGCTGACCTCGGCGCCGCGCGTCAAGGTGATCGCCGCCATGGACCTGGTCAGCTGGCTGCTGATCGCCACCGGCTTCGGCGGGCTGACGGTCGGCTTCATCATGGGCTCGATCCATTGGTGGACCGACGTGGCCTGGCTGGGCTGGGTGCTGGCGCTGTCCATCGTGGCGCTGACCCTGGCCGTGGTGATCGAGCTGCACCGCAAGGCGCCGCTGCTGGACATCCGCTGGCTGGCCAGCCCCGCCATGCTGCACCTGACGGCGACGCTGCTGATCTTTCGGCTGGTGCTGTCCGAGCAAAGCGCGGGCGCGCCGCGCATGTTCCAGGTGCTGGGCGTGACGCAGGACCAGCTGGTGCCGCTGTTCGCGATGATCTCGGTGGCCTCGGTGCTGGGCGGGCTGGCGCTGATCCCCTTCATGAAGCCCGAGCGGGTGCCGCTGTTCCACATCATCGCGCTGGTGCTGATCGCCGCCGGCGCCTTCATGGACAGCCATGCCACCATGGACACCCGGCCGGCGCAGATGATGCTGAGCCAGGCGATGATCGCCTTTGCCGGCTCGTTCTTCCTGGCGCCGGCAATGATGCGCGGGCTGCTTTCGGCCCTGGCGCGCGGGCCGAACTACATCCTGTCCTTCGTCATCGTCTTTCTGTCCACGCAATCGCTGGGCGGCGCCATGGGCTCGGGCCTGTTCTCGACCCTGATCAACCACCGCCAGGCCCTGCACCTGCAAGTGCTGCGCGAAGAGCTGACCGCCACCGATCCGCAGACCGCGGCCGAGATCGCGCAGCGCAGCATGGCCCTGGCGGCGCAGATCGCCGATGCCGCGCAGCGCCAGGCGCAGGCGGTGGCGCAGATCGCGCAGGACGCCAGCGCCCAGGCCTATGTCATGGCCTATAACGACGCCTATTTCCTGACCTTCCTGCTGGCGGCGGCGGCGCTTTGCGCGCTGCTGCTGCACCTGTTCCGCGACTGGCTGGTGGCGCGGGGCAAGCCGCCTGCCGCCGATGCCCAGACCCATCCCGAGCCCGAGCCCGAGACATGACCAGAAACCACCTGATCCCGACCCTGATCGCGCTTGCCGCCGGCCTGGCCGGCCTGCTGATCGTGCTTTACGCCTGGCACCTGCCGCCGTTTCGCCCGGCGCATCCGCAGACCGAGAACGCCTATATCCGCGGCCAGCTGACCACCGTCGCGCCGCAGCTGTCGGGCTATGTCGCGGCGGTCGAGGTGCAGGACTTCCAGCCCGTGGCCCGCGGCCAGGTCATCGCCCGCATCGACGACCGGCAATACCGCCAAAGGCTGGCCCAGGCCCAGGCCATGCTGGAAGGCGCCAAGGCGGCGCTGAAGATCCAGGAACAAAGCGTCCATTCCGCCCAGGCCAGCCTGCAATCGGCCCAGGCGGCGCTTTCCGCGGCGCAGGCGGCGCGGGACACGGCGGCCTCGACCTGGGACCGCGCACAGGCCCTGCAATCGCGCGGCGTGACGGCGCAAAGCTCGGCCGACCAGTCCGAACTGTCTCTGCGCCAGGCCGAGGCGGCCGTCACCCAGGCCGAAAGCGCCATCGCGGTGGCGCGCGAGAACGTCGCCGGCGCCGAGGTCGGGCTGGCCGCCAAGCGCGCCGAGATCGCCTCGGCCCGCGCGGCGGTGGAGCTGGCGCGGATCGACCTGGACAATACGGTGATCCGCGCGCCCTCGGACGGGCGACTGGGCCAGGTCGGGGTGCGGCTGGGCCAATATGTCACGGCGGGCACGGCGCTGGTCAGCCATGTCGGCCCCGAGGTCTGGGTCATCGCCAATTTCCGCGAGACCGAGCTGCACGGCATCCGCATCGGCGACCGCGCCACGTTCACCGTGGACGCCATGCGCCACCGCGCCTTCACCGGCCGGGTCGAGGCGTTCTCGCCCGCCACCGCCTCCGAGTTCAGCCTGCTGTCGGCCTCGAACGCCACCGGCAACTTCACCAAGGTCGCGCAGCGCCTGCCGGTGCGCATCGCGATCGACCCTGGGCAAGAGATGGCGGAATACCTGGAGCCGGGCCTGTCGGTGGTGGTGACGGTGGACGAAGGCTCGGGCGCCGACCGCGCGGCCCAGGCCCGGCCGATCATGGGGCACGAGGGCTGATCTAGGGCCTGCGCCGCCGGGCTTGCGCGTCCGGCCTGCGGCGGCTAGGCCGTGCGGGCAAGGGCAAGCCGCTTCCCGCCAGCCCCCCGACGACCGGAGGCGAAGATGCAGATCCCCCTTACCCGGCGCAGCGTCCTTGCGGCATCGCTGGTCGCAATGGCCGGCAGCATGGCGCGGGCGCAAGAACGCCGGCAGCGCGGCCTGGAACCGGCCGAGAAGATCGCCGATCCGCGCGCCAGCCATTTCGACCTTGGCCCGGCAGAGTCGCCCTGGCGCATCTTCCTGGGCCTGCCCTCGGTCGCGGCGCCGCCGGGCGGCTATTCCGCCATCCTGGCGCTGGACGGCAATGCGACCTTCCCGATCCTGTGGCATCTGCGCGAGGAACTGGCGCCCGAGGCGCCGGTGGCGCTGGTCGGCATCGGCTATCCGGTCGAGACCCGCTTCGACCCCACCCGCCGCTGGTTCGACCTGACCTCGCCCGGCAAGCAGGCGGTCCCGGCGAGGCAGGGGCAGCGCGGTCCCGGCGACCGCCCGACCGGCGGGCAGGACGCCCTGCTCGAGATGATCGCGGCGCAGCTTCTGCCCGAACTCGGCCGGCGCCTGCCGCTGGATACGGGCAACCTGACGCTGTTCGGCCATTCGCTGGGCGGGCTCTTCGTGCTGAACGCGCTGTTCACCCGGCCGCGCCTGTTCGCCCGCTATGCCGCCGCCGACCCCTCGACCTGGTGGAACGCCGGCGAGCCGCTGCGCGAGGCCCGCGCCTTTCGCGGCGGCATCCTGGCGGCGGGCGGGCGGCTGGACCCGGCAGTGCCGCTGCTGGTCGCCAATTCGGGGGCGGGGGTGCCGCCGATCCTGGCCCCGCTGTCGGGCCTTCCAGGGCTCGACCTGGTCCACCGCCCGCATCCCGATGAAAACCACGGCTCGGTCATCCGCCCCGCCGCGCGCGACGCGCTGGCGCTGCACCTGGGCCGGCTGGCGGGCTAGGCCGGCGCATGAAAAAGGCCGGGCGCGGCGGCCCGGCCTCGATCCCGATCCCGATGCGCGGCCCGGCTATACCTCGGGCACCAGAACCTCGCGCTTGCCGACATGGTTCGCCGGGGTGACGACGCCCTGTTCCTCCATCTGCTCGACCAGCCGCGCGGCCTTGTTGTAGCCGATGGCCAGCTTGCGCTGGATGTAGGAGGTCGAGCATTTGCGGTCCTTGGCCACGATGGCGACGGCCATGTCGTAAAGCTCGGCATCGCCGCCCTCGCCCGAGGACAGGCCCAGCACCTGGTCGATGCTGTCGGCGCGCTCCTCGTCCGGGCCCTCGACCACGCCGGACATGTAGCTGGGCGGGCCAAAGGATTTCAGGTGGTTCACCACCTCCTCGACCTCCTCGTCGGAAACGAAAGGCCCGTGGACGCGGGTGATGCGCGAGCCGCCGGCCATGTAGAGCATGTCGCCCTGGCCCAGCAATTGCTCGGCGCCCTGCTCGCCCAGGATGGTGCGGCTGTCGATCTTGGACGTGACCTGGAAGCTGATCCGGGTCGGGAAGTTCGCCTTGATCGTGCCGGTGATGACATCGACCGAGGGGCGCTGCGTCGCCATGATCAGGTGGATGCCGGATGCCCGCGCCATCTGCGCCAGGCGCTGGATGCAGGCCTCGATCTCTTTCCCGGCCACCATCATCAGGTCGGCCATCTCGTCGACGATGACGACGATATAGGGGAAGGTCTCGGGCTGGAATTCCTCGGTCTCGAAGACCGGCTCGCCGGTATCCTCGTCGAAGCCGGTCTGGACGGTGCGCTTGAACATCTCGCCCTTGTCCAGCGCCTCGCGGACGCGGCCGTTATAGCCCTCGATGTTGCGCACGCCCATCTTGGACATGCGGCGATAGCGTTCCTCCATCTCGCCCACGACCCATTTCAGCGCCACGACCGCCTTCTTGGGGTCGGTGACGACCGGGGACAGCAGGTGCGGGATGCCGTCATAGACCGACAGTTCCAGCATCTTGGGGTCGATCATGATGAGCCGGCATTCCTCGGGCGTGAGCTTGTAGAGCAGCGACAGGATCATGGTGTTGATCGCCACCGACTTGCCCGAGCCGGTGGTCCCGGCGATCAGCAGGTGCGGCATCTTGGCCAGGTTGGCCACCACCGGCCCGCCGCCGATGTCCTTGCCCAGCGCCAGGGGCAGCGGCTGGGTGCCGTCGCCATAGGCCTTGGAGGCCAGGATCTCGCGCAGCACCACCTTTTCGCGCCGGGCATTGGGCAGCTCGATGCCGATGACCGAGCGGCCGGGCACGGTCGAGACCCGCGCCGACAGCGCCGACATCGACCGCGCGATGTCGTCGGCCAGCCCGATCACCCGGCTGGCCTTCAGCCCCGGCGCGGGCTCCAGCTCGTAAAGCGTGACCACCGGGCCGGGGCGGACCTCGGTGATCTGGCCCTTGACGCCGTAATCGTCCAGCACCGCCTCCAGCATGCGGGCGTTCTCCATCAGCGCCTCCTGCGACAGCTGGTGGCGCTCGACGGTGGTCGGCGCGGTCAGAAGCGACAGCGGCGGATGCTCGTAATGGCTGGCGGCATCGTCGAAGCGCAGCGCCGGCTGCGCCTCGGATTGCGCCTGGCGCGAGGGGGCGGGCTTCTTGGGCGGCACCACCACGCGGGGCGTCTCGGCGCCGAAGGGCGCGGCGGTGACGGGTTCGGCGAAATCCTCGTCGTCCTCGTCCTCGCCGGCGCGCAGCGGCGGCTCGTGCCGGGCGGGCGCGGCGCGGGCGCCGGTCAGCCGCGCCGTCACCGCCGACAGCAGCCCCTTACCTTCCGAACGGGCGCCTTCCGAACGGGCGCCTTCGGAACGGCTGCGGATCGCATCGGTGATGCGGGCGTTGACCGCGGCGTTCGAGGGCGGCTCGTCATCCTCGGCATAATGCGTCTCGGGGTTGATCAGCTCGGGCTCGGGGGCAAAGTCGCGATCATCGGCCAGGGGGGCCGGCGCGGGACGCAGGCCCGGCAGGCCGCCGCGGGGCGCTTGCGGCAGGGCGGCGGAACCGGCGTGGCCCACGCGCTCGCGCCGGGCATCGGCGCGGGTCTTGAGCCCACGCGCCGCGCCCGAGGACAGCCGCGCCCCGCGATCCATCGCCTGCAGCGCCAGGACGCGGGCGGTGGCCAGCCCCTCGCGCAGGAAGGTGCCGATGGTCGTCAGCTCCTTGCGGTCGAAGCCCAGCACGAAGGCCAGGAAGGCGACGGTGCCGACGGCGGTCAGCAGCGCCAGCAGCTTGATCGCGACCGAAGCCTTCATCGGCATGGCCGACAGCATGCCGCCCATCAGCATGTCGCCCAGATGCCCGCCCAGGCCGAAGCTTTGCGTCCAGTCCGGCGGCGGCGCCATCGAGGTGGCATAGATCGAGACCAGCACCATGGCGATGGGCAGGAAGATGCCGCGCATCAGCCGTTCCTCGCCCCGGTGCAGCATCAGCCGCAGGCCCCAGACCACGGCGCCGACCACCAGGATCCAGGTGCCGTAGCCGGTGATCATGAACAGCGCCGAGGCGACATAGGCGCCGAAGCGGCCCAGGTAGTTCTGCGCCGGCTGGTCGGTCGCCGACATGAAGCTGGGATCGTCGGGGGAATAGCTGACCAGCATCATCGCGATCAGCACGCCCAGGATGACCAGCCCCGCGCCCAGCAGTTCCTTGCCGCGCCGCTCAAGCGCCGCCTGCGTGCTTTGGTCAAACAGCGGATCGCGGTGTTTCGCCTGCCAGCTCGCCATGCGTCAACCCCCTTGATACAAACAATTCTTCAGGCGGTTCAGCGCCGCCTCGGTCTGCTCCGCCGGCGCGACCAGCGCCACGCGGATGAAATTCCGGCCCGGATTGCCGGCCTCGGTGTCGCGGGCCAGATAGGCGCCGGGCAGCACCTGGATGCCCGCCTCGGCCCACAGCTTTTTCGCCGCATCCTCGCCGTCGCCGACGCTTTCGGGCACCGGCAGCCACAGGAAAAAGCCGCCCTGCACCGGCTGGTAGCCCGGCACATTGCCCAGCACCCGGTCGGCGATGCGGTATTTCTGCTGGTAAAGCGCGCGGCTGGCCTCGACATGACCCTCCTCGCCCCAGGCCATGGCGCTGACGCGCTGCACCGGCAGGGGCAGCGGCGCGCCGGCATAGCTGCGCAGCCGCCGCATCTGCGCGATCTGCTGGGGTCCGCCGGCGGCAAAGCCCGAGCGCAGCCCCGGCAGGTTCGAGCGTTTCGACAGTGAGTTGAACATCACCACCCGGTCGGCCAGCCCCATGCGCGTGGCCACCGCCAGCGCGCCGGGCGGGGGCGCGTCGCGCCAGATCTCGGAATAGCACTCGTCGGCGAAGACCAGGAAATCATGCCGGTCGGCCAGGGCGATCAGTTCCTCGAGATAATCCTCGGACGCAATGCTGCCCTGCGGATTGGCGGGCGAACACAGATATGCCACGGTGGCGCGGTCCAGCACCGCGGCCGGCAGGCCGGCAAAGCGCGGCAGGTGGCCGGTTTCTGCCGTGGCGGGGACGAAGACCGGCTCGGCGTCCACGGCGGCGGCGGCCACGGCATAGACCTGGTAGAACGGGTTCGGCACCAGGATCGCCGGCCGCTGGCCGTTCTTGCGTTCCGGCGCCAGCGCCAGGGCGGCATTGAACAGCCCCTCGCGCGTGCCGTTCAGCGCCATGATCCGCTCGGGCGCGACATCCAGCCCGTGCCGGCGGGCAAGCCAGCCCGAGATCGCGGCCAGCAGCTCGGCCGTGCCCTCGTTCGAGGGGTATTTGCCGAAATCGGCGATGCTTTCGGCCATGACCGGGCCGACGAAATCCGGCAGCGCATGGCGCGGCTCGCCAATGGTCAGGATCAGGGGATCGCCGCCGGGGTCGATGCCCGCAAGCAGCGTCCGCAGGCGCGGAAACGCGTAATCCGGCAGGTTCGAGAACCGCTCGGGAATTGCCATGACTGCCTCTCAGTCGGGGTCGTTGCGCCCCGTTTTGCCGCAAGACTACCGGCAATCCCCCCATGCGTCCAGAGTTTCACCGCCAGATTGCGCCCGTCCGTGCCGGATTTTCCCGGAAAATCCACGCCTCAGCGCAGCGCCGCCTCGGCCGCGGCGGCCGCCACCAGCAGCGCGCGGTCCTGGCCGGCGCGGCCCATCAGCGTGATGCCGCAGGCCGGATGGCCGGTCGGCAGGCTGACCGCCGGCAGGTCCAGCAGGTTGGCGATGCGGGTATTGCGCAGCGTCAGCAGGTTTTCGCGGGCAAAGAACTCTTCCTCGGCCAGCAGCCGGTCCACCGGCGGCGGCAGGATCGGCGCCGTGGGCAGGATCACCGCGTCGAAACCGGCGACCAGCCGCGCCCAATCGGCGCGCAGCCGGCCCAACTCCTCCCAGGCGGCGACGTAATCGGCCGCCAGCACGAACTGGCCGCCGCGAAAACGCTCCAGGATCGGCGGGTGCATCAGCTCGGGCGCGGCCTCGATCTGCTCGCGCCAGATGCCATAGGCCTCGGGCGCGAACAGCAGCGGCGCCAGCACCATCGCCTCGGCCACGCAGGGCGGCGCGGCATGGGTGATGCGGGCGCCGGCGCGGGCCAGGCGGTTCACCGCATCCTCGAAGCCGGCGACCGGCTCATGCCGCGCCTCGTCGAAGGGCACGCCGTCCAGCACCATCAGCCGCAGCCCGCGCGGGCTGGCATCGGCCAGGTCGGGGGCGGGCTCGCCACGCAGCACGGCGAAAAGCTCGGCGCAATCCTCGACCGTGCGGGCGATGGGGCCGGCCACGTCGAAGCGGCGGCACAGCGGCACGATGCCGGCGCCGCTGACCGCGCCCGTGGTCGGCTTGAAGCCCACCAGCCCATTCCAGGCCGCCGGCACCCGGATCGAGCCGCCGGTGTCCGACCCCACCGCAGCCGCCGCCAGCCCCAGCGCCACCGAAACCGCCGCGCCCGAGCTGGAGCCGCCCGGCGCCAGTTCCTGGTCGATGCTGTTGGGCGGCGTCGCCGTGCGCGGGTTCACGCCCAGGCCGGAAAAGGCCAGCTCGGTCATATGCGTCTTGCCCAGGCAGACCAGCCCGTCCAGCGTCGCCCCGGCCAGGATCGCGGCATCCTGCCGGGGCACGCGGCCCTCCAGCAGGCGTGAGCCGGCCTCGGTCGCGATGCCGGCGCTGTCGATATTGTCCTTCCAGCTGATCGCCACCCCGTCCAGCAAGCCGCGGCGCAGCCCGGCGCGGGCGCGGTCATGGGCGGCGATGGCCTCGGCCCGCGCGCGCTCGGGGGTCAGCCGGGCATAGATGCGGTCGCCATAGGGATGGCGGGCCGCGGCGTCCAGATAGGCCTCGGCCTGCTCGACCGGGCTGATGAGCCCGGCCAGGATCGCCCTTCCCTGTTCCGCCGCAGATGCCCTGAGCCAATCCATGCCCTTCCCCCGACCGATCAAATCCAGATACCAAATAATGTACAGGCTATCCCGGCGCGGGCTGGCCCGCAATGCGCTTGGCGGCCGCCATGACGCATGGACATTGCCCGGCCGACGGTCATATTGCGTCCTATGAGGACCGATTTCGACATCCTGATCGCGGGCGGCGGGCTGAACGGCCCGGCCCTTGCCCTGGCCTTGGCCGATGCCGGCCTGTCGGTGGCGGTGGCCGACGCCCGCCCCGCCGATGCCCGCGCCGGCGACGCCTTCGACGGCCGCGCCTATGCGCTGGCGCTGGCCTCGCAGCGGCTGCTGGCCGCGCTGGGGCTGTGGCCCGAGCTGGCGCCGAACGCGCAGGAAATCCGCAAGGTCGAGGCGACGCAGGGCGCGCCGGGCGAAGGCGCCGGTCCCTTCGGCCTGCATTTCGACGGCGCCGAGCTCGAGGAAGGCCGGCTGGGCTACATGCTCGAGGACCGCTTCCTTTACCGCGCGCTTCTGGCCGCGATGCAGGGGCGGGTCACGCATCTGCCCGGCCTGTCCGTCATCGGGCAAGAGGCCGAGGGCGCGGCGATCCGCGCCACCCTGTCGGACGGCCGCAGCATCAGCGCCCGGCTGCTGGTCGGCGCCGACGGGCGGCAATCGGGCGTGGCGGCGCGGGCCGGCATCCGGCGCATCGGCCATGACTATGGCCAGATCGCGCTGGTCGCGGCGGTCGATCACGAACTGCCGCACGAAGGCACCGCGCACCAGTATTTCATGCCCACCGGGCCGCTGGCGATCCTGCCGCTGCCGGGCAATCGCAGCTCGATCGTCTGGTCCGAGGCCGAGGCCAGTGCCCGCGCGATCATGGAACTGCCGGATGACGAATTCCTGGCGGTGCTGCGCCCGCGCTTCGGCGATTTCCTGGGCGAGATCCGGCTGGCCGGGCCGCGCTTTTCCTATCCGCTGAACCTGACCCTGGCCGAGCGCTACATCGCCCCGCGCGTGGCGCTGGTCGGCGATGCGGCGCATGGCGTGCATCCCATCGCCGGGCAGGGGCTGAACCTGGGCCTGCGCGACGTGGCGGTGCTGGCCGAAGTGCTGGTCGCCGCCCGCCGCCGCGGCGAGGACATCGGCGCCGATCTGGTGCTGGCGCGCTATCAGGACTGGCGCCGGCCCGATGCGACGGCGCTGGCGCTTGGCATGGACGGGGTGAACGCGCTGTTTTCCAATGCCAATCCGCTGCTGCGCACCGCGCGCGAGATCGGCATGGGCCTGGTCGATGCCATCCCGCCCCTGCGGCGCGGCTTCATGCGCCAGGCGGCGGGGCTTAGCCTCGAGCCGATGCCGCGCCTGCTGACCGGGCGGCGGCTTTAGGGAACGCTCACGCCTTCGTCAGCGTTGGGGCGCCGCGCATCCAGCGAACGTGATGTGCAAGTCATTGGAGAATCGGTATCATTCCGCTCATGAAACTGAAGTCGCTCGCCCTTGCGCCCGTCCTGTGCCTGGCCCTGGCCTTTCCCGCCCTGGCCGAGAAGATCCCGCTGAACGAGATCTCGCGCTATCTCAACAGCCTCAAGACCGCCAAGGCGGATTTCACCCAGGTGAATGCCGACGGCTCGATCTCGACCGGGGTGGTCTATATCCAGCGCCCGCAGCGGGTGCGCTTCGAATACAAGGGCGACCGGACGCTGGTCATGGCCTCGGCCGGCAACGTCGCCGTGTTCGACGGCAAGACGCGCGGCGCGCCGCAGCAATACCCGCTGTCCAAGACGCCGCTGTCGCTGATCCTGGCGCCCAACATCGACCTGAGCCGGGCGCGCATGGTCACCGGCTATGCCGAGAAGAAGAACACCACCGTCGTCACCGCGCAGGATCCGCAGCATCCCGAATACGGCAATATCCAGATGGTCTTTACCGCCAATCCGACCCAGCTGCGGCAATGGGTGGTGACCGACGACACCGGCAAGCGGACCACGGTGATCCTGGGCGACATGCAGACCGGGATGAGCTTTCCCGCCTCGACCTTCGCCATCCAGAACGAGATCGCCCGCCGCCAATAGGCGGGCGAACCGGGTCAGCGGCAGGAGGCAAGCTGGCTGCGATAGGCCTCGGACCGGGCCTGGACCTTGCCGGCCACGCCCATCAGCCAGGGCTTCGAATTGTGCGAGCCCCTGGCAAAGCCCGAGCGGCCCTCGTGATAGGCCAGGTATTGCGAGGCGGCGTCCCATTTGGAAATGCCCAGCACCCGCGCCGAATCGTTCATGTACCAGCCCATGAAATCGGTGGCGTCGCGGATATTGTCGCGCCGGGCGCGGCGGTTGCCGGTCTGCTTGCGGTAATCGTCCCAGGTGCTGTCCAGCGCCTGGCTGTAGCCATAGGCCGAGCTTTGCCGGCCGATCGGAATGATGCCCAGCGCATATTGATGCGGCGTGCGGGCATTGCCGATGAATTTCGATTCCTGGTGGATCGTCGCCATCTGCACATGCACCGGCACGCCCCAGCGCCGCTCGGTCGCCTTCATCGCACGCATGTAGGCGGGCCGCTCGGCCGCGATGGCGCAGGCGCTTTCCAGATTGCGCGGCGCCTTGTAGTTCCCGCCCCCTCCGCAAGAGGCCACCAGCCCGACGATGGCGAGCTTGAGAAACCTGTTCATACTGCCCTCATGTTTTTTGCGGGCAGGATAAGCGCAATCCGGGGCGAGGCGCAAATGACAAAGGCTCGACCGTCCTAGCTGGGCAGGACCGAAACCGATTTTACGATGGCGTGGCAGGCGGTTCCCGGCTGCAATTCCAGCGCCTTGACCGAGCGCGGCGTGACCTGCGCAAGCATCCGCTCATGCTGCGCGCCCTGCCCCAGCGCCAGCTGCACCAGCCCGCCCTCGACGCAGGTCACCGTGACCGGCAGCAGATTGAGCGCCGACAGGCCCCGCGGCGCCTCGCGCGCCAGGATCACCTCATGCGCCAGGATGCGCAGCCGCAGCGCCTGCCCCGGCGCCAGGTCCAGTCCGGGCAGCAGCATCGGCCCGCCGGCGGTGGCGACCCGGACCATGCCGTCGGGTTCGCGCGCCTCGACCGTGGCGCGGATCAGCGCCCCCGCCTCGCGCGCGCCCAGCTGCGGGGCCAGTTCGGGATCGGCCAGGATCGCGGCCAGCGGGCCGGAATGGACCACCCGCCCCTGCCGCATCAGCACCACCGTCGTCGCCAGCCGCAGCACCTCGGGCACCGAATGGCTGACATAGAGGATCGGCAGCCGGATCTCGTCGCGCAGGCGTTCCAGCCAGGGCATGATCTCGGCCTTGCGCGCCTCGTCCAGCGCCGCCAGCGGCTCGTCCATGACCAGCAGCGCCGGGTCCGACAACAGCGCGCGCCCAATGGCCACGCGCTGGCGCTCGCCGCCCGACAGCGTGCCGGGGCGGCGATGCAGCAGGGGCTCCAGCGCCAGCATCCCGGTGATGCGGTCGAAGTCCCGCGCCGCCCCGCGCCGCCAGCGCGAGGGATAGCGCAGGTTCGCCGCCACCGTCATATGCGGGAACAGCCGCGCGTCCTGGAACACGCAGCCGATGCGCCGGGCCTGCGGCGAAAGGTTGGTCCTGCCGTCGAACAGCACCCGCCCGTCCAGTGCGATGCGGCCCTGGTCGGGGCGCAACAGCCCGGCGATGGCGTTGATCGCCGTGCTCTTGCCGCAGCCCGAGGGGCCGAACAGCGCCGTCACCCCGCCCGGTGCCTGGAAGGCGACATCAAGCGCAAGCCCAGGAAAATCGTGGCGAAAGGCGACCTCCAGCATCAGGCCCGCCCCTCGGCGCGCCCATTCATGCGCGCGGTCATGCGCCAGGCCAGCCATTCCGACACCAGCACCGCCCCCATGGCGATCACCACCGAGACCAGCACCAGCCGCAGCGCCGCTGCATCGCCCGAGGGCACCTGCAACAGCGCATAGATGGCCGAGGGCAGCGTCTGCGTCTGGCCGGGAATGTTCGAGACGAAGGTGATGGTGGCGCCGAACTCGCCCATCGCCTTGGCAAAGCCCAGCGTGGCGCCGGCCAGGATCGCGGGCAGGATCAGGGGCAGCGTCACGGTCACGAAGATCCAGGCCCGCGGCGCGCCCAGCGTGGCGGCCGCCTGTTCAAGCTTGGGGTCCACCGCCTCGAATCCCAGGCGGATGGCGCGCACCATCAGCGGAAAGCTCATGATGCCGCAGGCCAGCGCCGCGCCGGTCCAGCGAAAGGCAAAGACGATGCCCAGCGGTTTCAGCAGGCTGCCCACCGGCCCCTGCGTGCCGAACGTGACCAGCAACAGGTAGCCGGTGACGACCGGCGGCAGGATCAGCGGCAGGTGGACGATGCCGCTCAGCAGCCCATGCCCCGGAAAGCGCCGCCGGGCCAGCAGCCAGGCGACGGCGACGGCCGGCGGCAGGCCGGCCAGCGTGGCGACGGCGGCGACCCGCAGGGACAGCCGCACGGCCTGCCACTCCTGGGGGCCAAGCCAATCGGTCGGGATCATTGCGTGACGGTAAAGCCTTGCGATTCAAAGACCGACCTTGCCGGTTCCTGCGACAGGCTGTCAAGAAAGGCCGCCGCCTGCGGCGTATCGGCCCCCGTCGTCACCGCGGCGGGATAGGTGATCTTTTCATGGCTGTCGACCGGGAAGGTCGCGACCACGCCCACGCCCGGCTCGGCCACGGCATCGCTGCCATAGACGATGCCCAGCGGCGCCTCGCCGGTGGCGACCAGCTTCAGCGCGGCGCGGACGTTGTCGGCCTGGGCCACCTGGCCCTCGACCTGATCCCACAGGCCCAGCGAGGTCAGCGCCTCCTTGCCGTATTGCCCGGCGGGGACGGAATCGACCATCGCCATGGCCAGCTTGCCGTCGCCCAGCAGGCCGGGCAGTTCGGTCACGGGCGCCTCGGCCGGCTTGCCGGTGCCGACCAGCACCAGCGTATTGCCCAGCAGGTCGCGGCGCGTCGCCGGGTCGATGTCGCCCGACTCCTGCACCGCATCCATCCACGAACTCGAGGCCGAGATGAACAGGTCCGCCGGCGCGCCCTCCTGGATCTGCTTGGCAAGCTGCGAGCTGCCGGCATAGGAGATCACCACCGTATCGCCATGGCTTTCCTGCCAGGTGGCGGCGATCTCGTCCAGCGCGTCCTTGAGGCTGGCGGCGGCGAAGATGGTGATCTCGTCGGCCTGGGCGGCAGGCGCAAGCGCGATCACGGCGGCGGCAAGGAAAGACAGGCGCATCGGGCGGGTCCATTCGTTGTGTCTGGATGGACATAACCAGCCATTGCCCGTGCTGGCAACCGTTATTTACGCCGAAGCAGATCGCTGCCCCGCACGCAGCCGCCCCAGCTCTGCGGCGCCCTGGTCACGCAGCAGCACCTCCAGCGCGCGGTAGTCGGCCAGCACCTGCCGGCCGCGCTCGGTCAGCTGGGCGCCGCCGCCATGGGCGCCGCCGCGGCTGCTGTCGACCAGGGGTGCGGCAAAATGCGCATTCATCTCTTCGACCAGCGACCAGGCGCGGCGATAGCTCATCCCCATGCGCCGCCCGGCGGCCGAGATCGAGCCCTCGTCGTCGATGGCCTGCAGCAGGTCGGCCTTGCCGCGGCCAAAGGTCAGGCCGGATTCGAAATGCAGGCGCAGGCTGATGCGGGGATCCTGGGTCATGGCCATATTCTGCCGTCTTTCCGCAAGGTCGCAAGGGGGCGGGTCTTTTCGATGTGCTATCGCGGCTCTAGCAGTAACATCATGCCAACGGCAATCGGGGGGAATCATGTCCGACAATGAAATCGTCATCCTGTCCGGGGCGCGCACCGCCATCGGCACCTTCGGCGGCAGCCTGGCCGGCGTGCCGCCGATCCAGCTGGCCGCGACCGCGACCCGCGCCGCGATCGAGCGCGCCGGCATCGGCCCCGAGCGCATCGGCACCGTGGTCTTCGGCCATGTGCTGAACACCGAGCCGCGCGACATGTACCTGTCGCGCGTGGCGATGCTGGAAGCCGGGGTGCCCGACAGCACGCCGGCGATGAACGTGAACCGGCTCTGCGGCTCGGGGGCGCAGGCCATCGTCTCGGCCACGCAGGCGCTGATGCTGGGCGACGCCGATTTCGCCGTGGCGGGCGGCGCGGAATCGATGAGCCGCGCGCCCTATGCCGTGCCCGCCGCGCGCTTCGGCGCCAAGATGGGCGACGTGCAGATGCTGGACATGATGGTCGGCGCGCTGACCTGCCCGATGGGCACCGGCCATATGGGGGTGACGGCGGAAAACGTCGCGCGCGAACATGACATCTCGCGCCAGGCGCAAGACGAATTTGCGCTGGAAAGCCAGAAACGCGCCGCCGCCGCTATCGCCGAGGGCCGCTTCAGGGAGCAGATCGTCCCCATCGAGATCAAGACCCGCAAGGGCGTGGTCGCCTTCGACACCGACGAGCATCCGAAGGCGACCGACCTGGAGAAACTGGCCGGGCTGAAGGCGGTGTTCCAGAAGGACGGCACGGTAACGGCCGGCAATGCCTCGGGCATCAACGACGGCGCGGGGGCGCTGGTGCTGGCGCGGGCCGAAGCGGCGCAAGCGGCGGGCGCCAAGCCGCTGTTCCGCATCCTCGGCCATGCCGTGGCCGGCGTGCGCCCCGAGGTCATGGGCATCGGCCCGGTCCCGGCCGTCGAAGCGCTGCTGAAGCGCACCGGCCTGAAGGCCGGCGATTTCGACGTGATCGAATCGAACGAGGCCTTTGCCGCCCAGGCGCTGGCGGTGAACAAGGGCCTCGGCCTCGACCCCGCCAGGGTGAACCCGAACGGCGGCGCCATCGCCCTGGGCCACCCGGTCGGCGCGACCGGCGCCATCATCACCGTGAAGGCGATGTATGAACTGATGCGCACCGGCGGCAGCAAGGGGCTGATCACCATGTGCATCGGCGGCGGCCAGGGCATCGCGCTGGCCATCGAACGCCTCTGAGCCTGCGTTGACGACCCGGCCCTCAGCTGGGCCGGGTCTTCGGCTGCACTGTCGCATGAGTATTTGGGGAACGAAGAAGCGCAGGCCCGGCTTCTTCGTTCCATAAATACCCGAACTGTCTTTCACGCTTCGCCAAGCATGCCCTGCATACGCGAATGCCGAAGCAGCGGAAAATGGAACGGGCCGCCCCCCTGGAGAACGGCCCGCGAGATCCACGGAGATGGTCCGGTTAGGGTTGGTGCCCACCGTCCCAGCCAGGGTTTACGACCCTTGGGGCTGCCCTCAGGCCACGGCCCCCCTGACTGTCCCGACACCTCTCTCCAATATCACTCTCGACACTGGACCACCTCCTTTCAATAAGTTGCCTTATGGGGTCCAGCCTGCCACAGAACCTTTAACAGTCAATGAATTTGCGCGCGGCGCTGGATCAAATTTCCGACGACGATGCGGAAGGGCACGAGCGCCAGGACTGCCTGCGCAAGCTTCACCCCGCAGTCGGCCACTGCCAGCGAAACCCACAGCGGCTGGACGGGCCCCTGGCCCAGCAGCGGAACCAGTTCATTTGCCCAGGAAACATCGTCCGCCGGGAAGATCGGCGCCAGCTGCGAGGCAAAGGCGATGCTGAAGAAAACGGCAGTGTCGAGGATCGAACCGGCGACGCTGGCCGCCAGGGGTGGTAGCCACCAGTTGTATTTTCGCAACTGGTTGAAGACCGAGATGTCCATCAGCTGCGCCGAAAGGAAGGCCGCGCCCGAGGCTATGGCGATGCGCAGCGTGGTCTTGTCCAGCCCCGCGGCCACGACCGAGCACAGCACGCCGGTCACGAAGCCGGCATAGACCACCTTGCGCGCGGCGGCCGGGCCATAGACCCGGTTCATGATGTCGGTCACGAGGAAGGCGACCGGATAGGTCAACGCCCCCCAGGTTAGCCAGGAGCCCAGCAGATGCTGGACCAGGATGTTCGAGGCCACCACGACGGCGGCCATGGCGATGACGCCGGGAAGGATACGGGACATGTCTGGTTTTCCGTTTTGGCAAGGTCGCGGAGACTCGGCCCCGTCGGGGCAAGGCCGCATAAGCCCGCCGGGCCCTTCTGTCAACGGGCTTGCGGGTCTATAGCGCGGCCGCAGCGGCGATTTCCACCGCAAAGGCGCCGTTCATCCCCTCGACCGCGGTATTGGTCAGCGCGACCAGGCTGCGGCCGCGCGCGGGATCGACGATCCAGCTGTGGCCGTAGATGCCGCCCCAGCCGAGGCTGCCCTGCGGCAAGCCGATGCCGGCCGCATCCGCGTCGGTGACGACCGCGCCCGCCCAGGCATGGCCCCAGCCGGCACCGCGCAGCGGATGGCGCTGGCGGATGCGGTTGCGCCGGGCCTCGGCGCGCAGGTTCTCGGCCAGGAAAGGGCCGTCGCGCAGGGTTTCCAGCAGCGCCAGCGCTGCCTCGGCCGTCCCTGCCATGCCGCCGCCGCCCGAGGGATAGGCCGAGGGGTCGCGGATGCGCTCGGGCAGGTAGGCATAGCTTTGCTCGGGTTGCAGCGGATTGCGGACACGGGTCGGGCCGCACATCCGCTGCGGCTCGGGGCGGGCATCGGCGTAGTTCGCGGCCAGGTCCACGGCGTCCGGGGCCTGGAAGCCGGCCTCGATGCCCAGGGGGTCCGTCACCAGCCGGGCCATGGCCTCGGGCAGCGGCATGTCGGCCGCGGCCTCGATCACCGCGCCCAACACATCGGTCGCCAGCGAATAGCGCCAGCGCGTGCCCGGCGGCCGGTCCAACGGCACCGAGGCGATGCGGCGCAGGTTCTCGGCCAGCGAGATGCCGCTGTCGCCGATCCCGTCCGAGACCCCGGCGCGGGCATAGGGGCCGTCCGGCGGCTGGTTGAAGCCGTAGTCCAGCCCCGCCAGATGCGACATCAGCTGGTCCACGGTAATCGCGGGGCGGGTGCCGTCGGGCAGGGCGGGGGCGAAATCCGGCAGCCAGCGCGTCACCCGGTCCTCGGGCGACAGCCGGCCCGCCTGCATCAGCCGCAGCGCCGCGACGGTGGTGAAGGGCTTCGAGACCGAGGCATAGCGCAGCCAGGTGCCCTGCCGCATGGGCCGGCCGGCCTCGCGGTCGGCCAGGCCGGCGGCGCGGGCATGGACCAGCCGGCCGCCCTGGGCCAGCAGGACCGCGCAGCCGACGATCCGCCGCTCGGCCAGCGCGCTGTCGACGGCGCGGTCCAGCGCGGCGATGCTGGCGGAAAGGCTCATTCCGCCACCCGGTACTCGACCAGTTCGGTGCGTTGCAGCCAGCCGAAATTATCGTCCGAGATCATGGTGATGCGGATGCCCTGCCCGTCATGCCAGACCGAGATCCCCTCGAGGTTGTCATATTGCAGCGGCCGCGATTCCAGCAGCACCCGTTCGTTCGAGACGCCGCTTTCCGACAGGTCGAAGCGCCTGACGCGGGTGCGGAAGCCCAGGAGGCCCTTGAAGTCGCGCTCCAGCAGGTAGAAGCGCCCGTCCGGGCCGATGTCGGCGCCGACCGCCAGCCAGTCGCCCGAGCGCGGGATCGCGAAGGGCTGGTCCCACTTGCCCTCCCGCCAGCGCCAGACCGGAAAGGGCCGGGTCAGCGCCCCCGACCGCTCGGGCAGGGTCAGCAGCGTGCCGTCGGGCAGGATCGCCAGCGCCTCCAGCGAGGAGTTGCGCTGCATCGCCTTGAACTCGGGCGGCCGGGGCAGGGGCTTGGCCGGGCTGTCGGGCGTGTCGTGGCGGGCGACGCGGGTCAGCCCCTCGAAGCTGATCCAGATCGTGCCGTCGGGGGCGATGGCCAGCCCCTCGCTGTCGCCCTGCCAGCCGGGTTTCAGCGGCTTGCCGGCGCTGTCGCGCAGATGGGCGCGGCCGGCCAGCTCCAGCCCGCGGATGCGGCCCTGCGCATCGCGCTGGACGCTGCCCCAGCGGATGGTGGCGCGGTCGGACAACGCGGTGAAGCGGCTGCCGTCGGCGCTGATCTCGATGCCCGAGAAGCCGCCGAATGTCTCGTCCTCCATCCGCCAGACATAGGTCGCGACATATTCCACCTTCGGCATGGGCGGAGGCGAGGGATCGGCCGCGCAGGCCGATGAGGCCGAGACAAGCAGCAGCGCCAGCGCAAGGCCCGGCAGGCGGCGGGGCCGCCCTGCCGCGCCGCCGGCCGTGCCGCCGCGCCTTAGCGGGCGGTGGCGACGACCTGGCATTGACGGGGCATCTCGCTTAGCCGGAAGCTGCGGGGGTGGCGATAGTTCGGATCGGGCGGCACCGGCTTGACCCGGCTGGGGTCGATGCGGTTCTTGATCCATTCCGCGGCCTCGGCGCAGCCGTCGCCGGGCGGCGGCACGTCCTGCTGCTGGCAGACCGAGCCCGCCGGGCAGGCCAGGCGGACGTGGAAATGATAGTCGTGGCCACCCAGCGGCCGGATCTTGCGCAGATAGCTGCGGTCGCCGGTCTCGGACTGGCACATCGCCAGCTTGGCGACCGGATCGACGAAGATGCGCTCGACCCGCGGGTCGCGGGCGGCGGCGCGCATGATCGCCATGTGACCGCCGCTCCACAGGCCCGAGGGCGCGGTGCCGGCCTTGTTCACCACCGATTGCGACGAGATATTCTCGCGCTGCGCGGCGCTGAGGCGCAGGCTTTGCGGCGGCAGCATCCAGATGTCGGCGTCGAGCCCCGACTGGTGGCTGGCATGGCCCGAGGTCATCGGCCCGCCGCGCGGCTGGCCCATGTCGCCGATGTAAAGCCCCTGCCAGCCGACCTGACGCGCGGCCTGCGACAGGCCGATCAGGAAGCTGACCAGTTCGGGATGGCCCCAGTTGCGGTTCCGGGACAGGCGCATGGCCTGCCAGGTCGGGCCGGATTCCGGCAATTGCATGGCCCCCGAGACGCAGCCCTTGGAATAGAACCCGATCGAGACCGGGGCGCCCCCGGTCGGGCCGGGGACGGCGCCGAAGACGTTGCGGGCCAGCGGGTCGGCCCCGGCGGGCTGGACCAGGCCAAGCCCGGTCAGCGCCAGCACGGCGGCGGTCAGGAATTTGCGGATCACTGCGCGGCCTCTCCTTTTGCTTTGACCCAACCTAGCAGAACCAGCGCCAAAAGGAACATCACGATGAGCGGAGAGATGCCGAGCCGTTGGCTTCCGGTCACATCCGTCATCGTGGCGATCAGCAAGGGTGCCAGGAAAGCCGTCGCCTTGCCCGACAGCGCGTAAAGGCCGAAGGCCTCGGTGGCGCGCTGGGGCGTGGTGTGGCGCACCATCATGGTGCGGCTGGCCGATTGCAGCGCGCCACCCGCGCCGCCGATCAGCGCACCGCAAAGGAAGAACAGCGCATCGGGCAGGCGCGAGCCCTCGGCCAGCGGCAGGCCCAGGATCTGCTGGCGGCTCATGCCGGTGATCAGGATGCAGACCGCGATCAGGACCAGCGTGCAGGCGACGATCACCGGCTTGGGCCCCCAGCGCCGGTCGGCGCGGCCGCCGATCCAGCTGATGACGGCGGCCGAGATGGCGCTGACCACGCCGAAGACCCCGGCCAGGAACACCGGCCAGCCCAGCACCGTGCCAGCATAGACCCCGCCGAAGGCGTAAAGCGCGTTCAGCGCATCGCGCGAGAACATGGACGACACCAGCCAGGCCGCCAGCGAATGCCGGTGCCGCAGGCTGGCCAGCAGCCGGCCCAGCTCTGCCATTGACGCGCCCAGCCGCAGCGGGCGGCGCGGCCCCCGCGTCTCGGGCACCCAAAGCGCAAAGGGGATCATGAAGACCAGATACCACAGCGCGGTGAACGGCCCCACCGCCCGCGTGCCCTCGCGCAGCGCCGGATCAAGCCCCAGCACCGGCGCGATGCCCAGCATGGTGTGCCCGGTCTGCGCATTCTCGGCCAAAAGCAGCAGCACCATCGCCAGCGCGATCACGCCCCCCAGGTAGCCGAAGGCGAAGCCCGAGCCCGAGATGCGGCCGATCTCGCCATGCGGCGCCAGCCCCGGCAGCAGGGCATTGGTGAAGATGGTGGCGAACTCCATGCCGATCAGCCCGATGCCGAAGCAGACGATGGCCAGGTGCAGGTTCGGCTGGTCCGGCATCAGGAACCACAACCCCCAGGAGCCCGCCATGTAGAAGGCGGAAAAGATCCAGACCCAGACCAGCCGGCGCCCGCTGGTGTCGGCGATAGCGCCCAGCACCGGCGCCAGGAGCGCGATGATGACGCCGCAAATGCTCAGCCCGTAGCCCCAGAGCGACTGCGCCGCCGCCCCCGCCGCCTCGGGGGTCATCCCCTGCGCGGCATAGTGTTGGCGGGCGACCTCGGCGTAATAGACCGGGAAGATGAAGGTCAGCAGCAGCGTCGCAAAGGGCTGGCTGGCCCAGTCGAAGAACCACCAGCCCCAGATGCGTTTGCGTTCCATGCCACCCCTCTTGCCCGCCGGTGCTGCCGCCCGTCCCGCAGCCCGCGCGCATAAGGCCCCAGCCGGTTCAGGCTGGCAAGTCTGGATTGCGCTCGTCCGGCAGGATGGGCGGTAGCACCGGCGGCCAGGGCCGCCCGGCATCCGCCGCGATCCAGGCCTGCACCCAGCCCGGCAGTTCCGGGCTTTGCGGGTCGCGCCCGGCCGCCTGCATCAGCCGCGCCGGGGCGACGATGCCCAGGTCCGAGGTGATCGCCCCGCGCAGCAGCATGTGGTTGCAGCACTCGCCCCGCCGCCACATGCTTTGCTCCATGTAAAGGAAGCGCGCGTCCCAGCCCAGCGTGCGCGAGACCATGGTGAAGCGGTCGAAGGCCCTGATCCGGCGGCGATAGCGCACGGTATTGCCGGCGACGGTGATGCCCCAGCGGTTCTGCCGCATGGTGTCGATGATCCCGGTCCTGACCGCCATCGGCAGGCGCCCCAGGTCGTAAAGCGTCAGGGTGCGGCCGTTGTTCAGCTCGATCCAGGGGTCCAGATCCCAGGGCCAGCAGCGATGGGTCGAGACATGCGCCTCCAGCACCCCGATCCGGGGACTGCTGCGGAACTTGAGCATCTCCTTGGCAAAGCGGAGCATGGGATACATGGGCGGCCTCCCTTTGGGACGGCTGCGGGGCTAGCCTTGGGCCGGCGGCGCGTCAATCGGAACGCTGCGGCGGCGATGCTTGCTGCTTGCGCAATGCGGATGCCTGCCTTACCTGTCCGGGGAACAGCCGGAAGGGGATGGAATGGGCACGCTCTACGAAGCCTTGATGCTGATACTCGACGTGGTCTGGTTCGTGATGATCGCCCATATCATCATGTCATGGCTGATCAACTTCCAGGTGCTGAACCTGCGCCAGCCGCTGATCTGGCAGATCTGGAGCGGGCTCAACCGCCTGCTCGAGCCGATCTACGGCCCCGTTCGCTCGATCCTGCCCAATACCGGCGGGCTGGACCTGGCGCCGCTGGTGGTCTTCATCGGCATCATCATCCTGCAGCGCGCGCTTGCCAATAACGCGGCCTGGTTCTACGGCTTCTGATGTCGGCCGCGCCCCTTCTGCGGCAGGTCTTCGGCTTCGATGCCTTCCGGCCGGGGCAGGAAGAGATCGTCGATGCCGTGGCCGCGGGCCGCGACGTGCTGGCGATCATGCCGACCGGCGGGGGCAAGTCGCTGTGCTACCAGCTGCCGGCACTGATGCGGGACGGGCTGACGGTGGTGATCTCGCCGCTGATCGCCCTGATGCGCGACCAGGTGCGGGCGCTGACCGAGGCGGGCGTCGCCGCCGCCGCCCTGACCAGCGGCAACTCGGACGAGGAAAACAGCGAGGTTCTGCGCGCGCTGAACGCGCGCGAGCTGCGGCTGCTCTACATGGCGCCCGAGCGGCTGGCCTCGGGCGCGACCATCCCGATGCTGCGCCGCGCGGGCGTGCAGGCCATCGCCGTGGACGAGGCGCATTGCGTCAGCCAGTGGGGCCATGACTTCCGCCCCGACTACCTGCGCGTGGGCGAGTTGCGCCGGGCGCTGTCCTTGCCGCTGGCCGCCTTCACCGCCACCGCAGATGCGGAAACGCGCGACGAGATCGTCAAGCGCCTGTTCGACGGCGCGCAGCCGCAGATCTTCCTGCGCGGCTTCGACCGGCCGAACATCCACCTGGCCTTCCAGCCCAAGGACGGGCCGCGCCGGCAGATCCTGGATTTCGCCGCCGCCCGCCGCGGCCAGTCGGGCATCGTCTATTGCGGCACCCGCGCCAAGACCGAGACGCTGGCCGGCGCGCTGAACGAGGCCGGCCTTGCCGCCGTCGCCTATCACGGCGGCATGGAGCCCGACCAGCGCCGCGAGGTCGAGATGCGCTTCCAGCGCGAGGACGGGCTGATCGTGGTGGCGACCGTGGCCTTCGGCATGGGCATCGACAAGCCCGACATCCGCTGGGTCGCCCATGCCGACCTGCCGAAGTCGATCGAGGCCTATTACCAGGAAATCGGCCGCGGCGGCCGCGACGGCGCCCCGGCCGAGACGCTGACGCTTTACGGTCCCGACGACATCCGCCTGCGCCGCGGCCAGATCGACGAGGGGCTGGCCCCGCCCGAGCGCAAGGCCGCCGACCACGCCCGGCTGAACGCGCTCTTGGGCCTGGCCGAGGCGACGGGCTGCCGCCGCGTCGCCCTGCTGCGCTATTTCGGCGAAGAGGCCGGGCCCTGCGGCAATTGCGACATCTGCGACAACCCGCCCGAATGCTTCGACGCCACCGAGGCGGCGCAGAAGGTGCTGTCGGCCATCCTGCGCACCGGCCAGACCTATGGCGCGGGCCATGTCATCGACGTGCTGACCGGCACCATGACCGACCGCATCCGCAGCCGGGGCCATGACCGGCTGCCGACCTTTGGCGTCGGGCGCGACATGGCCAAGCCGCAATGGCAGGCGGTGATCCGGCAGATGCTGGGCCACGACCTGATCCGCCCCGACCCGGAACGCCATGGCGGCCTTGCCATCACCGCCGCCGCCCATCCCGTGCTGCGCGGCGAGACGCGCATCACCCTGCGCCGCGACGCCATGGCCCGCGCGCGCCCCGCCGTGGTGGTCCGCGCCTCGGTCGACGAAGAGGACGCGCCGCTGCTGTCCGCGCTCAAGGCCAAGCGCCGCGCGCTGGCCGAGGCGGCGCGGGTGCCGGCCTATGTCATCTTCCCCGACCGCACGCTGATCGAGATGGCGCAGACCCGGCCCCGGACGCTGGACGAGATGGCGCGGGTGAACGGCGTCGGCGCGAAGAAGCTGGAAAGCTATGGCGAGGAATTCCTGCGCGTCATCGCCGGCGAGGTCGCGCCGATGCATCCCGCGCGCCGGGCGCTGGCTGGCCGTGCCTCGGGCGATCTGTTCGACCGGCTGGCCGAGGCGCAGTCCCGGCTGGCGCGCGGCGAGGACGGCACCGAAAAGCCGCTCTCCGTCAGCAACTCCGCCCTGCGCCGCATCGCCGAGGACCGGCCGCGCGAGCTGTCGCGCTATCTGGACGAGGCGCGGCTCGAGCGGTTCGGCACCGCCTTCGCCGCCGAGATCGCCGCCGACCCCGAGGGCTGAGCGGGACCGATGTCTTGTCAGCCACTAGGCGCCGCCTGCCAACAGCGAGGACCGGACGGGACCGTTCCGGTTGGCGCGAATGCCCAGGCGGTTTCGCCGCGGTCGTGATCTTCGGCCCGCCGGTGGGATGATCTTCGCGGCAGCGGCACAGCCAGACGGGCAGCGGCAGCCAGTTCCGTTGTCGCAGGGTCAAAGCCAGGATCCCGCCATGGCTGCGGGAACCTCTTCCCGATTCTCTTGGCCCGGTGGATTCCGGCAGGGACATTGTCGCGACATCCGGGCGATGGGCGACCGTCCTTCCCGGCGGCACACGTCGCGGCCGGGTTCTGACCCGGCCTCCGCAATCCGGCCCCGACGCGGCATCCGCCCATCGGCCCGCCCTACACCACAGGGCGAAGATGGGCTACTGTCGCCGGCCTCACGTCCAGGCACCGCCGCGGACGGCAATCCGCATTGCGCCAGCGGAACCCTTCCCGCCGGCACCGGGCCTTATTCTTGCGCGGCGGCGCGGGCGCGGTCCTCGGGGTCGGGCATCGGGTCGCCCTGGGGCGGTCGAACCCGGAAGACGGCGCAGTAAAGCGCCGGGACGAAGATCAGCGTGACCAGCGTGCCGGCGATGATGCCGCCCATCATCGCGAAGGCCATCGGCCCCCAGAACACCTGCCGCGAGATCGGGATCAGCGCCAGGCTGGCCGCCGCCGCCGTCAGCAGGATCGGGCGGGCGCGGCTGTCCGATGCCTCGAAGACCGCGTCCCATTTCGCGTGCCCCTTGGCGATCAGCTCCTGGATCTCATGCACCAGGATGACCGAGTTGCGGATCAGGATGCCGATCAGCGCCAGGATGCCCAGGATGGCGACGAAGCCCATCGGCACGCCAAAGGGCAACAGTGCCGCGACCACGCCGATCAGCCCCAGCGGAGCCGCGGCAAAGACGATCAGCGACAGCCGGAAGCCCTGCATCTGCACCATGACCAGCGTCGCCATGATCAGCAGCATGATCGGCACCACCGCGGCGATGGGCTGCTGGCTTTCGGCCGAGGTCTCGACCGTGCCGCCGACGACGACCTTGACGCCGGGCGGCAGGCCGGCCTGGAAGCGTGCGACCTTTTCGGCCAGTGCCTCGACCAGCGTGGCGGGCTGGTCCTTGCTGGCGATGGCGGCCTTGACCGTCACCGTCGGCAATCCGTCGCGCTGCATGATCAGCGGCTGCTCGGTATCGTATTCCAGCTTGGCCAGCGAGGCGAGCGGGATCGGCATCCCGGTCGGCGTCGCCAGTTGCAGGTTCTGGATCGATTCCAGCGATTCGCGATCCGCCTGCGAGCCGCGGGCGACGACGTCGATCAGGAAGATGCCGTCGCGCAGCTGGGTGATGGTCCGGCCGTTGAAGGTGCCCGAAAGCGCGCCCGAGATGTCCTCGTTGGTCAGGCCCAGCCGGCGGGCCTGGTCCTGGTTCACCTGCAGCCGCACCACGCGGGCGGGTTCGTTCCAGTCCAGCGCGATGTCGCGCAGCCGCGGCTCGGTCGCCAGCACCGCGGCCAGTTCGCGCGCCGCGTCGCGCGCCTGTTCCGGGTCGGGCGACGAGACGCGGTATTGCACCGGCTTGCCCACCGGCGGCCCGATCTCGAGGTTCTTGACATAGATGTCGGTGCCGACCAGTTCGCGCCCGGCGAATTCGGCCAGCCGCGCCTTGAGCCGGTCGCGCGCCGCCAGATCCGGGGTCTGGATCACGATCTGGCCCATGTAGGGACCGGGCGTGGGCACGTCCATCGACAGGATGAAGCGCGGCGCGCCGCGGCCGACATAGGTGGTCCAGAACTGCGCGTCCGGTTCCTCGGCCAGCATCGCCTCGATCCGGGCCATATCGGCGTCGGTCTTGGCGATCGAGGCATTGGCGCGCTCGGTCACGTCCACGATGATCTCGGTCCGGTCCGAGGTAGGGAAGAACTGCTGCTCGACGAAGCGCATGCCCACGACCGAAACCGCGAACACGGCCAGCGTGATGGCGATGGTCAGCCATTGGTGGCGCATGCCCCACAGGAGCAGGCCGTGGAACTGCCGGCGCAGCCAGGTCGGCCGTTCGGACTTATGCGCCATGGTCGCGGGCAGCATGGTGACGCCCAGCAGCGGCGCGAACAGCACCGCGACGATCCAGCTGACGATCAGCGAGACGGCGATCACCACGAACAGCGAAAAGGTGAACTCGCCCGCCGCCGAGCTGTTCAGCCCGATGGGGATGAAGCCCGCCACCGTGACCAGCGTGCCGGTCAGCATCGGGAAGGCGATGGAGCTCCAGGCATGGCTGGCGGCGCGTTCCAGGCTGTCGCCCACCTCGAGCCGCGAGATCATCGTCTCGATGGCGATCATCGCGTCGTCGACCAGAAGCCCCAGCGCGATGATCAGCGCGCCAAGCGAGATGCGCTGCAGCGTGATGCCATAGATGTCCAGCACGATGAAGGTGATCGCCAGCACCAGGGGAATGGTCAGCGTCACCACCAGCCCGGCGCGCAGGCCCAGGCTGACGAAGCTGACCAGCAGCACGATGGCCACCGCCTCGGCCAGGGCCTGGACGAAATGGCCCACGGCCTCGTTCACCACATGCGGCTGGTCGGCGAACTTGGCCATCTCGATGCCGATGGGCAGGCCGCGGGCCACCTCGGCCATCAGCGCATCGACCTGCTCGCCGAATTCCAGGATATTGCCGCCCTCGCGCATGCCGATCTGAAGGCCGACCGCCTCCTTGCCGTTATAGCGAAACAGCGCGCTCGGCGGGTCTTCGTAGCCGCGCTGCACGGTGGCCACGTCGCCGATGTTGAAGAAGCGGTCGCCGACCCGCAGGTTCACCGCCGCGATCGCGGCCGCGTCGTCGAACTGGCCGCCGACGCGCACCAGCACCTGCTCGGGCCCGGCCTGCACGATGCCCGAGGGCGAGATGGCGTTTTGCAGCGCCAGCGTCTGCACCACCTGGTTGTGGTTCAGCCCCATCGCCGCCAGCCGGGCCGAGGAAAACTCCAGGAAGATCCGTTCCTTGCGCACGCCCAGCAGCAGGGTCTTGCCCGCCATGGGCAGGGCCTGGACCTGCTTGCGGATGTCCTCGACCCGGTCGCGCAGCTCGCGCTGGGTAAAGCCGTCCGAGGTGAAGGCATAGATATTGCCGAAGACGTCGCCGAAATCGTCGTTGAACTGGAAGCCCTGGAACTCCTGCGGAAATTCCGGGCGGATGTCCGACATCATGCTGCGCACGCGCTTCCAGACCTCGGGCACCTGCGGGCCGCGGATCGTCGGGTCCAGCTCCAGGTAGACCACCGACTGCCCCGGCATGGTGACCGAGCGGGTGAACTTCAGCTCGTCGAGTTCCTCGAGCTTGGTCTCGATCCGGGTGGTGACCTGTTCCAGCGTGTCCTCGATGGTGGCGCCGGGCAGCGAGGCGCTGATCACCATGATCTTGATGGTGAAGTTCGGATCCTCCTCGCGGCCCAGGCGCAGATAGCCGAGCGTGCCCGCCACCATCGAGACGATCAGCAGGAACCACACCAGCGAACGGTGATGCAGCGCCCAGTCGGACAGGTTGAAGCCGCCTCTGGTCATGGTGTCACGCCTTGTCCCACGGATTGGCCCTCGGCCAGGGAATGGATGCCGCGGATCACCACCTCCTCGCCTTGGACCAGGCCCGAGGCGACGGTGACGCGTCCGCCGATCGGCGGCCCCAGGGTCTCGATCCGGCGCAGGGCGACGGTGCCCTGGTCGCCGTCGCGGCTGACCACCCAGACATGCTGGGCGCCGTCGCGTTCAAGGATGGCGGCCTGGGGCAGGACCAGCCGCGCGGCGGCGGCGCCGGCGGGACGGGCCCGCACCAGCGCGCCCAGGCGGAAATCGGCATCCTCGCCAAGCGCCAGGTGGATGCGCCGAGTCCGGGTCGCGGCATCCGCCACCGGCTCGATCTGCGAGACCGTCGCCGGCACGATGCGTCCGGGGTCGTTTTCCGTCCAGACCTCATAGGGATCGCCCTGCCCCACGCGCGACAGCACGATGTCCGGCAGGTCGATCACCGCCTCGATGCCGTCCTGGGTGGACAGCCGCAGCACCGGCTCGCCGGCGCTGACCACGGCTCCGGCATTGACGAAAACCGCGCTGATCACCCCGGCGAAAGGGGCGCGCATCTCGGCGAAGCCCTCGGCGTCGCGGGCCTGGATCAGTTCGGATTGCGCCTGCTGCTCGGCGGCCTGCGCCGCGGCCAGCGCGCGTTCGGCCTGTTCCAGCTGCGCGGTCGAGGCGACGTTGCGGCTGGCCAGCGACCGCGTGCGTTCGGCCGTGGCCTGGGCGGTGCGGAGTTCCACCTGCGCCGCCTCGACCGCGGCCTGGGCTGCGCGGACATCGCCCTGCAGGTCGTCGGGATTGAGCGTGGCCAGCACGTCGCCCTGGCGGACGACATCGCCGACATCGACATTGCGCGCGGTCACGCGGCCAAGGGTCTGGAAGCCCAGGGCGACCTCGATCCGCGCGGCGATCACGCCGGGGATGGAATGGCCGGCCGCCTGGGCGTCGCTGACCAGGATGCTGGCCACCGGGCGCGGGGCCGGGACGGTCGCCTCGTCGGGTTTCTGCCAGGGCCACGAGAAAGCGGCCGCGCCGCCGGCAAGCGCGACCAGGACCAGCAGCGCGGACATCAGGGCCTTGCGCATCATTCCCCCTCCACCGCTGCATCCGCGACCACGCGGCCGGGATACAGCATCTGCGACCCGGCCCCGACCACGGTCTGCCCCGGTTCCACCCCGGCGCCCAGGATCACCGTGCCGTTGGCGAAACGCTCGATCCGAACCGGTGCCAGAGAGACGCGATTGTCATCCCCCACCAGCCAGACCGCCGGCTCGCCCTCCACCGAGGTCAGCGCCGTCCAGGGCACGGCGATGCCGCTGCCTGCGGGGAAATGCACCGCGCCCCGCACCGCCGCGCCCAGCAGGCTGGCGGTCGGCGGGGCGTTCTCGATCTCGGCCCGCACCGTGACCGAGCCGGTGGCGGGATCGACCAGCGGCGCGATCTCCGTCACCTGCGCGGTCATGTGCAGGTCGGGAAAATCGATCCCCGTCAGCGTCACCGGCGCGCCGATCGCACCGCGCAGCAGCGGCGTGTCCGGGCTTTGGAACACCGCCTCGCGCCCGGTGGCCGAAGCCAGCGAGATCACCGCCTGCGCCGCCCCGACGATCTGTCCCGGCTCGGCCCGGCGCGCGGTGACGATGGCGTCGCCGGGGGCGCGGATCACCGTATCCTCCAGCGCGCGCTGCGCCTGGCCCAGGGCGGAACGCGCCTGCGCCAGCCCGCCGCTGGCCGCCGACAGGGCCTGGCTTGCCGCGTCAAGCGCGGCGCGCGTGCCCACGCCGCGCTTCAGCATCGCATCGGCGCGCTGCAGCGCCTGGCGGGCCTGGGCCTCGGCCGCCTCGGCCGAGGCGACCGCCGCCTGCGCCACGCGCAACGCCTGTTCCTGCTGCACCGGATCGGTCCGCGCCAGCGGCTGGCCCTGGGTGACGCGATCACCTTCGCGCACCAGCACCTCGATCACGCGGCCGCCCAGCCGGAAGCCGACATCGACGCTGTCCTTGGCATGGACGGTTCCGGTCAGGGCGGCGTCAAAGGTCAGGGCGGCCTTCTCGACCTGCACGAACTCGACCCGCAGGGGGGCCTGGGCCAGGGCCGGCGCCGCCGCGAAAAGCGCCAGGATCAGCGCAAGCAGGCGGGGCATCGCCCTGCCCCCACCTGGCCTGCTGTCCGTTTCCGGTCGGATGTTCAAATTCGCTGCTCCTGAAAATATCGGAACGACATGACCTTGCGGATGCGCCGGCCCCAGGCTGGCCCGGAACGTCCGGCGAACGGTTTGTTATTGATAGCTGCGCACCAGCGCGGCCGCAATCATGCCCCAGCCGTCCACGACGACAAAGAAGGCCAGCTTGAAGGGCAGGGCCACCACGACGGGCGGCACCATCATCATGCCCATCGACATCAGCACGGCCGAAACCACAAGGTCGATGATGAGAAAGGGCAGCGCGACCAGGAAGCCGATCTCGAACGCCCGCTGGATCTCGCTCAGCATGAAGGCGGGGATCAGCACCGACAGCCGGTCGGGCGATGCCTGGGGATCGGGGGCGATCTCGGCCAGGGTGGCCAGCATCTCGGGGTCGGTGCGATGCTCCATGAAGCCGCGGAAGGGCACGATGCCGCGCTGGAACGCCTGTTCGACGCTGATCGCGCCGTCGCGCAGGGGGGCGCCCGCGACCTCCCAGGCCTCGGTCAGCACCGGGCTCATCACGAACCAGGTCAGGAACATGGCCAGGCTGACGATCAGCATGTTCGGCGGCGATTGCTGCAATCCCAGCGACTGGCGCAGGATCGACAGCACCGTCACGATAAAGGGAAAGCAGGTCACCATGATGGCGATCCCCGGCGCCAGCGACAGCGCCGTCATCACCGCCAGAAGGGTGATCGAATGCCGGCCGATGCCGCCGGCCACCGCATCGAGGCCCGCCGCGTCGATCAGCGGCAGATCCTGCGCCACCGCAACTTGCGGCAGCAGCAACGCAGCAACAAGGACAAGGGCAAGCCGGATCACGATACGCTGGCCGGGCCAAGGATGCGGACGCAAAGCCGGTTGCCGGTTTCATCGCCCGAGACCAGTTCCCCCCGCGCGATGACCTTGTCGCCGACGCAGATCTCGACGCCGTCCGACATGTCCTGGTCCAGGGTCAGCACGTCGTCCGGCCGCAGGCGCGACAGCTCGGCGACGGTCAGTTGCGTGCCGCCCAGCCGGATGGTGATTTCCACCTGGATCTGGTCGGTGGCGATAAGGCTGGCAAGATCGTCCATGATCAGTCCTCGGTCTTGATGTCGTCGATGATGGCCTTCAGTTCGGCCCCGGCCGCGGCAGGGTCAAAGAGGATCGTGCCCTGGCCGGCGACCAGCTCGACCATCTCCCGGCCCGGCGGCAGGTTCTCGATCCGAACCTGGGGAAATTGCGCGCGGGCCAGGCAATCGGCCAGGTCCGGGTGCAGGTCTTGCGGGCAACGGACCACCAGCGCGCGGTCCGGCGCATGCTCGATGATGCGCGCCACCTCCTCGGCCAGGGCAAGCCGCAGCCGTTCCCTTTGCGAGCGCGGGCCAAGCAGGTCCACCAGCGCGTGCAGCACCGGCGCCAGCGCCTTGCGGAGATCGGCGCGCAACGCGGCCTCTTTTTCCTGGCCGATCTGCATGTCGCGGCGAAACTCGGCCAGCGCCTGGGTCAGCGCATCCAGGCTGGCCTCGCGTCCCTCGGCCAGGCCCTTTTCATAGCCGCATTGAAAGGCTTCCTCGCGCTCGATCGCGGCGGCCAGCTGCCCGGCATCCGCGGCGCCCGAGGAAAACGAATCAAGCCGAAGCGCGGCAGGTCTCATAGCGCATCCTCACGTTTCTCGATCCAGCCCGACAGGATCTGCAGGCTTTCGTCCTTGCGCGATTTCATCAGTTCCTTGAGCCGCCCGACCGGATCGCCGTCCTCTGCCCCCATGGGCGTGAAGTCGATCTCGGGGACGATGCTGGCCTGGGCCGGCAG
>JAANMV010000480.1_pt1 | contig 49268 bp, 41 predicted proteins | sample 7279661 | NCBI WGS metagenome assembly JAANMV01 (sample SAMN14094540, study PRJNA606508) | bioreactor metagenome | isolation source: A lab-scale SPAN reactor treating ammonium-rich wastewater day 121 | place: Ireland: Galway | collected 2017-05-16
GGGAGTGCTGAAAGCGAAGCTGGTGACGGCTTGGCAACGGGTTCGGTACATCAAACTGCCTCAACAGCTGATGGATTCCAACTTATGCCGTTATCAATAAATTCGATCCACCATTCACCCGGCTGCTCCTCCCGCAGGTGGTCACCCCAGCGCATCTCCCTCCAGTTGCGGCCGCGGACCGGGGCGTAGATGCCCAGGCCGTAAAACACCGCGGCAAACAGCCGGCGGAAGCGTTGCCTCTTTGACGGCGCCCGGCCGTCGGTGGTGCGGGGCGGCAGGTCTCGCAGTTTGCGCGCCAGGGCAGCCAGTTCCTCCGGGGTGCGCAGGGGCAGTTTCTCAGCGTCGGCGTACTGCTTGCTCGCGTGCCCCTCCTGAATCTTCTTCCGGCCGATGATCACGAACTGCATCCAGGGCGTCTCGGGGTGGGTAGAGGTCACTTCGAAGGACGTCTCCAGGGTGCCGATGGCTTTCAGATAGGCCGCAGTTTTGGCCAGTGCCGTGGCAACCCGCCTAAAGAACGCGTGTCCTCCGCGTGTCACTTGCTTGAAGTACCACTGGCGGAACTGCAGGAAGCGGGGGTGGTCGATCAGGTCGACGAGTCTCAGTTTCTTAAACCCTTTCTCTTGCATGAGGAAGGCCACCATGCGGTTCAGGCTGATGGCAAAGTGCCTGAAGGAGATGGGCCGCATGGTCTGCGTGACCAAGTACTTGTAGCCGGGCCCGGCGTAGTCCGGGTCGGTGTACGCCTCCCGCATCTGCTCGACTTCGGCCCGGAGCCCCGCAGGCCACTCGTCTTGCCGAAACCCTTTCTGCCAGCGGCCCCGCTCGATGTGGCGAAGCTGTTTGGCTGCCTTCGGAGCGACGCCGGGCAGCTTGAGCAGGCTACCCAGGGCGGTCCGGAGATGGCGGAGGCTGGAGCGCAGGTTGCTGGCCATCTTCGCGTTCGGGGCGTGGTCCAGCCGCCGGGTCGTGCCGAGAATGAGGTCGTCGAGGACCATGTCCAGATCCCGAGCGAGGAAGGAGAGCGGAACCTTGCTGAGGTCCTCCGTGCCCGCAAACCCAAGAGCCGCGTCCTTGAAGGCCCGCAGGCGGTTGCCCAGATCTGAAACGCTCCGGTCAGCGTTCGTCCCAGGTTTCCCGTCGTCCCGGGAGAGGGTGAGGTAGTGCTGCCAGCCCTGCTCGGCTGTGATGGAGTGCAGCTGCCGCTCGGTCGCTTTGGAACGCGTGGGGCCGTGCTGGGGTTGAACTGGGGTCGTCATGCTGGTCATGGGGTCCCCTCCTTCGGGGTGTGTGATTACTCGCTCTGATGCAGGAAGAAAGCAAGTTCGGTCGAGCGACAATTGGCGTTTTCTTCCTGCACGGCCGGACGCGGCTTCTTTTCAGGAAGAAGTGGGAAGGTGTAAGTTGTGAAGTTGGCTTTTTCTTCCTGAATTTTCGTGGCTGTTGGTGGCGGTTCGTGCCGTTTTCTGCCGTGCTGGACGGAGTGATTTTCCGGATGGTGTTTCTTGGGGTCTGTTGGGTGCCTCTGGCGCCCCGGTCCTTTTCCTGAAAGCCCCTCGACCGTTCCTGAACGCCGTCCCACACGGCACATTTCCGAGAGCCAAATCAGACGACTGGTGATGGCCGAACGGGGCCTTTTGGGGCGGATGGGGCCTGGGGCTTTGCATCAGGTGCCCACACGCAGGAAGGGGTCGAGGGTCAGGTGGTTGGGGCCCTGCTGGAGGAGGCCGTTCATTCCGGTCACGTGCAGGCGGTGCTCATGGCTGTACACCGTGCGGTAGGTGTTCAGGGTCAGGCTCACGTTCTCGTGGCCCAGCCAGGTCTTCACCACTTCTGCCGGGACGCCCCTTGCCAGGTGCAGGCTGGCGCTGGTGTGCCGCAGGCCGTGGAAGGTCACGTGCTTCAGGCCCGCCTGAATGCCGAACTCCCGCGCCAGCGTGGACAGCCGGTCGGGGTGGAAGGGGGTGCCCCGGAGTGTCGTGAAGACGTGGCCGCTGTCGACCCACTTCGCCCCCACCATCACCCCGAGCGCCTGCTGCCGGACTTTCCAGCCGGCCAGCAGCGCCACCGTCTCGGGGGCCAGCGGCACGGTCCGGTCGCCCGCCTGCGTCTTGGGCGTGCCGGGGGTGGGGCGGCCCCGGACGACCACGAGGTTGTCGCGCACGTGCAGGGTGCCCCGCTCCAGGTCGACGTGCTCCCAGCGCAGCGCGGCCGCCTCCCCGCGGCGCAGTCCAAGCAGGCCGGCGAGGTGGAAGACCGGGCCGGCAATCTCCTCCAAGGGCGCCGCAGCCCGCAGGAAGTCCTGAAGGTGCGCGGGGCTCAGGGCCCGGTTCTGCCTGCCACGCCGGGCGGCCCGGGCTTTGGGCAGGTCGACGTCCTTCGCGACATTGCGCGGCACCAGGTCGTTCACCACCGCGAGCTGCAGGGCCTGCCGCAGCACGGCCCGCACCTGGCGCAGCAGCGACGGGCCGTAGGTCCGGGCCAGCAGGGCGTACAGCTGCTGGACGTGCTGGGGTTTGAGTTTCTGCACCTTGACGGTCCCGAGGTGCGGCACCAGGTGCAGGCGGATCAGGTCCTCGTTGTTCGCGAGGGTTTTGGGCTTCCACTCGTCCTGCCGGCTGGCGACGAGTTCGCGGAGCAGGGCCTCGACGGTCAGGGTGCTGGGGCTCCGGAGCAGGCCGCGGCTGTGGTCGGCCAGCAGCTGGGCCAGCACCAGTCGGCCCTCGGCCTCGGTGGGCACCACCCGGCTGACCTGCTGCTGGCCTCCCGCAGTGGTCACCGTGACCTTCACCCGGTACTGGCCGCGGTAAGGCCGCAAGCTGCCCGCGCCGTTGGGGGTCTTTGACCGCCGGGTGCGGGGCGCCTCAGCCACGGCGCTCCCGGCGCTGTTCATGCTGGCGGCGCTGCTCGGTTTCCCAGGCGTGCACCGCCTCAGCGGAGATGCGGTACTCCTTCTGGCCGACGCGCACGGCGAAGATGGCCTCGGAGCGGACCATGCCGTAGACGACTTTCTTGCTGACGCCGAGGTAGTCGGCAAATTCCTGGATGGACAGGTAGGGTTTCAAATTCGAAGCCTCGTGGAGGGATGAGGGCTTCGGCGTGGTGAGGCCGCGGCTCGACGCGCAGGGCGGAGCAGGTCAGCAGGGCTGACGGGGCGGGGTCAGGCTGTCACATCGTTTCGAGCAGCACCACAAGCCGCTTGACCGCTCAAAACGATGCGGCGGCTCGGGGCTCCACCCCGGCGTGCACCTGGGGCCGGGTGAGTCTGGGGCGCGTGAGCCGGGAGACCCTTGCCTCGTCGTCCTCACGGCGCTGCCCCTGCAGGGTTCGGAGCAGGCGGGTACCCAGCACACTGAGCTCCACCGTCAGATCGGTCCAGTCAAGCTCACTCGCAAGAATGCGCAGGGCCTGCAGGCGACCGAGCAACCGCGCCTGCGCGAAGAGGGCCAGGCCTACGGCACAACCCCGCGCGAACGCCCGGTGGGCCCGCTCGTTCATTTCGAGCACCTGGGCCTGCGCGGCGTCCTGCTGGCGACTTTCGGCACGACGCTGCTTCGCGCCTGAGCGCGGAGCAGCGGAATGGGGGTAGGCAGGACGGGTCATCAGCGGAGAGGAAACGCCTCGACGGGCGGTCAATCAAAAGCATAGTTCGGCCCGATTCATTCCGGAGACACCTGGAGCACACTCTTCATTCCATCCTGTCCTAGACGGCGTCTAAGCTTCCCCGGCGCCCTGGATGTATCCCGCGGTTAGAGCGAACATCCCACTCCCGGAAGAGCAGAACGCTCACTGGGAGGGAGAAAAACGCAATGAAGCGACGAGAGAATGGCGAGGGCTGTGTCAAGCAGCTGCCGAGTGGAAGCTACCGCTGGCAGGTCACGCTGGGCTTCGACGAACGGGGCAGGCAGCTGCTCAAGAGCGGGACGGAAAAGACGAAGAAAGACGCCGACCGGGCGCGGGTGCAGGCGCTGGCCGACCACCAGCGGGGCCTGCTGCCCATCCCCAGTCAGATCCGGCTGGCCGACTGGCTCCCCCGGTGGCTGGACCTCAAACGGCCCAGCCTCGCGCCGAAGACCCTGGCGAACTACGCCTACGTCATCGAGCGGCACCTGAGCCCTCTGCTGGGTCACCGCAAACTGCAGGACCTCAAGCCCAGCGAGGTAAGGGCCGCCTACGTCAAGCTCGCCGACCGGGGCTTCTCCAAGTCACTGCTGCATCAGGTTCGGGTGATTTTGAGGCAGGCCCTGCAGGAGGCGGTGTTCGATGAGATTGTCGCCCGAAATGTCGCCGAGGTGGCCCGGCTGCCCAGCTTCCGGCGCAGCAAGACCGCCCGGGCCCTGAACGCGGAGGAGGTTGGCACCTTCCTGAAAGCCGCGCACCAGCACCGGTTGGGTCGGCTCTTCGAGTTCGTTATCGCGAGCGGGCTTCGGCGGGGCGAGGTCTGTGCGTTGAAGTGGACCCACCTGGACCTGGACAAAGCACAGCTGCGGGTGCGCGAGAACCTCACGGTCGTGAACGGCAAGGCCACGCTGGGCACGCCGAAAACAGAGTCGGGCGTGCGAGACCTGCATCTCGCGCCCGAGACGGTGGCCCTTCTGCGGCAGCATCAGCAAGCCCAGCTGGCCGAGGGCCTGGGGTCAGCCAGCCACGTGTTTACAAACGCGAAGGGGCAGCGGCTCTACCCGGACTCCCTGACCAAACTGGCGGGGAAGATCGCACAGCAGGCAGGGCTGGGAGACGTCCGCTTCCATGACCTGCGGCACACGTACGCCAGTCTGATGCTCAGCATGGGCGTGCCGATGGAGGTGGTCAGCGAGAAGCTGGGGCACTCCAGGCCGAGCACGACGGCGGACATCTACCGGCACGTGTTTGCGGAGGAGCACGAGCGGCACACCTTCTCGCTCACCGCTCTGCTGGCCCCTGTCCCCCTGAGATTAAGGAGTGCTGCGAAGCGCCCGGAACAGCTCCAGGATCAGGAGCCGGCGGCATGACCCACGAGGAGCCAGGCACGCAGACGTCGATAGGGCCCTGAAGCCACTGGGGAAAGCAGGGCGCGGCGGTTAGGGCTGCAGGGCTTCTTCCACTTCGAAGGTGGGGAGCACATGGTGATGGTGGGTCTCCGTCCCGGTGTAGCGGGCGATGGTGTACCACTCCTCGTCGCGCTCGCAGCGCAGCACCGTAGCCCCGGTGGCGCGGAGGCGGCCCTCGACCCGGCCCAGCCGCTGGTTGAGCTTGCCGCCGCGGCTGAGCCGGGCCACCGTCCCGGTCGCGCTGCGTAGCCGGAGATTCTGGAAGGTCAGCTCCCCCCACTGGCGGGCGTAGGCCTGCACGGCGGCGCGCCCAGGGGCTTCGAGCACGTCCGGCGCACTGACGTACAGATCGCCGGGGTCGCCATCGAGGATGTAGCGAATCCGGTCGGGCAGGGGCGCGTCGGTGGGCAAGGGGAAGGCCTGCACGCCGAGGGCCTGCAGCGCGCGTTGGTAGTCGCGGTTGAGCAGCGCGGGGTGGCAGTCCTCTTCCTTGCGCAGCAGGGTGACGCTCTGCCGGGCGCGAGTGAGGGCCACGTACAGGGCGCGCGTGTCGTCCGGCGGGGCGTGCAAGCCGTGCCGGCGCAGGCCCTCGTTCAGGACGAAGACGTGGTCGAACTCGCTGCCTTTGGCGCTGTGGTAGGTGCTGAGGACCACGCCTCCGCGGGCGAGTGGCTTGGCCGCGTCGATGCGCAGGGCCAGGGCGCCCCAGGTGGTGTCCCCGAGGTCCCGGGTGGCGTGCAGGATGGCGGGCCAGGCCCGGTCCTCGGCGCTGAGGCCCAGCTGGGTGCGCAGCGCGTCCAGGGTCGCGTGCGCGTCTGCAGCCGGCGCGTCGGGCTGAGCGGTCAGGGCGTCGCGCAGGGCCGCCCCGATCAGGCTGCCCGCCGGGCGCAGCTGATCGTGGACGTTGTAGAGCTGGTAGGGCACCCCGGCTTCCCGGAGGGTGTGCTGGACCTCGTGCAGGTGCGTCCACTCGCGGGCGAGGACGGCGATCTCGTGCGGGGGGGTGCCGGCCTGGACCAGCTCGGCCGCGGCGCGCGCCAGCCCGAGGGCCGCGTGGTAGCGGTGGCGGTAGCGGCCGATGCGCACGTCCCCCTGGCCGTCCCGGACGCTGGTGACCCTGCCCGCCACGCCCTTGAGGCGGGCCTCTGCGGGGAGCGCCGACTCGATAAACGCATTGGCGGCCTCCACGAGGCGCGGACGGCTGCGGTAATTCGCCAGGAGCGAGACGACCTTCTCCTCGGGGATGTCGTAGTCGTGCCGGAAGCGCCGGATGAACTCGATGCTGGCCCCCTGGAAGGAGTAGAGGTTCTGGTCGTCGTCCCCCACAGCCACCAGATACCCGGGCTGCTCGCGGTCGTCCTCTTCAGCGCCGTCCTGCCCCCCGCTGCGGTCGAAGGACGCGAGCAGGGTGACCAGGTCGTACTCAGCCCCCTTGATGTCCTGGTACTCGTCGACGAGCACGTACTGGTAGGGCGCGGGCTGCTCACGCAGCTGCGCGACAGCCTGCTCGATCAGCCAGGTGAAGCGGTCCTCGGCCGCACGGTCGCGTGGGGCGTCCCGCTCGCTCAGCCCGGTGAGCTTGCGGGCCAGACCATGGAAGGTCAGGACGTCCACGTGCAGGCCTGTGCCGCCCAGCAGGGCCGAGAGCCGCTCGCGCACTTCGGCGACGGCCGTGCGGTTGTAGGCGAGCACCAGGACCCGCTCGGGGTTCACGTCCCGCAGGGCGACCAGGTTCGCCACCCGGTGCACGATGGTGCGGGTCTTGCCGCTGCCCGGGCCCGCAAGGACCAGGATGGCGCGGCTCTCGTCGTCGGTGACGACCCGAAGCTGCGCTTCGCTGAGCCCGCCGAGGATCCGATCGCGCTGCTCAGGGATCTGGGGCGTGGCCGCCGCGTCGGGGTGAGGCAGGTGGCGCTGGCAGAAGGTCTCGAGGGGCAGCGTGAAGTAGTCGCGGAGCAGGTCGATGCGGGTCGCCTCGTCCGGCTGCTGCAAGAGGTGGCGCATGACGTGCAGGCGCCGGGCGCGGTCGGCGTAGTGGGCCTCCAGGGGCCGGAAGGCGGCCTTGTTGTAGGCGCGGCGCTCGCCGCGTTGCAGGTAGAACACGCTGCCGGTTTCGCTTTCGCCCCGGGCGACGTTGGCCAGCCCCAGGTACTGCACCGCGGAGAGGGCCTCCAGGGCGTCCAGCCCGCCGAGTTCCGCCTCGTACTGGGCGTCGAGGTCCGCGGCGTTCAGCTCGAGCGCCTCCCCGGCCGGCAGGTCGTTCAGGCGCCGGATCAGGTCATCGGCCAGGGCCCGCACCCCGGCCCAGCGTTCCTCCGCGTCCGCCAGCCACTGCGCGGGGCGGGCGCCTTCCTGCACGGGCTGGAGGTGCACGTGGAAGGTATCGCGGCGGCTACGGGCCACGTCGAGGGCCTGCAGGACCCGCAGGGCGGTGAGCAGGGTCGCCTGGCGGTGCCGGCGGCGCACGTCCTCCCCGACGGGCTGGAGGTGGAGCCGGGTCAAGTCGGCGTCCGGGTGGTCGCGCAGGTGGGCCGCAAAGGCCCTCAGGCTGGCGTGGCAGGCGTCGAGCTGCGTGCGGGCCCCGCGCCGGGCGCGCAGGGCGACCGGGTAACTCCAGCTCGCGTGGCCGCTGCGCACGAGCTGCCGCGCCGCCGCCACGATCTTGGGGAGGCGCAGGCCCGCCAAGAGGGCCGTCTCCCGCACGTCGAGCGTGACCTCCTCCCCGGCCCGGTGCCCGCGGGCCCGCAGCAGGGTCAGGAGGGGCAGCGCGTCCACGCCGGGCGCCGCGCTGCTCTCGAGCAGCCGCAGGTGCAGGCGGGCGGGCTGCTTCTCCCCTTCCCGCACCAGGTTGTAGGACTCCAGCGCGAACAGGGCCACCCGGGCCTGGGTGGTGAGCTCCTCGGGGTCTTCCCGCGACAGGATGTCGCCGAACTCGAGGCTGGACACCCAGCGGGCGTTGGGCGGCAAATCCAGGCGCTTCTTGACCAGGTCCCAGCAGTCCTTGAGGGCCTTGGGGCCCCCCAGCCGCCCCTCGGATTCGAGGCGGAAGGCCTGCAGGAAGTCCCGCTCGTCCCAGAGCATCAGGGCGCGCCCCTGCTCGCCCGGCTGGCGGGCGACGCGGCCGATCTCCTGCAGGTACGCTTCCGGCGCGCTGGGCGGCCCGGCGTGAATCACGGTGTGGATGCCGGGGCGGTCGATGCCCATGCCGAAGGCGTTGGTGGCGACCACGGCGTCGAGCTCGCCGTCTTTGAAGGCCTGCAGGACCCGCAGTTTCTCGGCGGCGGGGATGCGGGCGTGATAGGGCGCGGCGCGCAGGCCCGCGCGTTCGAGCGCTTCGGCGTGGCTCTCGCACAGGGCCCGGCTGCGCACGTACACGATTGCCACGCCCTGCCCGCGCCGCTCGGTGAGCACCCGGGTAATGACGTGGAGCCGCTCCACATGCGGCACCATCTGCAACTCAGTCTGAATCTCGGACCGCCACTGGAAGGTCGTGGTGTTCGGCACGCGCCTCATCGGGCGGCCCAGCACGTCCCCCAGTTCGGCCACGAAGCGCGTCTCAAGGTCCTGCACGACCTTCAGGGTGGCGGTCGCGGTGACGAAGCCGACCAGTGGCACAGACCCGCCCGCGTGGATGGCCCGGATCACCTGGGGGATGCGCAGGAAGTCCGGCCGGAAGTCCATGCCCCACTGGCTGAGCGTGTGCGCCTCGTCGAGCACCCACAAGGCGGGCTGGCGGTGGCGGAACAGGCGCTGCGCCCCGGCGTTCTGCAGGCGCTCCGGGCTGACGTAGAGCAGGTCGGTGCGGCCGGCCCAGATGTCCTCGAGGATGCGGCGCTGCTCGAGCGGGCTCTGCGAGGATGCCAGGAAGGCCGCCCGCTCCCCCCAGCCCGGCAGGGCGAGGCGCAGGTTCATCACCTGGTCTTCCATCAGGGCCTGCAACGGGGAGACCACGACCGTGAGGGCGCGGTGGTACTTGCTGAGCAAGAGCGCCGGGAACTGGAAGCACAGGCTCTTGCCACCCCCGGTGGGCAACAGGCCCAGCGGCACGACCTGGCCGCCGAGCAGGCTGCGCACGATCTCGAGCTGCCCGTCACGGAAGTCGTACGCGGGGCCGTAGAAGGACTGCAGTTCGCGGCGCAGGGCCTCGTCCGACCAGCCGGAGGGGAAGGCGGCCTGCTCGGCGGCCAGGAAGCTCGGGAACTCCTGGGAGATCCAGGCCGGGCGGCGCGAGGCCGGGTCCCCCGACCGCAGTAGCCAGTGCAGGAAGACCACCGCGCCCAGATGCGCCCAGCTCCGCCCAGGCAGGCCCTCGCAATGGACCCGCAGCCCTGCCCAGTCGCCCTGCAGGGGCAGCGTCTCCAGCACCGCCCAGTCGGCCTCCCCGTCCGGAATCAGGTCGTGGGTCGCGCCCAGGGGCAGGACCTGCCGGGCGACCGCGCGCACCAGGGGCGGCAGCACCTCCAGGGCTGGCACGCAGCGGGCGTACACCAGCGCACTCTCCAGGCAGTCCTCGACCGGATCACTGAGCAGGGCGTGCTCGCGGTAGAGCTTGTCGAGCGCCTGGGAAGGCTCGCCCGGAAACGCCAGGCTCGAGAGCTCCAGGGTGTCCACCACACGCGCGTCGAGGGCCTCGGGGAAGGGCGCGCCCGTGAGGCGTTCGAGTTGCGGAAGATCGAACCGGCGGAGGTGATGCCCGATCAGCAGCGGCACCCGCGGCACCACCTGCTCCACCTGGGACAGGTGTTCGGCCGTGAACAACCACGGCTGCCCACCACTGACCATGGCGCCCACGCGCAGGGCGTCCCCCTGCACCTCGAGGTCCAGGAACACCGCCCCCACAGGCAGGTCCGGGGGCCAGGCACGCGTGGTCATGGCCGGAGCATAAAACGGAATGCGCTCTCATCATGGGTGGCCTGCATTTGCCGTCCCCCTGCGGGCATTTTTGGACAAAGTCTTTTCCCCCGGGGGCTATGCTGAACAGACCCATGATTGTCAAAGACCATCAGGCCGCGCCGACCAGTGACAAGGCTCAACGGGCCGGTGACGCCGCGGAAAAGCAAATGGCTTTTTACCTGCGCCGGGCCTATGGCAGCCAGCCTGACGTCCACGTCTTTCACAACCTGCGGTTCGAGCGCGGAGACGACGCGGCGCAGATCGACCACCTGATCCTGCACCGCGGCGGGGCGATCATCGTCGAGAGCAAAAGCGTCACGAGCGCCGTGCGGATCAACGAGCGCAATGAATGGGCCCGGCAGTGGAACGGCCGCTGGTCGGGCATGCCCTCGCCGGTGCTGCAGGCCAACCGGCAGGCCAACTTCTTGCGCGCCTTCCTGGAGGCCCACAAAGAAGAGCTGCTCGGCAAGGCGCTGTTCGGGCTGAGGCAAAAGAGCTTCCGGGCCTTCGTGATCGACGTGGTGGTCGCCATCAGCGATCAGGGCGTGGTGCAGCACAAAGGGAAACTGCCGGATGTGCGCAAGGCCGATCAGGTACCGGAGCGCATTCAGGAGCTCATCGCGGAGCACCTTCGCCTGGCCCATCCCCTCAGCAAAGACCCCCGCTCGACCGATTGGGGCGTCACGATCACGCCCGAGGAATTCGCGCGGGTCAGTGCCTTTTTGCGGGCCAGGCATACCCCCCGGGTCCAGGAAGGGCAGCCCACGGAACTGGCGTCAGCGGTCACCGCCCCGCCAGCTCACGCGGAGCCCTACGGCAGGCACGCGGCGCCCACACCGGAAGCCTCTTCCTCGCCTACCGAGAGCGTCGATCGTCAGCCTCCTGTGGCGCAGGAACCTGCGTCGCCTGGGTCCACGGTCACCTCCTCAGGCCCATCGGCTGCCGCCTGCCGGCACTGCGAGAGCCCAACGGTCGAAGTGGCGTACGGGAAGTACGGGTACTACATCAAGTGCCTCCACTGTGATGGCAACACGCGGATCCAACTGACCTGCCCCACGTGTCAGGCAAAGGTCAAGCTTCGTAAAGCGGGACCCGAGTTTTTTGCGGAGTGCTCGGCCTGTCAGTCCAGTACCCTCTATCACCGGAATCAGCCTTCGGGCCGGGCCTAAGGCCGACTGTTTTGTTCGAAGTAGCGAGCTCGGGACAAGGCGAGGAGGCCCACAGTCGCCTGATGGTGGAAGCCGATCAGCGGTGCACCTATGAGTGATGGGCGCGCCCTCCTCGCCACCCTCCTGCGCCATGAAGCGAAAGCGAACTCCTACAAGTTCGCTCTGGTCCGCGCCCTGAATGACCTGGCGCTCCTGCATCCCATCCCAACGGAGCAGGGGGTCACGGTCCCCCTGCGGCTGGTGGCCGAACGCTGGCTGGTCTCGTATTGGCCCTTTGTGGGCGACACGCCGGTTTATCAGGGCCCACGGGCCCAGCGCGCCACAGGGACGACCGCGCAGGACCTCAGCTTCCGGGAGGCCCTGACGTCGCTGCGGGTGGCCTGGGAGGCCTGGACCGGCACCCGCAGTGGTCCCGCGGATGGCGCGCTCCTGCTCGCAGCGTTTCAGGCTGCTCGCGCTACCCTCCCCGAGTCTTTGCAGCGTCACGCTGAGGGCACGATCACGGCCATCGCGAGAGCAGTCCGGCAACCTGTTAAATATTCCGGTGGAGGAGGCAGCCATGCGCTGTTTGGGATCCCAGCTCCGGCCCATGCCCTGCAGGGACATCCCCTCCCCGGCACGCGCCCAGCCGAGCCCGCGATCGTGGTCCCTGCGGCACTTTGGCAGACGTTTAATGACTTGTCGCTGTGGGTGGAGGCACTCTGCCTGCACGAATGGAGTTTGTACGTTGAGCAGGTCACCCATGACCAGCCGGTGTCTCGGGGGCAGGCGTTCACGCTCCTGACCGCCACGCCCGCCGCCCGCATCCCGCTCACTTGGGAACGCCATCAGGTGCGGCTATTAATGCTGGAAGGGGTCATGTTCCACTGCCCCTGGACCCATAAGCTGCTGACACCCAGCAGTTTTGACCTTGACCACCTCATACCCCTGGCCGCGCATCCCATCAACGACCTGTGGAACCTGGTCCCCAGCGATCCCGTGCACAATCAACACGTCAAGCGTGCGCGCTTGCCAGCTTCCCCCAGGCTGCAGGGGGCGCTCGCGGTCCTTGAGCAAACCTACGGAGTGTATGACCAGCAGGCTACGACGGGGCCTGTACTCCGCCGGGACGTGCTGGCTCGTTTTGGCCTTTCGCTCGCTCCTGGAGCCTTAGCTCACCAGGTGATTCACTTGGCCGATCACGTGGCTGAAGCAAGAAATCTCCCTCGGTACTGAGGACCGAGAAAGACCATGTGAAGGACAGTGGACATTCCCCGCGCACTCTGCGGATGGTACCGACCCCATGGCCTCCTGAGCTTCACAGTCCCCAACACCTGGCAGCAACCCAAGCCACATACGCCTCATGGTCACCAGCCCGGCGAGTCAGGAAGAAGCGCCGTCCAGTGGCATCGTGATGAGGTGCAGCTCGCGTCCCCCGGCGATCAGAACAGGGGGGCCATTCCGTGGCAGTCCTGGCAGCCACGGGTAAATAAGCCACAGGGCCTTGCTGCCCGCACCTTCCTGAAAGACCTGGCTGTAGGCCAGCATCTGATAGGCATCGGCATTCGCCACGTCGAAGGTGGGGGCGCGGTCCGGCTTCAAGCGTTTCCACTTGGTGTCAGCCACGATGACCTCGCCATTCGGCAAGGTGATCAACAGATCTGGCCTCAGCTGGAATGCGGGCACGCCGTTCACTTCACCCAGCGACCGGCCAGTCACTTGGGTATCGATCTGCCACTCTGGGTGCTGAGCGCGAAGAAGGTGCGCGACGTATGCTTCGTACACCCTGTTCATATCGAAGAGCAACGCCTGGGTCTGAGCAGCCTGTCCAGCCACCAGCGGGTTGAGCTCGTACAGCACAAGGCGGCACAGGCTTTCCAGGGCCTGGAAGTGAAGCTGGCCCCTCTCCAGACGCCATGCACTGAAATCCTGGTGAATGTTGCCGCTGGGAGGTACCTCATCCAGCGCGTGGAGCAGCTCTCTGGCCAGCCGCTTTGTACCGTCCACTCGCGTGCGCTGCAACACGCGTTCCACCGTCAGGCGGGTCAGGCGGGTTTCCGGGCGGTCGGGAAGAAACTCGTCGTACACCACCTGCAGAAGATGCCGGCGGTGAGGGGGTTGCCGGACCTGCCGCGGCAGATCAAGCCGTCCCCGAAGTCCCGCACGCTCCTCGTAGACCGGAACGTAGGTGTGAGGGATCCCTCGCCTAATGGCTGCACGAATGCCTTCCAGGACAAAGCGCAGGACCACCTCATACAGGGGCATCCGGGCCGTGTCGAGGTCCGCGGGCGGGGCTATCCGGAAGCGTTCATCGGTGGCCTGAAGCATCCGCAGCAACAACGCGCGGCTGCGCTCCAGTGACCCATCTTCCTGCCGGCTGCCTGGCCGCTCATGGGTCTTAGGCAGAATCTCCACGGTCGCGCCGTCTGGTGCCCGCAGGAGGCCCACCCACTGGCTGAGCTTCAGCGCATCCTGCTGCCCCACCTTGGTGGGGGTGGCCACGGGGTTCAGGTCGCCGGACTTTTCCAGCAACAGGTGCTGCAGAGCGTCGAAAGCGTCATGATGCAGCCAACTGACATTGGCGGGCCCGGCTTGCGTCTGCGACGCCCGCACGATCACATCGTGTTCCCGGACCTGCAAGTCGTTTCCCTGCATCAGGCGTCAAAAGGGAAGAAGGCATCGTCAAGCCGGTTATAGACCCCGGTAAAGGCCTCAAGCTCCCCGAACGCCTTCTCGTTCAGGCGGTAGCGCGTCTCGCCGCCTGCTTTCACCTGGTGAATGAACTGCAGCGCCTCAGGTTTTCCTCCGTCCGCCAGCACCTCGCGGATCTTGCCCCAGTCCTCGAAGAAGTACTCCTCCAACAGGGGGAGGATCCGCTCGCGTACCGCATTGGCCACTCCGTCCAGGGAGGCGGGGAGCCCCAGCAAGTAGGCATGACCGATCACCTGCTCCCGGCTGAGCAGGCGCTCAATGCGGTCATTGATGGCATACAGGAACTTGCGCAGGTCCAGGGCCGCACCGTCAGGAAAGGTCATCACCGGCAACACCTGCGGCTCTGGCCATACGGGGCGGAACACAAAGCGGCGACGTAGGGCCGCGTCCAGCAGCGTAAGGCTACGGTCCGCGGTATTCATGGTGCCGATCACGTAAAGGCTTCGCGGAATGCTCAGTGTGCGGCGACTCAGCGGCAGGGTCGCGCTGAGGGCCTCCTTGGCTCCAGCGCGCTTGCTGTCCTCCAGAAGGGTGATGAGCTCCCCGAAGATCTTGGAGATGTTCCCGCGGTTGATCTCGTCAATGATCAGGACGTGTGGTTGGAGGGGCGCGGTCCGGGCCGCCTGCGCCGGACTCGGCCCAGCGGGCAGATGCTTCAGGACACTGGCGGGCGTTGCCCCAGCCACGCGCTGCAGCGTCGGCGGTGCGAACTGCTTGCCAGTGACGGTCTGGGCGCTGAGACTGAGGCCCTGGGCCAGCCACTGCACCGATCGTGCATGGGCATAGTCCGGCGCAAAGACCGGATCACTGTCCGGATCGAAGCGGTACTCATCCGTGACAACACCGATGGCGGAAATCCGGTCCTGTCCAGCGGCCAGCAGGACCACATCTCCTACGCGGACGGCGTCTTTAAATGCGAGTTGCTGGGGATTGAGCTGATCTTCGCCTAGTATGTTGAGATCGACCGGTTTGAGGGCCGTACCGGGCAGGCGCCACATTGAGGCTCCGTTGCCACTCAACCAGCTGCCGACACGAATCTCGCCGCGGCTGACGCTGCGCTCGCGCACCGCGCTCACGGGTGCGGTTCCATCGATGTAGAGCCGCCAGACCTGGCCATCTGCCCTGACGCCGGCAGGAAGGCTGGAGGAAGGAGGCTCGGGCTCGTTCACTGTCTTCTGCAACCCGCCGGCAGCCTTCACCGCTTGCAGGAAGATGCCGTCCTCAAGGCGGTAGTTCAGATTGCCACTTTGATCTATGACAGGCTTCAGGCCTTCAATGAAATCCTCGTACCCGAACGACTGGTGAAAGGTCACGAACGAGATCCGGCCTTCGGCGACCAGCTCGTCGTATCTGGCCTTGCGGGCGGCGCGGCCTTCCGGACCCATATGCGCTCTCAAGCACTCTGGGTCCAATGCCGCGAGGGCCTCGTCTACCACCCGGTAGGTCTTCCCTGTTCCCGGCGGACCGTACAGGATTTTGTTGAGTGGGACACGTGGTGCGGCAACAAATTCCAGCGGCGCCGGTGCCTCTTCCTGACCTGAGGCCTCGATGACCTCAGGCTCCACCTCTATCTCGTCGGACAGGGCGTTCAGCCGCTCCAGGACACTGGCCACGTGGTCCAGGTACCCCAACACGTTATCCAGCACTCCCAGGAACTCGCCTGACTGCAGCTCCTCAGGGTTCAACGACACGCCCACGCGCAGGCGCCGACTCTTGCCGGTGCCCTGAACGTACGCGTCGAGGAGCTGAGCCAGCTCCGCTTCCTGACCGCCATGGAGGGGCAGCAACTTGGGCGTGGTGAAGTCCGAGTTCAACGTGAGGGTTGCAGGAGCGGTCGTCTGCACCAGCCGCAAAAGGGCGCTTTGCAGTTCAGCCCGGAGCTCCGGCTGCCGCAATGCCCGCCGAGGCCCGTCTCCTTTTCCATCTGAAAGGCCCACCTCCAGCGTCAGGCCAGGCGGAAACGGCACATACTCGAAGCCATTCTCCGCGTATAGCAGTGCCCGCCCGAACGTCCCGCCCTCGGCTTTCACGCCGCCGCCCAGGCTGACTTTCACGGCAAGCTGCTCTCGGCCACTGTAGGGCGAGCGGCTGGCGCTCAGGTGACGGGTGGGTACATCGCCCACGATGTCGAGCAGGAGCGGGGCATATTTGCGGTCGAGCAATGTGTTGCCGTTCGCGCGGTCATCGGTGAAGCGGGCCGCATCCTCCTGGAAAGCCTCGAAGGGAAATGCGCCGTCTTCCAGCCGCGCCACTGACTTGTCCGCCTGAGCTGCTAACCAGGCGGCATGGGACAGAGTCAGATAGTTGGGCGCGAGTGGTCGGGCGGCCTGGAGAACATTGTGATAGGCCAACAAGGTCTTGACCTGCCCCGCCTTCTTTACGCCCAGGGACTTCAGGTACGGGACGTTCACGCTGTTGAGTGCCAGGAACTCCTCTGGGTTGATCCAGAACAACCCCTGCGTCAGCTTTGGCAGCCCCACATTCCGAATACGCAGCACCCCCTCAAAGGTCCCGGCGTTCAGATTGCCTTGCTGCGCCTGCCTGGCCAGCGTCCATAACAAGTCCACGTCCCCCGCCGCCCGCTCACTGCGGTAAGCGAAGAACAGGGGCTTCATGGCCATACTCCAGGGCAGACCAGTGAAATCGACCGGGGGTGCGTCCGAAAGACCCAACTGACGCCCGACGTCTCCTAGCATCTGCGTCAGCCTCTTCTCATCCCGGTGCTTGACCAGGAGACCCAGGAACGAGAACGGATCCATGGCCTTAAGCGGCATTCCCTCATCAGTCGGCACTTGGACGCCCGCAATGCGCAGCATCTCTACCAGCGCCGGTTGCCGGGCCTGATACTCAAGGAGCTTCTCAACGAGCTGCCGAAAGAACTCTGGCCAGTCGGCTTCTGCAGCTTCCAAAGTGGGAAGGACCTGCACGGAGGCCCCAGCGGGCACTGCAGGGTTTTCCGTCAGCCACTCTCCGTACGAGCGTCCTTCGCCTGACTCTGTGTCCTGCACCCACTCCACCTTGCCGTTGGCAGCACGACCCAACACGGCAGCGGCAGCGGCGCTAGACGATCGAAACTCGGTGTCTTGCGGAAAAATCAGATGTCCGTTGGCTGGATCTGGCTGCAGCTGTCCTGATGTGAGGAGTTGTGCACGCAGGGCTCCATAGGAATGGTTGGCCAGCGACGGGACAGCCTCGGCACGGGCCTGACTTCCAGCCAGCACCACAAACACGCCTCCCCGGATCTCCGCACAGGCATTCAACCCTCCGCCTTGAATGCGGAAGGTGGTGGATTCCGTTGACGTCATGTCTTATTCAACATCACCAGAAGGGCGATCGAGCCTCGAGCTGGTGGCACCTTCTATGTTGCCGATGAGCCAGCAAAAAAAGGCTGACTATCGACCATCAACATTGAGGAGCTGTTCCCCGTGCTGGCTGGACGCCAGCGCTGTGACTTCTTTCTCCGCAGCGGCCACTGATGTGATGAATCCACTGGGCCCGCGGCTGTCTTCATACCAGGGCAGCAGGAGCATGCTGACCGGGCGCCGCAGGGTCGGGGGGCATTCCGCTCGAACAACGCGCCGGCCCACCGGCGGTACTTCGACGTGGGCTTCCGGTACGCCTCAAACGCGAACATGGCGTGGCTGAGGTCCCCCAGGTGGTAGTCGAGGCCGTAGCCCCACCGGGCGAACTTGTCCGGGTTGCGGCGGATGTTCACGATGTTCTTGCTGACGGCATGGGTCTTGCCGCGCCGCTCGGCGTTGCCGACGTCCAGGGGTGTGAGGGCCGACCGCTCCCCAACCCCCATCAGGTAGATCAGCCCGGTCCAGTCATCCTGGCGCAGGCCCGCTTCAATGAGGTCGATCATCGCGGCCTCGAACAGGGGGAGCGGGTCAGGATGCGGCGGTCCCCGGCCTTCCCACGCTGGTGGGTGTGCACGTGGAGCCCATCTGCGGTTTCGAACAGGGGGCGAACTTGGCCCCGGGAAAAGCGTCCAGCCAGGTCTGCAGGTTCATCAACGGGCCTGCCCTTCGTGGTTGAGGAGTCGCAGGGGATAGGCGTCTGCGGCCAGCCCGACCAGCTGGTACTCCACCGCCCCGATGGTCGAGAGGAAGTCGGGGAGAGGCGGGAAGGCGATGTGGGCCTCCCCCACCACCAGGAGATCGAGGTCAAACCGCACAGTCTCGTGCCCTTCGCGCAGGAACCGTTGACACCAGCGGGCGTAGTGGCCTTTGCCATGGCCGAGGGCCGTCAGGTGCTGGTTCCAGCGGATGGCCGGGGAGCGGGTTTTCCCGATATAGGCAGGGGTGACTTCGTCCGGGCGGCGTTCACTGAGCACGTACACGTATTCCGCGGCCTTGTGGCGCCCGGCGAGGCTGGTCAAGCGGGCCATCACCGAGCGGCGGTGGATGACTTCACCATGGTGCGCCACCTTGATGCTGAGAGGCTTGTGCTTTGCCCTCCAGGTTTTAAAGAGTACCCGTATGCGGAGGGCATCCCCAGCTTTGCTCATGGCTCCATCGTGTTGAATGAGCCCAATTGTGGGAGAGCTTTCATTTTTGGCATTATGCTGCACGTAGGCAACATTTTTAGTTGTAACTTGTGGAGTCTCGTATCTCAGGCCTTTTAATGGACACCCCACAATCTAGACGTTGCGAATAGCTGGTTAGTACCGTGGCTGCAAGGGAGGCAAACATGAATCAAAAATTTCAGGCCTTAAAAGTTAATCAATGGCTTCCCGAGTGGGAACAAGTGAGATTTAATGATGCGGAACGTCGCAAAAAACCTTTACCACATTTCTATATACTAAGTATTCCCGCAAAAACATTAATGAGATTGTCTAACGTATATCAGCGAAAAGCAGAAGGACGGCGTACGGAGGATGCGTCCATTCAAAGAAAGAGTTCGCCACAAAGAGTAGAAGAGATATCTAGGTTTATTAAGGGTGGTTTTCCCTGGTCGGATTTGACTGCTAGACAGAGGGAGTTGCCAAAGTTTCAAGATCTAAAAATGCCTGGTTGGCTTCCCACTGCAATTGTAGTTAACATTCTGGCTCCTAACACCGAGCGACTTGGGCATCATCTGGCTGAGTCAGATTCTGTAGGGATCGAAAGCATAACAGACACGCTGTTTGAAATTTCAATACCAAAGGCAGCTGAAGACGACGAATGGAACCCTATGGTAAAGCCAATAGAGGTCATAGATGGACAACACAGACTTTTAGCATTTAGTCAAAGTGATCAGGATGACAATTTTGAAGTACCAGTAGTAGCATTTCAAGATCTTGACATAACATGGCAAGCTTATTTATTTTACACGGTCAATATTAAACCAAAGCGGATTAATACAAGCTTAGCCTTCGATCTTTATCCTCTGCTGCGAGTGCAAGAATGGCTGGAGAAGAGCTCGGATGCGCCGGCCATATATCGTGAAACTCGGGCCCAGGAATTAACAGAAACCCTATGGTCTCATCCGGACAGCATATGGCGCGACAGAATCTCAATGCTGGGGGATGAGACCAATAAAGTTTCACAAGGCTCATTCATCCGGGCGCTGATAAATACATATATCAAAAAATGGGATTCTTCGACCACTGGCGGCCTATTTGGTGGAGCGGCGCAAGATAGACGAGGTGAAGTCCTGGCATGGACTCGCTCTCAGCAAGCCGCATTTCTCCTTAGGATTTGGGCATCATTTGAAAAGGCAGTTCTTGATACTGAAGCTGAATGGGCAGTTAGCATTAGAGACGCTTCTACACAGCACCATGAAGGGATATATGCAGCAAACCCTGCATTCTGGAGCCCTTATTCATTAATCAGTACAGACCAAGGAATACGAGGGTTTTTGCAGATAACTAATGACATCTTTTATACTTCAGCGCAAGATCTCTCTCTCTCCGCATGGCAGTCCGATCCTGCCCTTGAATCCGAGGTCATCGACCTACAGTATGTTTCATCCCTTGTCTCATCCATAGGAGAAACAACTTTCACTGAATTCATTGATGAGCTTTGTCGAAGCCTGAGCAACTTTGATTGGAGATCCGCGACTATTCCTGGCCTTGACAATCAAATAAAGGCGCAGCAATTAGGCTACAAGGGGAGTAGCGGATACAGAGAGATGCGGAACCGTTTGACTAGATTCCTGCTAGACAGTAGCAGTCCGCGAATTGCTGACGCCGCCAGCCAGCTTATTCAGAGGACGAAGTAATGGCTCTGACCCCGGCTCAAATGGCGGCCTTAAGACTCGCTGTTTCTTCCGCATCACACGCATATACAAGCGGCCGTGGCACTTCTATAGTCCATGAAAGCGCATCAAATCGCTGGTTAGATCAATCCAATCGCTATTTAAGAGAAACTAGGGATCAAGTACAGACTGATAGGGCTTCGAATGCTATCGATTCTAATCAATTAGGTAATTATCTCGCAGCAAGCGTTTTTACCCATCTTGTTGACGGCTGGGAGTATATGTCCGCATCTGTGTCCGCCATGATTGATGGAGATTATGAACGTGCCATTCATTTCGCATATTATGCCGAACTAAGAGCTGCAGTATCTATAATTGCTTCTCAAGGAATCGGGATCAATAACGGTCAAAATTTTTACTTTGATAGCCATGGGACTTTTTCACACTTTCACGGTCGTACTCACGAAGTCGTATGGCTTATTTTAAAGGAATGGGCATTAATTCCGACTAACGCAGACTACCTGATGGAGCTAATTAATGTACAAGGCAAGTCTATAAAACAATGGTTGTCTGAGTTCGAAATTTATGTTGGAATTCTACCAATTACGATGTTGGCATCAGATGTAATGGAACTATGGAGCATGGACTTGCGCGACATTGGAAATGACCATTCCGTTAGGAATAACGCTAGTTATTCCCCACATCTTCTAGTGGACAATCCAAATGTCATTTCTAAATCCGACGCCCTAGGTCATGTTATACAAATCTGGGAAGACTGCGAACCGACGAGTGTTCATCACCTTTCTACTCTAGATATGCAATTTCTTCAAAGTATCTTAGAAACAGCACTAATCATGAAAAAGGGCCTTAATAAGAATAATCATAGGTATGATTTAGTATACAAACGACATATGGAAAATTTTATTAGACAAGCCGGTATATCTGATCCAAAGCTTCAATCAGTGCTTTTGAAAGTTTCGCGACCTAATGCTTTTAATATTCTTAATAGGGCAAAAAATGGCTTCTATGACTCTTCTGATGTAGGAGGAGTGAACTCCCGCGCACTGTTACTTTTGAGGGTAGCTACCGCGAATGGAAAATACTTTAACGATAATGCGGGTCTTGAGTGGGAGGACATAAAATTTTGGTGGGATGACCTGGGAGTTCGGCTGTGGTTCTGGAAAACAGGAGAGGAACCAGATACTATGTCTGACCTATGGGAAGACATACAGGAAGGAGTGAACAATATAATGGATACTCTCACTGGTAATGATACAGCCAGCTCTTGGCAGAAGATACACCAGGATAATTCATTGGATATTTTACTACTTAAAAGAATGGATAGAATTCTACTCTGGGCTGTAGGAGAGTGAAATAGATTCCTCATCTAATATGACCAAAGTACATTCAATATGATATTTTTCAAGTAAATTTTTATAAGGTGGCGGTAAACCGCCACCTTTAATTCCCCTATTGTAAATATTTGATCAACAGTCTAGTAGAAGTGTTCAAAAAAAGAATATTACATGCCATAGAGCCACATGATCTGATTGATACTTGCTTTCCATCACCAATATTTAAAATGTTAAGCCTCTATACCGCGATAAATCATTGATACACAATTATGTAAGATTTTAGTAAATATCATGCCATTGGACGCTTGTCGCAGCATCCGTCACGCCAAGAGTAATGATTGGGGTTAGTATTCCCATACGAGAAATAATACAAGTTAAGAGTCAGACAAATTGCAGATAAACTCTTCGTCACGCATCCTATATTTCACGAACTTGCCTAGCCATGAGTATTTCTTAGAGATTATTGTTTCTAGGAGTCAACATCAAAATGTACTCTACGGATTTCTGCCGGGCATTACGACTGCCTCCAGTCTTACCGCCAAGCGTGCTAAAAGTACCGTGGACTTTAGTCTTAACTTGAACAAAAAACCATCTCTCGGCCAGCTCTCTTACAATTTCACCTGATAATCCGTTACTGCATTTATCTCGGGGAAATGTAAATATCACAGTGGATCCAGTTCTTGCGAGGCCTTCTAATAATTCAGAAAGAGCCTTCCTTGAATTCGAAATCCCGCTGAAATCCGACTGTGGCCTGTGCTGCTTACTTGGATACCGGCCAATTCCACTAACTGGGCCACAATACCCCTTCGCGAGTGTCTCAAGAACATGATAAAAGCGACTGTACTGCACTGCTGAGTAAGGTGGATCCACAAACACCAAGTCGGTTGGACCCAAATCCCGTAATACCTCATATGCGTCAGAACAGCGAGTCTTTCCTGCAATAGAAGCGTGTCGAGGAGCAATTTCGGCCAGCGCAGACCGCACTATTTCAACAATGTTCCGGCGCCACGACTCAACAATGTATCGCCCAGCGGTCTCGTTAGGCTTAAATGGTTGCGCAGTATGCCCAGGAGCCGCCGCACAGCGACTCGCCGCCGTAACTAGTGCGGCAAGTGCGACGGTTCGCTGCGGTTCCTCAGTTGGCAGATCACGGCGCAGATAGTCGAAAGTAAGTGCTTGCAAAGGACTGTAGTAGTAACCACCATATGCGTTCCAAATTGCACCAACGCCTGTACGGTTAGTGCATAGCATGCGGGCGTTCTCAACTTGACTTGTAAGGTCAGGTCCCTCCGCCACTTGGCTGAGCTGCTCAGCACGAGCATATAGCGTATGCTTACGAAGCCGTGCCAGTGCAGGCGCAAGCCACGTATCTTCAAAAAGCTCCGGATCTAGAGGAGCATCTCGCTCCACCACTGCGGCGGCGAGAACTCGGGCATATTCCTGCAAATCAACGGCCAGCACTGGTAAAGGTGTGGCTGAACATGCGAAAACAGCTACAGAACCAGACCCTGTAAAAAGGTCTACAAAACGCGTGAAGCGCCGCTCTGAACCCAGGTCGCGAATGAGCTCACCGAGCCCATTGCCAAGCATAAAGCGCTTGGAGCCCATGTACTTCAAGTGAGTTCCCCTAATCTCTTGACCGGCTCTGTATCTGGCGTTTCAAGGTGCCCTTGGAAGGGTTCTGGGAAAATTTTGATTAAGCCCATATGAAGGTCTCCCTATAGCTTCGGCAGCTTACAACATAGGATGTCATGCCTACTTCGGAGATACTGTCCTGGTCGACACCAATAAGACTGTCCTTCTTACTGAGACGGACTTATCTAGCTGGCTGACTGTTCCCCCTACCAGCCGTGAGGCCATCGTCGGCAACTCAACTTTGCGACCAGCTTCAGCCCCACAGCCTATTGGCCATAAAGTATGCCCGGGGCCTATGCCCTGCGATCCACCAAAAAAGCATGCGTTGGATAGAGAAAATGTCTGCGACTAGGAAGCCTTATTAAGGCTAGCTAACTAATCTGGAATCTGATCTGTAAGGCACGAACAAGGCACACACCACTCTTTAGACAAAAGTTCAAAAGAAAAAACTCCCTTTGGGAGGGAGTTTTCTTTGGTGTGCCCGAAGGGATTCGAACCCCTGGCCTTCTGATCCGTAGTCAGACGCTCTATCCAGCTGAGCTACGGGCACATTCTGTGGTGCGTGTGGCGAAGAGGGGGGGATTCGAACCCCCGATACCTTGCGGTATACGTCCTTAGCAGGGACGCGGTTTCAGCCACTCACCCACCTCTCCGTTCTGTGGCTGCTGTTTGGCGAGGGGTGAGGGATTCGAACCCCCGGTAGGTTGCCCTACTACGGTTTTCAAGACCGTTGCCTTCAACCACTCGGCCAACCCCCCTTGCGGTGGGTGCGCCGCAGGGGCTGTCCTGAGCGCGAGGGGAAGTATAGGGGGGGACCCCGGGCTTGTCAACGCTTGCGGCGCCGGACAGCCAGGACCGTGAGGAGAAGGGCGGCGATCACAGCCGGCCAGCGGCGCGGCGCGGCAGGGAGTGTGGCTTCGCCGCTGAGGAGTGCCTGCACGGCGTTCTCATGAGGGGTGCGGGGGGGCTGGGGCAGGCGGCTGGCGGGCAGGGTCAGGTCGGCGTGGAGGACGTCGGTGCGGTAGGCGTTCTCACGGGGGTGGCCGCTGTGCGCGGCGAGGTGCTCGCCGGTGCGGCGCAGGGTGTCGGGGTCGCCTTCCTCCACCCAGGGGGTCAGGGCGATGAAGCCCGGGCGCGGGTCGGTGAGGACATAGTGGCGGGGTGCGGGGGCGTCCTCGGGGCGGCCGGTGATGGCGCTCTGGCCGTCGAAGGTGAGGTCGAGGAGGTTGCCGACGACCATGGGGTTCACGGCGTAGCGGATCTGGGCGCTGGTGGTGGTGACCTGGTGGCTGCTTTCCAGCCACGCGACCGGCTGGTCGCGGAGGTGGGCGGGGTCGGGCGGGAGGCCTTCCTTGGCGGTCCAGGCGCTGCCGTTCGCGTCGGGTTGCAGCAGGACGGTGCAGCCCTGCGCCTCCAGGCAGCCGATGACGTCCGCGCGGAAGGCGTCGAGGCTGATGGCGACGCCGAGGTCTCCGACAGGCGTGGGGAACACCCGCAGGTCGTCCAGATGGCCGGACGTGAGGTCCAGGCCGCCCTGTTGCTCGTCGGGGGTGAGGTGGACCTTGTCGGTCACGCCGATCAGGTCGCCCTGCGGGTCGAGAATGACCGTCTGGTTGGTGAGGGTGCCGGGTTCGCGGGTGAGGCGGCCCCCGCGCAGGGCGAGGCGGGGCATGGGCGCGGAGCCGCAGCAGAGGTACACGCCGTACTCGCGGGCGAGGGCGCGGCAGGTCTGCAGGTACAGCGCGGTGTTCGCCCAGGTGCCGTCCAGTTGCAGCGCGCGGGCGGGCGACACCCGTTCGCGCAGCAGCAAGGGCAGCGTGCCGGGCAGCCGGGCGAGGAACAGCAGCGTGCCGGCCTGGGAGAGGGTGCGCAGCCGGGCGGCCCAGGGGGCGCCGCGGAGGATGAGCGGCATGGCGTTCAGTTCGGTCAGGACGACCAGGGTGGGCCGGTCGCGGCGGATGTGGGGGCGGGCCATGTCCAGCTGGGCGCGCATCCAGGCGCGGAAGGCGCCGTCGCTGGTGAAGTCGTGGGGGTGCCACTTCGGTTGCACGGCGATCACGCGGAAGTGGCGGGTCATGTCTTCAGGGTAGTGGCGGCGGGCGTGAAATGATGCCGGGAATATGAAGGCGGCCGGGGAACAGGCGGGCCGGGCGGCGGAAGGCGCGGCGCCCGGGGGCGGGCCGGACGTCCGCGCGGAACCGCTGGGCGAGGCGGCGGTGGTGCTGCACACGCCGCGGGCGCGGGCGCTGTGGGCGGACCTGAGCGCGCGGCCCCTGCCGGGCCTGCGGGAGGCCGTGCCGGCCCTGGGCACCGTGACGGTGCTGTTCGACCCGCTGGTGACGGACGCGGAGAGGATCGCAGCGGGGGCCGTGGCCCGCTGGCCGGCCCTGGCGGAGCAGGACGCCGGCGCGGCCCGCACGCTGGTGCTCCCCGTCCGCTTTGACGGGTCGGACCTGGACGGCTGCGCGGCGCAGGCGGGCCTGTCACGGGCGGCGTTCGTGGACGCAGTGTGCGCCTGCACGCTGGAGGTGGCGTTCCTGGGGTTCACACCGGGGTTCGCGTTTCTGACGGGCGTGCCGCCGGGATTGCAGGTGCCGCGCCTGGACGCGCCGCGCGAGCGGGTGCCGGAGGGCAGCGTGGCGCTGGGCGGCCCGTGGGCGGGCGTGTACCCGCGGGCGACGCCGGGCGGCTGGCGGCTGATCGGGCAGACGGACGCGGCGATTCTGGACCTGTCCCGCCCAGACCCGGTGCTGTGGCGGGCGGGGGACCAGGTGAGGTTCCGGCGTGCCTGAGACCGGCGCGGCACTGGAGGTGCTGCACCCGGGGCTGCTGACCACGGTGCAGGACGCGGGGCGCCGCGCGCGGGCGCAGGGGTTCCCGGCGGCAGGCGCGGCGGACCCGGTGGCGTTCCGGCTGGCGGGCGCCCTGGTGGGCAACCCGCGGAGCGAGGCGGCGCTGGAGGTCACGCTGCGGGGCCCGCGCCTGCGGGTGCACGCCCCGGCGGTCGTGGCGCTGTGCGGGGCGCCGTTCGCGGCGACGCTGGACGGCCAGCCCTTTCCGCTGTGGCGGGCGGTGGCGGTGCGGCCCGGGCAGGTGCTGGACGTGGGCACGGCGCCGCGCGGGCTGCGGGCGGTGCTGGCCGTGCAGGGCGGGCTGGACGTGCCCAGCGTGGCCGGCAGCGCATCCACGGACCTGCGCGGGGGCTTCGGGGGGCATGGTGGCCGGGCGCTGCGGGCCGGGGACATCCTGAGCGGGCACGCGGTGCGGCCGGGCGTGCCGCCGGCCGGGGTGGTGGCGCCGGCCGGGGTGGTGGCGCCGGCCGGGCGCACCCCAGTGGGGCCGGCGCACGTGCTGCGGGTCCTGCCGACGGCCGAGGCCACGCCTGAGCTGCTGCGCGCGCTGCCGGGCCGGGCCTTCCAGGTCACGCCGCAGGCCGACCGGATGGGTGTGCGACTCGCGGGCCAGCTGCCCGCGGCAGCCAACCCAGGGCGGCTGAGCCTGCCGACGGTGCCGGGCGCCGTGCAGCTGCCCCCGGACGGGCAGCCGATCCTGCTGCTGCCGGACGCCGGCACGCACGGCGGGTACCCGGTGCCGCTGGTGGTGGCGGGCGTGGACGTGCCCCGGCTGGGGCAGCTGCGGCCCGGGGACCGCGTGGGGTTTCAGGTGGTGACCCTGGAGGCGGCGCGGGCGGCGCTGGGCGCGCAGGAGCGCCTCCTGCGGGGCGTGGAGCAGGCGCTGGCGTGGCACTGGCGGACAGGCGGCCCCGGGGTGCGAGACTGACGCATGACCCCGAGTGAAGCCCCCCGGCGCATGGACCTGAACGCGGACCTGGGGGAGGGCAGTCCGCACGAGGCGCAGGTGATGCCGGTGGTGACCAGCGCGAACGTCGCCTGCGGCGGGCACGCCGGGGACGAGGCGACCATGCGGGCCAGCGTGCGGCTGGCCGCGGCGCACAGGGTGAGGGTGGGCGCGCACCCGGGCTTCCCGGACCGGGAGGGCTTCGGGCGGCGGCCGCTGCCCTGCACGCCGGACGAGGTGACGGCCTTCGTGACGGCGCAGGTCCGGGCCCTGCAGGCGGTCGCGGCGGCCGAGAGCGTGACGGTGGCGCACGTCAAACCGCACGGGGCGCTGTACAACCTCGCGGCGCGGGACGGGGCGGTGGCCGCGGCCATCGTGCAGGCGGTGGTGGCCTGCGGCGTGCCGGTGGTGTACGGCCTGGCCGGGGAGTCGGCGCTGCTGGAGGCGGCCCGGGCGGCGGGTCTGGAAGCGGTCGGGGAGGGCTTCGCGGACCGCGGATACGCGCCGGACGGCACGCTGTGGCCGCGCGGGCAGGCGGGGGACCTGCTGGGCGCGGACGCGGCCGTGGTGCAGGGCGTGGAGATCGCCGTGCGGGGCGCCGTGCGGGCCGTGACGGGGGAGCGGGTGGCGGTGCCGGCGGGGACGCTGTGCCTGCACGGGGACGGCCCGGAGGCCGCGCAGGTGGCCGGGGCGCTGCGGCGCGCGCTGGAGGCGGCCGGCGTGAGGGTGGTCGCCCCGGGACGCTGACGGGACGTTCTTCACATCCTCAGTGCAGCAAGCAGGCTTATCCTGATGAGGCCATGGCCCTGACCCGCAAGGAGCAGCAGCTCCTCACCCTGATCCGCGACCAGCCCCTCGCCACCCCGGAAGAACTCGCCCAGCAGCTCGGCAGCACCCGCGCCGCCGTGAACGTCCACGTCAGCAACCTCGTGCGCAAGGGCGCCCTGCTCGGCCGCGGGTACATCCTCCCCGATGACCCGGACCGCAGCGACGGCCGGATCGTGGTGGTGGGCGGCGCGAACGTGGACCTCAAGGCCCGCACCAGTGCCCCCGCCCTGCCCGGCACCAGCAACCCCGGCGTGACCGAGCAGGCGCCCGGCGGCGTGGGCCGCAACATCGCCGAGAACCTCGCCCGGCTGGGCGTGCCGGTCAGCCTGATCACCGCCGTGGGCCGCGACGCGCTGGGCGACACGCTGCTGCACGACACGCAGGCCGCCGGGGTGGACGTCAGCGGCGTGCTGCGCGTGCCTGGCGAGACCACCGGCACGTACACCGCCATCCTGAACGACCGCGGCGAGATGCTGATCGCGGTGGCCGCCATGGGCGTCATGGCGCGCCTGACGCCCGCCGCGCTGCGCGAACGCCGCCGGCTGCTGCGGGGCGCCGACTGGGTGGTCGCCGACGGCAACCTGCCCGAGGACACCCTGGTCGCCCTGCTGGGGCTGTGCCACGAGCGGGGCCTGCAGGTGGTGTTCGAGCCGGTCAGCGTGCCCAAGGCCCGGCACCTGCACGCCGCGCTGGAAGCCGGCCTGGCCGCGCCGCAGGTCCTCACCCCGAACGTCGGGGAACTGGGCGCACTGCTCGGGCAGGACGTGCCCGACCGGCTGCCGGACCTGAAACGCGCCGCCCGCGCACTGCTGGACCGCGGCGCGCAGATCGTCTGGGTGCGCCGCGGCCGGCACGGCAGCCTGCTGTGCACCCCCGGCCGCAGCGTGACCCTGCCTGCCCTGCCCGCCACGCCCCGCGACGTGACCGGCGCCGGGGACGCCATGCTGGCCGCCTTCCTGGCCGGGCTCACGCAGGGCCTCGCGCCGGAGGACGCCGCCCGCCTGGGCCACGCCGCCGCCGCCCTGACCATCGAGCACGCCGCGACGGTCGTGCCGGACCTCACCCTGGACCTCCTGCGACGCCGCCTGAACAGCTGAGCGGCCCCGCACCCGCCCTGAAGCCCTCCCCCCACCCCAAGGACCCTGCCCATGACCCAGATCACCCCGACCGCCCTGCCCTACCTCGACCTCCACCCCGAAGTGCACGCCGCCCTGCAGGCCGGGCAGCCGGTCGTGGCGCTGGAAAGCACCATCATCAGCCACGGCATGCCGTTCCCGCAGAACGTCGAGATGGCCCGCAGCGTGGAAGCCATCGTCCGTGAGCACGGCGCCACGCCGGCCACCATCGCCGTGCTCGGCGGCCGCCTGAAAGTCGGCCTGACCGAGGACGAACTGCACCTCCTCGCCACCGATCCCGCCGTGCAGAAGATCAGCACCCGCGACCTGCCCGTCACGGTCGCCCTGGGCGGACACGGCGCGACCACGGTCGCCAGCACCATGCGCATCGCGGCCCTGGCCGGCATCCGCGTGTTCGCCACCGGCGGCACCGGCGGCGTGCACCGCGGCGCGGGCAGCACCATGGACATCAGCGCCGATCTGCTGGAACTCGCCCGCACGGACGTGTGCGTGGTCAGCGCCGGCGTGAAGAGCATCCTGGACATCGGCCTGACCCTGGAGGTGCTGGAGACGCAGGGCGTGCCCGCCATCACCCTGGGCAGCGAGGAATTCCCTGCGTTCTACTCCCGTCAGAGCGGCTTCCGCTCCCCCCTGACCGTGCACACCGAAGCCGAGGCCGCCCGCGTCCTGAAAACCAAGTGGGATCTGGGCCTGGCGGGCGGCGTGATGATCGCCAACCCCATCCCCGAGGAGGCCGAGATTCCCGCCGCGGACATCGACCCCCACATCACCCGCGCCCTGGCCGACATGGACGCCCTGAGCCTGACCGGCAAGGACACCACGCCCTACCTGCTGGGCCGCATCGTGGAGATCACGGAGGGCCGCAGCCTGGGGGCCAACATCGCCCTGGTCAAGCACAACGCCGCCACCGCCGCCCGCATCGCCCGCGAGTACGCCCAGCTGTAACCCCCGGGGCCTTACGGCCCGGGCCTGAACCGCAGCGCCGACCAGCGGGCGTCCAGCGCGACCATCGCCACCGGCTGCCAGCCGCACGCGCCCTGCACGTCCTTCCAGATCGTGTCACGGTTCAGGTCCACGCCCGCCCTGGCGCCCCCCTTCGGGTACGCCACCCACACGGGTGCCCCGGGCGTCCCGCCCGCCAGCACCTCAAGGAAACGGGGCACGACGTCTGCCTGCCGCTCCACGAACACCAGCACCGCCCCCAGTCCCGGCGCGTCCACGGCCAGTCCGGCCAGGGCCGCCGGGGCGTGCCACACCTGCACGCCCATGCCGGACTTGACCCGCATCTTCCTCAGAACGTCCGTCCTCACCGCGTCATCCATGCCGGTCATTTTCCAGGGCCGGGGCGGTCAGCCGCGCGAGGTGGCCCCATGCATTTGCGGGCGGCCGCTGACTCCTCCTGATGCGCTGACGCCGGTTTATCCGCGCATGAGGAAGTGCTCGATGATCGCGTGGTGGTCCTCGAAGAACACCTCGGGGTGGCGCAGGGCGTCCGCGAGCGGCATCCACAGGGCGTCGCTGGCGTCGCTGCCGCCCTGCAGCGGCGGCAGGTGCCCGATACCCAGGTCGAAGTGGAAGGCGTGGGTGACGGTGCGCCCGCGCTGGCTGCGGTCCGGGTAGTCGAACACCTGCTGGGCCTTGAGGTGGGTGTGCAGCGGCGTGCTGGGGCTCAGGCCGGTTTCCTCGTGCACCTCGCGGATGCAGCATTCCAGCAGGGTCTCCTTGGGTTCCAGGAACCCGCCTGGCATGGCGAGCCGGCCCAGGCCCGGCATGTGACCGCGGCGGATCAGGAGGACGTGGCCGCTGCGGATGATCACGGCGTCGGTGGTCACGAACACCGGGGGGAAGGGCGCGTCCTTCCAGGCGGCGCGGTAGGTGCGCAGGTAGTCGTACTCGTCTTTGAGCGCCCTGTAGTCCGCCGTGCGGGCGAAATCCTGCAGGAAGGTGCCCACGGCGGGCGGGACCATGGCGGCCACGTCCGCCGCACGGCCCTCGAAGTAGGCGTTGCGAACCTGGGTGGCACTCAGGTCGCTGATCACGTGCGTGGGAATGAATTCCCAGGCGGGAAAGGAGCGCAGGTAGTAGCTGCTCTCGTCCTTGATGTGCCCGATCAAGGCGACGTCGGTGCTGCCGTGCGTGTGGGCTTGCACGCCGGCCTGCACCTCGGACAGCCACAGGCTCTCGTTGTAGAAGTAGTCGCGGACCTGCACGAACAGCAGCCGGCTGCGGGACACGCCGGCCTGCTGGAGCATGGTAGTGATCAGGTGCTGGCGTTCGTCGGCGGTGAAGGGGTTCTTGGTGTTGCGCGCCGCGCGGGCCGACCCGATCACGACGATCAGTTTCTGCACGCTCTGAAGAGCCTCGAGCATCACCTGCAGGTGGGCGTGGTGCGGGGGTTCGAAACGGCCGATGTACACCCCGAAGGTGCGTTTGCGCCGGGGAGCCGGCGGGGCGGCGGAGGAGCTCATGGCGTTCATGATGCGCCCTGGGGCGGGCAGGGCGGTGAAGTTTTCACGAACGCGTTCCGGCCCGCCCGGCCGGCCGCGGGCGGCACACTGAACCCATCATGGACGTCAAGAATTCCGGGAAGAGTGTGGCGCGGGGCGTGAAGGGCGGCGCGCAGCACGTGGGCGCGGCGGGGCAGGCGGCCGCGCGGGAACTGACGCACGAGGCCGCCCCGCAGCTGGAGACGCTGGCCCGCGTGGGGTACGCCAGCAAGGGCGTGGTGTACGGCACCATCGGGCTGCTGGCGCTGGGCGTGGCGCTGGGGCGCGGCGGGGCCACCACGGACGCGCAGGGGGCGCTGCTGCGCTTGCAGGACCTGCCGCTGGGCACGGCGCTGGTGTGGCTGCTGGTGCTGGGACTGGTCGGGTACGCGCTGTGGCAACTGATCCGCGCGGCCCTGGACCCCGAAGGGCAGGGCACGGAGGCCAAGGGGATCGTGAAGCGCGTGGGGTACGCGGTCAGCGGCGTGGGAAACCTGGCGCTGGCGCTGTTCGCGGCGCGGCTGGCGATGGCCGGTTCGGCCGCGCGCAACCAGGCGAGCGAGGCGCAGACGGCCCGGGAGGTGCTGCAACTGCCGGGCGGGCAGCTGCTGCTGGGCCTGGCGGGCGTGGCGCTGCTGGCCGTGGCGGGCAGCGGGCTGTACACGGCGTGGGGGGCAAAGTTCATGAAGCGCATGAACTTCGCCGGCGCGCCGAAACCGGAGTTGCTCAAGCGGATTGGGCAGGTGGGGATCGCGGCGCGGGCGGTGATGCTGGCCATCATCGGGGCGTTCCTGCTGGTCGCGGCGTGGCGCAACCGCGCCGGGATCGTGCCGGGCATCTCGGAGGTGCTGACGTGGCTGCGTGAGCAGCCGGCCGGGAACGTGCTGCTGTTCGTGCTGGCGCTGGGCACGCTGCTGTACGGCGTGTGGTGCGTGGTGCAGGCGCTGTACCGCCGCATCCGGGTGGAAGGGAGCGCTGCCTCGTGACCGGCCCCTCCTCGTCGCCGGACCTGCCGGCCCCGGCCGTGCAGGAACCCGTGCCGCAGCTCGCGACGCGGGTGGAGGTGGCCCTCATCGCGCACGACCGCAAGAAGCTGGAACTGGCGATGTTCGCCCTCCGGCACCGCGAGGTGCTGGGCGCGTTCCCGCTGGTGGCGACCGGCACCACCGGCAGTGTGCTGCAGAAGCAGGCGAACCTGACGGTGGAGCGCGTGCTGTCCGGGCCGCTGGGCGGCGACCAGCAGATCGGCGCGCGCATCGCGCAGGACCGGGTGCTGGCGGTGTTCTTCTTCCGGGACCCGCTGACCGCGCAGCCGCACGAACCGGACGTATCGGCGCTGGTGCGGCTGTGTGACGTGCACGACGTGCCCCTGGCGACGAACCCGGCCACGGCGGAGGCGCTGGTAGCGTGGCTGGCCGCGCGGGGGCACGACCGGAACGGATGACGCCCCGGGCAGGCGGGGCGGAGGGGGACAGGAGCGTGGCTTATATTGGCCTCATGCGCGGCCCGGCGACCCCGTCCCTGTCTTTCGGGGCGCTGTCTGATGTCGGCATTCAGCGGCAGGGCGGCATCAACCAGGACGCCGTGCTGGCGCAGAGCCTCCCGAACGGGGGGCTGTTTGCCGTCGCGGACGGCATGGGCGGGCACGCCGCCGGTGAGCTCGCCGCGAACCTCGCGCTGGACACCGTCCGGCAACAGCTCGCCCCGGGCCTGCACCGCTCGGCCGCGCCGGTACGCCTGGCCGAGGCGGTGCAGGCGGCGAACATGGCGGTGCTGCGTCACGCGGTCGGGGAGTACGTGGGCATGGGCACCACCCTGCTGGTCGGGCTGGTGGACCGCGGGGCCCTATTGATCGCGCACGTGGGTGACTCGCGCGCGTACCTGCTGCGCGGCGGGCAGCTGTACCGCCTGACCGAGGACCACTCCTGGGTGGCCGAGCAGGTGCGCCTGGGCCACCTGACCGAGGAGGACGCCCGGCAGCACCAGTGGCGCAGCGTGGTCAGCAACGCCCTGGGCGCCGAGGAACGCGTGCGGCTGGAACTGTACGGCCTGATCCTGAAGACCGGGGACCGCGTGCTGCTGTGCTCCGACGGCCTGAGCAGCGTGGTGAAGGAATCGGCGCTGCTGACCCTGCTCTCGGCCGGACACCCCCCCAAAGACACCGCCCAGCGCCTGATCGCTGCCGCGAACGCCGGCGGCGGGCCCGACAACATCACGGCCGTGGTTGTGGACGTGGAACGCGAGGGCCGCCCGCCCGGGTACGAACTCCCGGTGCGCCGCAGCGAGGGCCCGGTGCACGTGGACGTGCTGGTCAACACCCAGAAGGGCAACAGCATGCAGACGTACCTGCTGCTCACCCTGGCGTACTTCACGCTGCTGGGCGTGATCCTGCTGCCCAGCAGCCGCACGCTGGTGGGCACGCTGGGCGTGGCGGTCATGGTGGGCCTGATGGTCGCGCAGCGGCTCTCGCTGGCCCGGCAGGCCCGGGCGTTCCTGGCGCAGCCCGCCGCCGCGCGGGGCCGCCCCGGCAGCCCGGATGCCCCCCGGGCCCGCACGGACGAGGACCCGCGCCGCTCCACCGGCTCAGCGTCCTCCCGGGGCGGCCGCTGACGCCGGCCGGGGCGCCCGCCCGCTACAGTGGGGGCATGAAAGACGTCATCAGCACGACGGAAGCGCCCGCCGCGATCGGCCCGTACAGCCAGGCGGTGTCGTTCGGGAACCTGGTGGTCACCAGCGGTCAGATTCCCCTGAAACCCGACGGCACGCTCGTAGAGGGCGGCATCACCGAGCAGACCGAACAGGTCCTCCAGAACCTGAAAGCGGTCCTGGCCGCGGCCGGCACGGACCTCGCGCGCGTCGTGAAAACCACCGTGTTCCTCGCTGACATGAACGAGTTCGCCGAGATGAACGCCGTGTACGAGCGGCACTTCCCCGCGCCCTCCCCCGCGCGCAGCACCGTGCAGGTCGCCCGACTCCCGCGGGACGTGCGGGTGGAGATCGAAGTGCTCGCCGAACGGCACTGAAGTTTCTGCCGGGCAAGGAGAGTGGGCGAAGGGGTATCCCTTCGCCCTTGTCCATTTGGGGGCGCGGACAGACCGGGTCCCTGGGGCTGCCTTTGCCGGACGCGCACCGAGGTTGGGTCGCCTCACCCGTTCGCGGGCGGCCGCTCCCTCTTCCTCCTTCGTCACCGTCGGCGGACCGGCTCATTTGTGCCTCAGGTCTTGGCACGGCGCGGCCGGGCGTGACATTGTGCGCGGTGATGGTTGTCCTCCCTGTGCGCTTTGAACGGAGCCCCCGCCTGCACCCGATGCTGAGCGAGGACGCTCACCAGGTCGGCACGCGGGTGGTGGTGCAGGGCAAGCGCGGCCCGGAGGTGGCGGTGGTGCGCGGCGAGGCGCAGGAGCGCCGGCCGCAGGAACGGTACGGCACGGTGCTGCGCGCCGCCACGCCGGACGATCTGGCGCTGTGGGACGACCTGCACCGCCAGGGCGAGGACCTGAAGTGGCTGCTGCGTGCTCGCGCCCGCGAGCGGGGCCTGCCGGTGAAGCTGGTGGCGGTGGAGTTCACGCTGGACGAGAGCCTGGTGACCGTGAGTTACAGCGCGGACGAGCGGATCGAACTGACCGGCCTGATCGGCGAGGTGCGGGCGCACACGCGGGCCCGGGTGAATTTCGCGGCGGTCGGGCCGCGCGAGCAGGCGCAGATGATCGGCACGCTGGGGGCGTGCGGGCGGGAGAACTGCTCCAGTCATCACCTGCAGGAGTTCGCGCCGGTAAGTATCCGCATGGCGCGCGACCAGCAGCTGCCGCTGAACCCGGAGAAGCTGTCCGGGCCGTGCGGGCGCCTGCTGTGCTGCCTGCAGTTCGAGCACGGGCAGTACCTGGACCTGCTCAAGGACCTGCCGCGCAAGAACGCCCGGGTGTGCCACGACGCGAGCGGCGCGTGCGGGAAGGTCACGAAACTGCACCCGCTGGCGGGCACGGTGGACGTGCACACCGAGCAGGGCGTGCTGACGGGCGTGCCGGCGACTGAACTGCGCCGCGCGCCGGAAGAGGCGCGTCCCGCTCCGGAGAAGAAACCCCGCCGGACGGAGGGCGCCCGCAAGGACCGCACGCCGGACGCCCCGCCCAGCTGAGGGCCCGGGTTCAGCTGGCGGGTTCGCCGGTGCGGGCGCGGCGTTTCTGGTACGCGCCGGTCAGCAGTTCGGCGATGTACTCCTTGGTAAAGGGCATGCCGCTCGCCTCTGCGGCGCTGATCTCCTCGTCACGGTCGTAGATCAGGCGCACGTACGTGGCGCTGTGGTTGGGCGTGCGCTCGTCGAACTCCAGGATCAGGTAGCTGGGCAGGGTGCTGTCCAGCGGGTTACCCACGCTGCCGCAGTTCAGTAGGGGGCGGCCTTCCACGTCCAGCATCAGGGTCTCGTGCGTGTCGGCGTACACCAGGGCGTCGGCGTGCTGGTGCAGGCCGTATTGCGGGTTGGGTTCGAAGGCGCGGAGCTGCTCGGGCAGGCTGCTGTGCGGGTACAGGCGGTGGAACAGGCCGTGGCTGCTGGCGTGCACGAACCGCCACCAGGCTCCCGCGAAGCTCTCCTCGATGCCGTACGGCAGGCCGGACAGGTAGGCGAGGTCGTCCACGCTGAGTTTGCTGCGCGGCCAGAGGTCCTGCGGGCGGTGCGTGGCGCCGGCCACGCGGGCGTCCCAGTTGCCCTGGATGACGCGCGCGGCGTGCTCGCGGGTCCAGTCCAGCACTTCTTTCGGGCGGGGGCCCTTGCCGACCAGGTCGCCCAGCACCCAGATCTCCGTCACGCCGCGCCGCTGAATGTCGGCGTGAACCGCGAGCGTGGCCGCCAGGTTGGCGTGCAGGTCCGCGAGGATGGCGAGGCGAATCATTCCCGGCAGTGTAGCCCGCGCCCGCGCCCCGCCCGGTCGCAAGTGGCCGGCACGGTCAGGGCGCGGCGTTCAGGGCGCTGAACATCCGGTACGTGATCAGGGCCGCGAGCAGCAGCCCGGCCGGGAGGAACCACCCGGGCGCGCGGCCCGGGCCGTGCGTGGCGCCGCTCCAGGCGAGGCGCAGGTTGATCAGCGCAAACGCCAGCAGGAACGCGTCCAGGGCGTCCACGCGGCGGCCCCCGCCGAGGTCCAGCGGGTACCCGGCGACGAAGGTCAGCGCGGTGAGCGCTGCGGCGACCAGCAGGGACGGCAGGAAGGGCGGCACGGCGAGCGCGGGACGGCTCAGCCGAGCTCGTGGTACTGCCCGCGGAAGTACACGAGCGGATCGTCGTCGGTGTAGCGGCTGTACTCGATCAGGCCCAGGTACAGGGTGTGGTCCCCGGCGGGAATCACCTGCTGCTTGCGGCACACCAGCTGCGCGATGGCCCCGCCGATCAGCGGCAGGCCCTCGTGCTCGAACCAGGGAATGCTCTCCTCCGGCCCGGGCCGGCCGGCGAAGTGGTCACTGAGCGGACGCTGCGCGGCCGAGAGGACGTTCACGCCGAAGTGCGTGACCTCCGCCTCGTCCAGCAGGGACTTCATGTGGGCGCGGTTGTCCACGCTGATCAGGATCAGGGGCGGGGTCATGCTCACCGACACGAAGGCGCTGGCGGTCATGCCGCGCCGCTCGTCCCGGTCGGCGGCCGTGATGATGGTGACGCCGCTGGCGAAGCGGCCCAGCGTCTGCCGGAACTCGAACGGCTCAATTCCCGCGTGGTCGGTCATGAGAGCAGTGTAACGCGCTCCCCTCTTCGGGCCCGGCGCGGCACGGCAGTCCTGGACGGCCCGCGGCCCCGGCGCTCAGTTCTCGGGGGGCGGGGGAACGTCGTCGCCGTCCTTCACGGGTTCGGGCGGCGCCACCGGCGTCTGGATGACCGGCACGGCCACCGGCTTCATCTCGCGCACGAACAGGTTCGGCACGCGCACCACGCCGCGCGCCGGCACGGTGTCCACCCACAGCTGCCCGCTCACGCGGATCTCGGTCCTGCCGGCCGGCAGGGCCAGGAAGCCGTAGTAGCCGTTGCCGTCCGTGCGGGTCTCCCCGACGACCTTGCCGTTCTGGCTGGCGCGCACCAGCTGGTAGCCGGGAATGCCGGTGCCGTTGATCTTCCCGTACAGCCCGCGCGTGCTGGGCGGCGCTTCCTTCCATGCCAGCGGCGCGGCCAGCGCCCCGCCGGGCACGGTCAGCGCGGCGCGCACCAGTTCCAGGCCCTGCGCGGTGCTTTCCTTGGCGTTAAACACGTTCAGGGTGGGCGTGCGGTACGAGTACCCCACCCAGCCCAGGCCCAGCTTCACACTGCGGGCCGCCTGCGACGCCGTGACCTCCGGCGAGTTCAGGTACATGGCCGTGCCCGCCGCCACGCCGCCCGTCAGGCCGTCGGCGCGGGCCGTCATGCTGCGCGCGAAGGCGTTCCAGCCGTCAAACCACACGCCCTGCTCGTTCACGCCGTCCCGCTTGTAGTTCATGGGGACGTTCAGGTCGATCAGGCCCTGCTTCACCCAGGTCGGCCAGTCCTGAAAGACCTCGGTGTACGTTCGCGTGCGCCGGAATGCACCCAGGTCCCCCGGCGCCGGCGGGCGGGTGTAGGCGATGGTCGCCGCACTCACCCACAGTTCCGGCCGCACCGCCTTGACCTCCAGACTGATGCGGCGCACCAGCGCCGTGACCTGATGCCGTTTCCACTCCTGCCACGTGCCGTCGTTCCCGGCGGGTGTGCCCTTCTGCCCGGTTTCCGTGCGGTACCGCGCGAGCACCTTCGGGTCGTACCCCCAGTTCCCGCCGTCCGGGTACCGGATGCGGTCCAGCTGCACGCCGTCCACCGGGTAGTTCTTCACCACGCTCACCAGCCCCGCCACCACGTAATCGGCCGCCGCGGGAATCCCGGCGTCCAGCCAGCCGTCGTTGCCCTCCTGCCAGGAGCCGTCCTGCCGGCGGGCCATCCACGAGTCCTTGCTGGTGGGCCCATGCGTTTTCATCACGTGCTGCGGGCTGGTGTTCGGCGTGGCGGTGTTCGCGATGCCGGTCACGCTGGCCCACGCGATCACGCGCATGCCCCGCGCCTGCGCCGCCGCCGTGATGAACCCCAGCGGATCGAAGTTCTTCTCCAGGTCCTTGTCCGTCACGACCGGCAGGGTGCTTTTCAGGCACAGGCAGTCGCCGCGACGGATGGCCTGCACGAACAGCGTGTTCACGTTCATGCGCGCCGCGTCCTCCACCACCCGCTGCGCCTGAGCGCGCGTCTTCAGGCCCGGCCCGAACGCGTCCACCCACAGGCCGCGCAGGTTCCCGCCCACCACCGCAGCGGCCGGAGCAGGGGAAGGCGTCGTCGCCTGGGCGCCGCTCACGCCCAGCGTGAACAGGCCCAGCATCAGGGCAAGGCGGGAAAACAGACTCATGTGCCCGGGCAGGCTAGCGCACCCCCCTGACCCGCACGTGAACGCCCCATCACTCCCCGGGATGAGAGGCCCGGTCCGGGATCGGGCAGACCCGGAGCACCTTCACCCGTCCGTTCAGCTGTCGCTGTCGACGGCTTCTTCCTCGGTCGGGGGGGCGTCGGTGGGGTCAGGCGCTGGCTGCACGCGGCGGTTCTTGCCGATCTCGCGCACGCGGCCGGAGAAGCGGCCCCGGATGTCCTCGTACATGGGGTGCGCGCGGATGTCCCCGATCACCGCGCGGGCTGCCGGGGCGGCGGCCGGGGTGGGCGCGGGGGCAGGGGCAGCGCGGGGGGCGGGGTCCGGGCGTTTGGGCACGAATTCCGCGAAGGGCGAGTCGTCCAGGTCCGGCGCGGCCTCCAGCAGCGGGCCGCCCACGTTGCCGCCGATGTCGCCCCAGTCGGGTTCCTGCGTGATGGCCTCCACCACGTACAGGTCCCGGGACTGGCCGGGCGGGGTGATGCGGTCGCCGCCCTGCGCGTCGGCGGGGGCGGGCGGCCCGTCCGTGAGCGGTTCGGCGTCCCACGGCTCGGGGGAGGTGGCCGGGAGGGGCGCGGGGGCCGCGTCGTCCGGGCTGGGCGGCGGCACGCGCACCTCCGCCCGGGCGGTGGGGGCGGGGCTGGGGCGGGTGAGGGTCGCCACCGGGGCCCCGCGGGCGGGGGGGCGGGGGGGCAGGCCGGGCGTGAGGGGCACCGGTTCCGCCGCCGTGGCCTGTGGAGTCTCCGGGCGCGCGGGGGGCGGCGTCGGCTCGGCCGCGGCGGGCGGGGACACCGGATCAAAGGCCGGGCCGCGGGCGCTTCCGCGGCGCGGCGCCGGATCAAAAGGGGCGACGTCCGGCCCGGGTGGGGGGGGCTCGGCGACCGCGCGGGCCGGGGGGGTGGGGGCGGGCGGAGGTGCCGCGCTCATGCCCGCCGTTCCGGGAGTTCCGCCCAGGGTCACCTTGCGACTGCCTTCCGGGGCGATCAGTTCGAAGGTGACGGGGCCGAACACCCGCTGGACGAGTTTGGCGACGTCATCGAACTTCCCGACGATCTGCTTGGCGTGGAAGGCGTTGCGGTCGTCGTAGGTGAGGCTGACGTACCCGGGTTCGGCGTGCGTCCGGGCGGGTTTCAGGAAGGCCTTCATCTGGATGCTGGCGTGCCGGACGACGTCCGTCCAGCTGCCTTGCACGGGTGCGGCGCTCAGGCCGGCAGCGGCGTCCTGCACGACCTCGCGGGCGGGCGCGGGGCCGCGGCGGGCCCCCGGGTCGAAGTCGGGCACGGCCGCGGCGGGGGCGGCGGGGCGGGGGCCGCTGGCGCGCAGCGTGGCGAGTTCCTTCTCCAGGCGGTTGAGGCGCTGGACGAGGTCGGTGGGCACGCTGGCCGCGGCCGGTGCCGCAGCATGCGTGGAGGCTCCGGCCGGGCTGCTGTCGGCGGCGAGCAGGGCGTGCGTGAGGGCCAGTTCCAGGCTCTGCTGGTCGGCGCTGCGGGCGAAGCGGGCGCCCTGTTCGTCCAGCGCGGCCTGCAGTTTGAGCAATCTGGGCAGGTCGGCGCCGTCCAGGCGGCCGTCCGGGGTGAGGCCCAGTTCGGCGTGCAGGGCGGTGCCGAACGCGGCGACAAGGCCCTCGACGATGGTGCGGGCGGCGAAGCCGTCGCGGTAAAGCTGCGCGGCGCCGCCCAGGGCGCTGGCGGCGTCCCCAAGGACGAGGCCGGCGGCGATGGCGCGCACGCGCTCACCGGGCGGGAGGCCCAGGGCTTCTTCCACGCTGGCTCGGGTGACGGCGCTGCCGGCGGCCAGCATGCGTTCCAGGAGGCTCTCGCCGTCGCGCATGGCGCCGTCGGCGAGGCGGCCGATCAGGTGCAGGGCGTCCGGTTCGGCACTCACGCCTTCTTTCTGGGCGAGGCCGGCGAGTTTCCCGGCGATCTCCTCGGCGGTCAGGCGCCGGAAGCGGTAGTGCTGGCAGCGGGAGAGGATGGTGGGGATGATCTTTTCCGGTTCGGTGGTCGCCAGGATGAAGATGACGTGTCCGGGCGGCTCCTCCAGGGTTTTCAGGAGGGCGTTGAAGGCCGCACGGCTCATCATGTGCGCCTCGTCCAGGATGTAGATCTTCTTGCCGCCGCGCATGGCGGCCAGGGAGACCTTCTCGCGCAGGTCGCGGACGTCGTCCACGCTGTTATTGCTGGCGGCGTCGATCTCCATGACGTCCGGGTGCGAGCCGGCGCGCACGCTCAGGCAGGATTCGCACTCACCGCAGGGTTTGAGGCCCCCGCTGGTGCAGTTGGCGGTCATGGCGATCAGGCGCGCGGTGGTGGTCTTCCCCACCCCGCGCGGGCCGCTGAACAGGTACGCGTGCCCGACCCGGCCCTGTTCCAGGGCGCTGCGCAGCACGTCCTTGACGTGTTCCTGCCCGACCACCTCGTCCCAGCGAATGGGCCGGGCGCGCTGGTAGATGGCGCTCACCGCGTCCCCCGGGGCCGGGCTGCCGGGGCGGGTGCGCGCCGCGGGGAGGGCGGGGGCGTGCGCACGGCAGTCGGGTGGGGGGCGCGGTGGTTCACGGCCTCAGTCTAGTGGGCCGGGGGCGGGGGCGAGGTGACCGGAAGCACAGCGCCCCCCGCCAAACGGAGGGCGGCCGGGGGTTCTTCCCCGGCCGCCCCATCATCACTCCGGTCAGTTCACGGTGGCCGGTGCGGGCTCTGCGCCGCGGCGGTCGCGGACGCGCTGCTGCCGGCGGCCCTGGAGCAGCAGGTACAGGGCGGGCACGACCGCCAGGGTCAGGAAGGTGCTGGAGGTCAGGCCGCCGATCACGGTGATCGCCAGCGGCTGGCCCACGATTCCGGCGCTCTCGCTGAGACCCAGGGCCAGCGGCACGAGGGCGAAGATGGTCGCCAGGGCGGTCATCAGGATGGGCCGCACGCGCCGCGCGCCGCCCTCGATCAGGGCCTGCCGGACGTCCAGGCCGCCGGCGAGCAGCCGCTCGACGAGGTCGATCAGGACGATGGCGTTGGTCACCACGATGCCGGTCAGAAGCAGGAACGCGAACATGGTGCTCAGGCCCAGCGGCGTGCCGGTGGCGGCCATCAGCGGGAACGCGCCCACCGCGACGAGCGGGATGCTGATCAGCAGGATCAGGGGTGTGAGGAGGCTGCGGAAGGTGGCGACCATGATCAGGTACACCAGCCCGATGGCGGCCACGATGGACAGGCCCAGGCTGCTGAAGGCCTGGTTCTGCTGTTCGGTCACGCCGCCCAGGCTCCAGCTCGCGCCGTCGGGCAGGGGGACGTCCTTCAGGGCGGCCTTCACGGCGGCGTTCGCGGCGCCGATGTTGCTGACGGTCGGGTCGGCCTGCACGGTGGCGAGGCGCTCGCCGTTCTCGCGGCTGAGGCTGACCGGGGACGCGCTGCGCTCGATGCGGGCCACGTCGCCCAGGGGCACGTCGGTGCCGGCGGCGCTGCGCAGCGGCAGGGCGCGCAGGTCGTCCACGCTGTCGTACTGCCCGTCGGGGTACACCACGCGGACGTCCAGGCGCTCGTCCCCGCGGGGCAGGCTGGTGGCGACCTTGCCGCTCAGGGCGGCCTGCACGGCGCCCACGGCCTGCACGCCGATCACGCCGCGTTTCACGGCCTCCTCGCTGTCCAGGCGGATGCTCAGCTGCGGCTGGGATTCGCGGACGCTGGAGCGGACGTTCTCGATTTCCTTCACGTCCCTCAGCGCGTCGGCGATGCGGGCGCTGGCGGTGTTCAGGTCGGCGACGCTCTCGGCCTGCACGTTCACCTTCAGGCTGTTCGAGAAGCCTCCGGACCCGGCGGCGCCCTGCGTGACGTTCACCTCGCCGGGCACGCCGGTCAGGGCGGTGCTCACGCGCTCCGTGAGGGCGTCCAGGTCCTGGTCGTCCTCGGGAATCAGCGTGAGGCGGATGGGCGTGCCGCCGGCCCCGCCGCCCCCCAGCGCCGCGAACGGCCCGCTGGCGGACCCGACGGTGGTCTCTATGCTGCTCAGGCCGGTCACGCCCCGCAGGCGGCGTTCGATGTCGGTGGCGACCGTGTCGGCGCGGGCCAGGCGGGTGCCGGCCGGCAGGGTCACGGCCACCTGAATGCGGTCGGACTCGCCGGGGTCGATGAAGTTGGTGGGGATGCGGCCCACCAGGGACACGCTGCCCACCAGCGCCAGCAGCGCCAGGGTGAGCGTCCAGCCGGGGCGGCGCGTGACCCAGGTGATCACCGGGGCGTACAGCCGCTCGATGGTGCTGACCCGCGCGGGGCCGCGCGCCGGCCGGGAGCGCAGGAACAGGCCGCCCAGGAGGGGCACCAGCGTGAACGCCACCAGCAGGCTCGCCAGGATGCTGAGGGTCACGGCGAGCGCCAGGGGCCGCAGGAACTCGCCGGCCACGCCGCCCACGAACGCCAGCGGCAGGAACACCGCGACGGTCGCCAGGGTGCTGGACAGCACCGGGGAGGCGACCTCGGTGGCGCCCTCGTACGTGGCGCGGGCGGGGCTGAGGCCCTGGTCGAGCTTGTGGTAGATGTTCTCCACGACCACGATCGCGTCGTCGATCAGGCGGCCCAGCGCGACGGTCAGGCCGCCCAGCGTGAGCACGTTCAGGGTCAGGCCCTGGGTGTACAGCAGGATCAGCGCGACCAGCAGCGACACCGGAATGCTGAGCGCCGTGATCAGCGTGGCGCGGCCGTTACGCAGGAACACCGCCACGACCAGCACCGCGAACAGTGCCCCGAAGGCCCCCTCGGTCAGCAGGCTCTTCACGCCCTTCTGGATGGGCGTGGCCTGGTCCTCCACGATCTGCACCTGGGCGCCCAGGCGGTCCCCGGCGCCGTCCAGGACGCCCTTGACGGCCTCGGCAACCTGCACGGTGTTGGCGTCCTGCGTCTTGTACACGGCGAGGCCCAGCGCGGGCTGCCCGTCGAAGCGGGTGATGCTGCCGGCCGGCGCGGTCACCAGTTCGACGTCCGCGACGTCCGAGAGCAGCACGGGCCGCAACGGCACACCGGCCGTGGGAGCCGCCGCCGGGGCGCCAGGGGCACGGGCGGTGGGGGCGGCCCCGGCGGCCAGACCGGCGCGGGCGGCGGGCGGCAGGGCGCTGAGGTCCGGCGCGGCGCCCACGACCACCCCGGAGAGCGCGGCGATGGTGCTGGCCGCGCTGTCGATCTTCACCGGGAGTTGCAGGTCCCCCTGCGCCAGCGTGCCCACCGGGAAGCTGAGCGGCGCGGCCTGGAGGGCCTGGGTGACGCTGTCGAAGCTGAGGTTCCGGGCCTTGAGTTCCTCGGGCTTCAGGGTGACGCGCACCTCGGGGTCGCCGTTGCCGGTGACGTCCACGCGGGACACCCCGGCGACCGCCTCCAGTGCCGGCACCAGCCGCGCGGCGACCTGCTGCTGCAGCGCCTCGCCGGCCTTGCCGCCTGCGGTCGCCACGAGATTCAGGATGGGCGCGTCCCCGAAGCGGATGGCGGCCACGTTCGAGTCGGTGGCGCTGTCGGGCAGCTGAGCGCGCACGCGGTTCACGGCGGAGTTCACGCGCGCCTCGGCCTGGTTCAGGTCGGTGCCGAAGCGGAAATTCAGCACGATCACGCTGACGTTCTCGCTGCTGGTGGAACTGTAACTGTCCAGGTCCTTCAGGTTCGCCAGGGCCGATTCCAGCGGGCGGGTGACCTGGGCTTCGACCTCGTTCGGGGCGGCCAGGGGGTAGGGCGTGACGACCGTCACGACCGGCAGGTTGATGTCCGGGAGGAGTTCCTGCTTCAGGTTGCGGGCGGCGAACACGCCGAACACCACGACCAGCAGGGAGGCGAGCAGCACCACGGAGGCGTTGCGTTGCGTGAAGCGGATCAGTGCATTCATGGGTGGGGTCCTGTGCAGGTCGGGGGGGTCTCGGGGCTGCTGAGGCGGTCCAGGGCCGTGAGCAGCACGCTCAGTTCGGCGGGGCTGAGCTGCTGCAGGCGCGCGCCCAGCCGGTCGTGCATGATTGCCTCGGCACGGTCCAGCAGGGCCTGCCCTTCCGCGGTGACGGTCAGGCGCACGCGGCGGGAGTCCTGGGTGTCTACCTGCCGGGTGATCAGGGCCTGGGTGTGCAGGTCGGTCAGCAGGCGGCTCAGCAGGTTGGGCGGGATGCCCAGGCACTCGGAGAGCGTTTTCGGGTAGTGCGCGCCGTCCCGGATGGTGTTCAGCAGGAAGTACGTGCGCGGGTCGGTGTGCGCCCCTTCGGCGAGCAGCGGGCCGAGCTCGTGGCCCAAGTCGCGGTGCAGCCGCCAGATGCTGGTCATGAATCGCGTCGCGGCGGCCTTCAGGTCAGGCGTATTCGGGTCGGGTGGGTGGGGGTCCGGGGAGTCGGTCATGCGGGCAGCGTACCCGATTTAATTCACTTTGAAGAATAATCTGGGCTACTGAACTACCGAACGGTCGGTCTCAACTGGAATCAAAAAGAGAGCGGGGCCAGCCTCACGCGAGCCCCGCCCCCACCGAGGGAATCAGTACTTGTAGAAGCCCTGCCCGCTCTTGCGGCCCAGCAGGCCCGCCTGCACCATCTTGCGCAGCAGCGGACTGGGCCGGTACTTGTCGTCCCCCAGGCCCTGGTGCAGCACCTCCATGATCGCCAGGCAGGTGTCCAGCCCGATGAAGTCCGCCAGCGTGAGCGGCCCCATGGGGTGGTTCATGCCGAGCTTCATGATCCCGTCGATCGCCTCGGGTTCCGCCACGCCTTCCATCACGCACTGGATGGCCTCGTTCAGCATGGGCATCAGGATGCGGTTGCTCACGAAGCCCGGGAAGTCGTTGCAGGACAGCGGCGTCTTGCCCATCTTCTCGGCGGTTTCCGTGACGATGCGGGCGGTCTCGTCGCTCGTCTGGTACCCGCGGATGACCTCCACGAGCTGCATCAGCGGCACCGGGTTCATGAAGTGCATCCCGATGAACCTCTCCGGCCGGCCCGACGCGGTCGCCAGGGCCGTGATCGGAATGCTGCTGGTGTTGCTGGCCAGGATGCCCTCCGGCTTCACGATCTGCCCCAGCTGACGGAACAGTTCGTTCTTCACGCCCTGGTTCTCCACGATGGCTTCCACCACCAGGTCGCAGTCCGCGAAGTTCTGCAGGTCCGTCGTGAACCGGATCCGGCCCAGCACCGTCTCCGGCGCGTCTGCGAGGCGGCCTTTCTCGTGCAGTTTGCCCAGGGACTTCTCGATCACGTCGCGGCCCCGGTCCAGGAACGCCTGCTGCTGGTCGTGCACGACCACGTCGAACCCGCTCTGCGCCGCGACCTGCGCGATTCCGCCGCCCATCTGTCCCGCTCCGATCACACCAAATTTCATGCTTATCTCCTTGTGCCGGCGCGTCCCGTCCAGCCCGGACCGCCGCAAGTTGAGTCCTGCCAACCTCATGAGCTTAACGCCGCCCCGTTAAGTTCCGGGGTGAGGTTCCACGCCCAGCGTCAGCCGCGCCCCCAGAATGACGCTTTGGCAACTTGGCCCACCAATCGGGGAAAATCAGCGCAGATCTTCCATCCGAACTTCAGGCCACGCAACACCCACACCGGTCTGTGATGCTGCAAAATCAGGGCCGGGAATGGGGCATCCCCCGCGCCGGGAAGCGGTCGAGGACGACATCCAGCTGCCTGATCAGCCTGGGCAAGTGACTCTGTTCAACCTGAAAATGAAACTGCTGCCTGTGCCCATGCCCGACAACTTCCAGCTGGGTTTCGAGGTGCCCCTGGGAGGCCGTCCAGAGATTCCAGTTCAGCTCAGGCTCCACCGTGCCAAGACTGACTGACCCATGCCCCTGAACAGACATGCGGACGAGGTCATCACGGAAGTTGGTCAGTTCCAGCGTCGTGATGAAGGGTCCTGAGACTTCAGCCCGACCGGCACCGGACAACACGACTTCGGCAGTGGCGACCAGCCAGTTCCCGTCCTCTTCGTCGTTCACGTCAGGGAACTCGTACCGGTGGACCCAGAGATGAAGAGGGCCGAACGTCAGATCAGGCGCTCCCCAGTGCGCTCGCGCCCGTTTCCGGCCCCCGCTCATTACTCCACCAGAGGCACGCCGTCGAGTTCGATGCCCCTGCCGCGTTTGACGGGGTTGAAGGCCACGTAGCGGTACTTGGCGCAGCCGGCCTTCACGAAGGGGTCCTGGTCGAAGATGTCGGTGAGTTCCTGGAGGGTGTCGGCGCGGGCGAGCAGGATGCCGCCGGTGCCGTCCACCTTGCGGCCGCTGGTGAGGAACACGCCGCTGCGGTAGTGGCCGTCCAGCCACGCGCGGTGGTCGGGGGTGACCTTGGCGATCTCGGCGGTGGGCTGCAGGTAGGTGCTCTCGATCATCCAGAGGGTGGTCATGCGTTCACCTTAGTTCCGGGCGTCTTACAGGCGCCGCACGGCGAGGGCGAGGCCGTTGCCGCCGCCCATGCACAGGGTGGCGACGCCGGTTTCCTTGTTGTGCTGTTTGAGCGCGGAGAGCAGCGTGACCAGGATGCGCGCGCCGCTTGCGCCGATGGGGTGGCCCAGGGCCACGGCGCCGCCGTTCACGTTCACGCGGGCGGGGTCCAGGCCGAGTTCGCGGCTCACGGCGAGGCTCTGCACGCTGAAGGCCTCGTTGAGTTCCCACAGGTCCACGTCGCCGGCCTGCATGTTGAGTTTTTTCAGCAGGGCCTGCGTGGCGGGCACGGGGGTCATCATGACCCACTCGGGCGCGAGGCCGCCGGTGGCGTAGTCGAGGATCTCGGCGATGGGCGTGAGGCCCTGCGCCCGGGCGAAGTCCTCGCTGACGACCAGGAGGCTGGCGGCGCCGTCGTTCAGGCCGGGGGCGTTCCCGGCGGTGACGGATCCGTCCTTCTTGAAGGCGGGTTTGAGTTTGCCGAGCGTTTCCTCGCTGGTGTCGGCGCGGGGGCCCTCGTCGGCGTCCACGATCACGTCGCCCTTGCGGCCCTTGACGGTGACGGGCACGATCTCGTCGGTGAAGCGCCCGCCCTGCTGCGCACTGACGGCCTTCTGGTGGCTGGCGGTGGCGTAGGCGTCCTGTTCCTCCCGGCCGATGCTGTACTTCTCGGCGACGCGTTCGCCGGTCAGGCCCATGCCTTCTTCGTTGATGCTGCACCACAGGCCGTCGTGCATGTTGGCGTCCAGCACCGTCTGGTGGCCCAGGCGGTAGCCCTTCCTGGCCTGGGGGAGCAGGTGGGGGGCGTTGCTCATGGATTCCATGCCGCCGGCCAGCACGGCGCGCTGGTCCCCGGCGCGGATGCTCTGCGCGGCCAGGATCACGGCTTTCAGGCCGCTGCCGCACACCTTGTTGATGGTGAGCGCCCCGACCTCGTGGCTCAGGCCGGCTTTCAGCGCGGCCTGCCGGGCGGGGTTCTGTCCGCAGCCGGCCTGCACGACCTGTCCCATGATGACTTCCTCGATCAGGTCGGCGCTGAGGCCGCTGCGTTTCAGGGTTTCGGCCAGGGTGATGGCGCCCAGGTCCACGGCCTTCACGTCGGCGAGGGCGCCCAGGAACTTCCCGGTGGGCGTGCGGGACGCCGCGACAATCACTGCTTTGCTCATGCCGTTCAGTCTACCCCCAGCTGCCTAACGCTCGTTAGGTGTCGGCGTCCGGGTGTCCAGGCGGCCGGTCAGGTCAGGAAGGCCAGGATCGCCTGCACGTACCCGTCCGGTTCCTCCAGGTCCGGGAAGTGAGCGCTGGAACCGAACACGTGCAGCTGCCCGGCCGGCAGGGCCGCCGCCAGCCGCTCCAGCTGCGCCAGGGGCACGTTCCGGTCGTGCCGGCCCGCCAGAATCAGGGTGGGGGCCGTGATCTCCGTCAGGTGCTGCGCGGTGTCGGTGGGCGGCTGCGCGGCCAGGACGCGGTGCATGGCGCCGCTGTTCGTCAGGCCGCTCTCCGCCCACAGGGCGCGGTTCCGGGCGGCCACGTCCGCGCGCTGGAACAGGAACTGGTCCACGGTGGGCGTGTCCACCACCCCCCAGACGCGCTCCAGCTGCTCCTCCGGGGACAGCGCCTCACGCAGGATGGCCTGCACACGCGCCCCCACGTCCCCCTGCGCCACCTCCGCGAAGCCCGCCAGCTGCGAGGCGGTCACCTCCGGGTCCCGCAGGTGCAGGGCCGGCGCCTGCAGCACCAGGCGCCGCACACGCTCCGGGCAGGCGCGCGCGAATTCCAGGGCCAGCCCCCCGCCGAAGCTGTACCCCAGCAGGTCCGCCTGCTCCGCGCCCAGCCAGTCCAGCAGCGATCGCAGGTCCGCGGTCAGCAGCGGCAGGCTGTACGCGTCCGCCGGTTCGGGCGGGTCGCTGCGGCCGCTGCCGCGCTGCTCGTGGTACACCACCGTCCGCGCCGCCTCCAGCCCGGGCCCGGCCACCCGCTCGAACACGAAGTGGTTCCCGCCAGGACCGCCGTGCAGCACGACCAGCGGCACCGTGCCGTGCGCCGCGCCGGCCACCTTCACCCACTGTCGCACGCCGTTCAGAGGCGGGCGGACCTCCCCGTCCGGGCGATTCATGCCTCCCACCACAGGCGGCGCAGGAAGGCGCCCCGCGCCTCGGCCTTCCCGGCCCGCAGGGCCTCCAGATCCGCGGGGGTCAAGCCGTCCAGCGCGGCCAGGGCGTACACGACCTCCAGCACGTCCGCGTGTTCCTGCACGTCCCCGGCCTCCAGGTACTCCTCGGTTTCCTCCCTCAGTT
>JAANMV010000484.1_pt1 | contig 49077 bp, 37 predicted proteins | sample 7279661 | NCBI WGS metagenome assembly JAANMV01 (sample SAMN14094540, study PRJNA606508) | bioreactor metagenome | isolation source: A lab-scale SPAN reactor treating ammonium-rich wastewater day 121 | place: Ireland: Galway | collected 2017-05-16
AGGCGATGTGCGACTGCTGATAGGCGTCGCCATAGGGAAACAGGCTGAGCGACCAGGCGGTGCTGTAGCGCGGGACTCCGTCCGCAGACTGGCGAGTCGGAGACTCGCTCTACAGCTCTGGAAGTGTAGCGCGGGACTCCGTCCCGCAAATAGCCGAGTCAGGAGACTCGGTCTACAGTTTGCGCCCTCCGCGGCCTGTACTTTCTACAAACCTTCAGCGCTAATCCCCATACTGTTTCCCTTCTCTCTTCGTGTTTCCCATCTTTATTCAACATACCGATTCTGTAACCCATAGTAGATTCATCGGTTAGCGGGTTACCGACGTCCGTTCCTAATCCGGTTTCAGGTGGCACGTGCCGTGAACAAATAGAGGCAGGAATTTTTCATCAGGAGGAGTTATGCCCAATATCAGGCTTCCACTTGCGGGTTTGTTGATCTGCTGGATGTTACCCCTTCCGGCAGCAGGACAGGTTTCCTACAACGACGTCGCAGTAATTATTAACACGAACAGTTCTGCTTCACAGACAATCGGCAACTATTTCAAAGCAGCACGGAACATCCCCGCCGCGAACATGATCTATGTGCAGGCGGATACCACCGAGGAGATTGACAGCACGAAGTTCAACCAGCTTCGTGCACAGGTCGAGCAGCAGCTTCTTGCCGGCAATCTTCAGAATTCTATCAACTACCTCGTGACAACGAAAGGTGTGCCTTTGAAAGTGAATCGGGGCAACACATTCTCGACATCTTCGCCTTCGTCGTCGGTAGAAAGCGAGTTGATGTTGATTCTCGGTCCGTACGCCTCATACATCGGCGGCGACGGCCGCGTTGCATCACCCTACTATCTGCAGAATGCAAATTTCTCCCGCTCGACGTACGGCATCTATCTTGTGACCCGGCTTGATGCGTACCATGTGCAGACTGTGCTTGATCTGATCGACCGTAGCGGGCCCGGCGTAACGGTCAGTTCATCGGCACCGATTCTGTTCGATCAGGACCCGGCGTGGGATTCGCCGCTCAACACCTACATGACCAATGCGCGCAACAATCTCGCAGGAACAGGCAGAACGGTGATATTCGATTCGACAACTGTCTACAAGACGAACCAATTGAACCTGATCGGGTATATGAGTTGGGGAAGTAACGATCACTATCAGCATCTCTATACACAGTATGCAATTCCGTACAATACGTACGTGCCGGGAGCCATCGCCGAGACCTATGTCTCGACGTCGGGCAGAACATTTAACGATCCGCCCTCATACGGACAGTCGCTTGTGGTGGATTTGCTTCATGAGGGAGTGAGCGGAGCGAAAGGGTACGTGTACGAGCCGTACTCAAATGCAATGGCGCTTGCGTTTGTACTTTTCCCGCGTTATGTGGCAGGATACAATCTTGCAGAAAGCTATTACATGGCATCACGCATGATGTCATGGATGGATGTTGTGGTTGGCGACCCGAAGACATCAATTACATTTACAACGGGCCCTGTTCCTGTGCAGCTTGCGAGCTTCACGGGCTCGGCGGTTCCGCAGAACAACTCCATTGTGTTTAACTGGAGAACCATCTCTGAAACGAACAACTACGGCTTCTATCTGCAACGTGCAGAAACCGCGACATCCGGCTACACAGACTTGCCGAACAGTTTCATGCCCGGACATGGAACCACGGTCATGCCGCATGACTACTCTTGGACGTACGTGAACGCCCCGGCTGGCAGCGGCCATTACCGTTTGCGTCAGGTCGATCTCGACGGAACAATCCACTACACCGAACCGATAGTGGTGATAAACGGCGTTACCTCGGCAGGCGAGCCGGTCGGCGCACCGACCCGTTTCGAGTTGGGACAGAATTACCCGAATCCGTTCAACCCCTCAACAGAGATTGCGTTTTCGGTTGATGTAACAGGCGATGCACAACTGGTGGTGTACAATTCGATTGGCCAGCAGGTTACAACACTGTACGACGGTGTGGCGCAGGCAGGCCAGATGCACAGAGTCCGGCTGGATGCTTCGGCCCTCGCAAGCGGGACGTATTTCTACCGGTTGGTAAGCGGGCAGAAGAATGAGTTGAGGAAGATGATATTGTTGAAGTGACGTTCGATGATTGAGACGTTCAATTGAACGTTGCTACACAAGGATAAGCCCCGATGGTGAAAACTGTCGGGGCTGTTTTTGTTGCGCAGGTTTTTCAACACGAAGACACAAAGGTCTCGAAGACTCACAAAGAAGAATTAGAGAGTTTCCCAACCCGCTCTGCCGGCGATTTCGACGACGCGGATCTCGTGGTTGTAGCGCGGGCCTCCGTCCCGCCCAAATGGTGCGAGTCGGAGACTCGCGCTACACTTTTGCTCGAGTCGTAGACTCGACCAACATTCACATCCTCAAATACTTCGTGCCTGCACGGCCGCAGGCCGGCCTTCGCGTCTTCGCGGTTTTTCTTTCATCCATGTCCCTGCACTTATCGTACTTTCACCAACTTCTGCACTGCCGAAAGCTCTTTCCCCTCCCCTTTGAGTGATGCCTGATAGAAGTAGTATCCGTTCGCTATCTCATCGCCATCTTCATCTCTCCCATCCCAATGAATCCGGTTGGAGCCGATCTGCACGCTCGACGGCGGCACGAGGATATCCCTGATTTTCCTCCCGGCGACGGTAAAGATGCGGATTCTCAACTCCTCCGGAGGAGCCGAGCCGGCAAGCATAAAGGTGAAGTAAGTGTCCCGCGAAAACGGATTCGGGTAGTTGTACATATGCAGGATACGACTTTCCTTTGAAACCAGCACATTCAACAAATTTTCCGTCGTATCAATCTCGCCGAAGGAATTTACGCTCATCACCTTGAACGTGAGCCGATGCAATCCGTCAGAGAGTTGGGGATTGAATGTCGGGCGTTGCTCTGAGCCTCCTGCCGGGGAGGTCCATGTGCCTTCGAGCCTGTTGTTCACGAACAGTTGCGCCTCGATGCGGGTAGCGGGGTTTTCATCACGCTTCTGAAGATCAAGCATCAATACCGGTGTTGCGGGCACATAATCGCCTTCCATCACGGGCGAGCCGTTGGCGTACACCTGCATTGCAGACATCAGTGAAGGGCCGAGTTCGAATGAATGATACGCCGTGTTGTTTTCGTACACGAGATCTTTTGCCCGCTTTGCGGGATGAACAACGGCCTGCAGCATCACCCTTCGGGGGAGATTTGTTGTCGAGATAGGAATAACAACCGTTCTCGAACTTCCCAGAGCAACCGGCAAAACAGACACGCTCGCAAGTTGACGGGCACGATTCTGCCGGTCGTACACGGAAAGGACAACCGTGGAGCTGTCGCTGTTTTGATACCCGATGTTGTACACGGTTACCTCGACATTGCGCGTGGCCGTCGGCTCCGAGCTGCTCAGCGTCCGTGCACTGATGGCAAGATCGGCAGGGGCGTTGAGATCCATTTGCCATGCGTGCAGCGAGGGAGTGACGAGTGCGTCGGTTGTGGAGAACAGCGCGGCAACTTGCACGGCATTGTAGCGTTCCCCTGAAGTCAGCGGGTTCATGAATGAAAGGTCGATAGTTGCGCTATCCTTGGGGAAGATGCCCAGTGTATCAACAGTCCCGCTCGGGCGATTGCCCAAAATCGCAAGCCGTGTATTGGTGGATGGTGCGCCGGTTTGCTGCCACTGAAATGTACTCCATGAATCCGAGACAAACATCCGTTCTGTTGCAATCGAGCCGTTGCCGTAACTGTAGTAGTTGGGAATCTGCAGCGAAACAACAGCCGTATCATTCGTGAGAACTTCCAACGCCGTCATCCCCGGACCGCCGCTCCCCTTTCTTCCAACGAATGCCCACGATTGCCCCGGCTGGACAGTTCTCGCCAGCGTGCTTCCCAAACTCTCCATCGCGACATACAGGCTTTCGGTTACATTCGTTCTTCCGTCGAAGATGACGCTCCACGCAACATAGTTTCCGACCGGAGTTTGATTGATGAAATCTGCCATCCGCTGCGCTTCACGCAAACCGGAATCGGCGGGAAACGTCACGAGATTGAACGCCCGAAAATCGAACGCCCCCGTGAATTCATTGAGACGGATGACCATGAAGCTGCTTCCCAACTCCCACCAATAGCCGGTAATTTTTTGTTCATTGATCTTTATGATGCTGTAGTATTCCGCCAACTGGTTGTACCTGTAGCCTACTGACCTCACAAACAAATTGATAGCGGGACTTGGTGCAATTGTCACTCCCGAGTCGGTTGCCGAGGCTTGCGTGAGAATATCACGCCTGAACTGCTTTGAGGAATTCTCGCGCCAACGTACTTGCGGCAACGCAGGTACATCGTCCCCCGTCGAAAATGCAGATTCGACCCATTTCCCAAGTGCATTCGCATAGCTCGTTCTCGCACGCCAGAAGTACACGCGGTTGACAGGAAGTGACGGAGTGAGCCACTCTCCTGTTACAGCAGTGGGAACGATCTGCCCTGATTCAATGAGCGCCGGAGAATCGAAGGTATCGACTGTATCAAGCTGAAACTCGTATGCAAATCCAGACGAATCAACCCCGAACGGGCTCGTCACAACCAGTCTCTGTACTCCCGGCCCAACAACCATGTTCCTGACTGGCCTGACAACGGATAGGAGATTCGCGTACACATACTGCTCGCGAGAAGCGATGTTGTTCAGTTCGGAAACCTCGGGAATCAGATTCTGCGGATCAAGAGAGGCCGTGAGTGTGTGCAATCCGACCTGATGCATTGCGCGCCATTCAACATTGATTGAGTCCACTTGGCGCATGGGAGCAACTCTTCTGTTTGCGAGAGTCGTCGTCTGGCCGTTATAAGTATCAGTCACCGCCACGTCAACGCTGTCCGGAGTAACCAAGCCGTAGTTGAACATTTTCACCTTCACCATCACAAGCGTGTCGTTGACGGTCGGCGTTGGATTACTCGGGATGATATCCTGTTGGCGGATTGCCAGATCGGGCTTCAGCGGCAGCGCAAAACGTGACAGCGGATCGCCCAACAAGTTGTTGGTTTGTACTGTTGCATTGGCAATATAATCGGCCCCGTACGTTCGCAACATCTTGATCTTGGCATTCGTTGTCAGAAGGCCGAATGTCCGCCCCGAGTCCCGCACACCCTGAAGAAAATCCCTGCCCAAATCCCTGCCGTACGAAGGATATCCTAACGTCGATGATGCCCACGCCGCGATTGAACCGCGATTGTCGGCAAGAACGAAATCCTCGGCAAGCACATGGCTTTCCGGGTCTGCGAATCCTCCAACGTTGCAGCTTACCGATGCAAGAAACGGCAGCTTGCCGTTCGTATTCTCCAATTCCGACGGAGGCCCGATATCGACACCCCATATTCTCCCGCCCGAATGGCCGATGAAATTCATGAACACGAGTCCATCACGAACAAGCTGCTTGAGCCGCCCCTTGTGTTCACCGTCGATCACGCCAAGCGTGGTTTTGTAAACGCGGAACGGCGTTCCGCCAATGGGAGGCGCAACGATCAGCGAAATCATTCCTTCCGAGTAGGCGTTGAACTGCGACTGCTCGCTCAGATTATTGCCTCCGGTGATGAAAAGGAAGTTCTTGTTCCATTCAGCCAGTGTGTACGAATCATACCCGACGATCTTCTGCACGACACTCTGCGCCTGCGCAGGTGTCGCAACCGGAATCCTCCCAACAAGCATTGAGGGAAGCGAAACCGTATCGGGATTGAACGTAACAAACCAGTTGTCGCTTACAGGAACGCCATACGACGGAACGAAATTCGTATTGATAGAGGTGGAAAGAAACCTGTGATAATCCCACGACGCATCACCGAACAAGAGAAGATAAGCCGGTTTCGGCTGAGGCCAATTATCAAAGGCATACTTCACAAATGGTTTCAGCTTCGTTGCGTTCATGATGCCGTAGTTAAATTCGTCGTAGATGTCATCAACAAGAATGACTTTCGTCCGGACTCCATTCACTGTCTGACGATGTGTGGCGAGCTGCTGTGCCGCTGTCAGAAAGTTCTTGTGGGTGATCACCACGTAATCGGCGCCTGATGCATTGACACGAATATCCGTGAACATTTTCTGTGTAACTGACGAGACAGGCCGGGCGCCCCCTCCACCGACAACGATATACGATCGGGGAACCGCAAGTGTATCCCGGAAGGCAATACTATAGCCATCCTCATCCTGTGTGATGTGTGCACTGGTTATTTGGCGCATTGTGCTTAGGTCAAACGCTTCGATCTGAGAATTCGTGAAACCTGATGCGGTAAACGTTGTCCGAGTCAGTTGACTGGCCTGTCCTGCTACAACAGCAAGCTGGTTGTCACCTGCACGAAGCCTCCGTTCATAATCAACTTCAAACCAGTCAAGATAGAATTGATTCGGTGATGCTAGAGTAAGAATGGATTGAATTCTCAACTGGTTCGTGCCGCTGCGCAACCAGGATTGTGGAATGGTAGCATTGAACACGACACTCGTCCTGCCCGGAAATGTTACCTCACCAACAAGCGAGTCGTTCACCCAGAACCGCGCACGATGATTCGGTGTCGTGTAGTTCAACGTTGTGCTGACAAGCCGTACTCGAATTCCGGCCTGCAACACAGGACCGGCCGCGACTTCATCTACAACAAACGCATACTCACGGGTTGCAGTTGGGAAGAACCAATCTGGCGGCTCGCCCCACGCCCATCCTTCGCCCGGAATTGTGTGAATGTTGATAATATCGTTTGTTGTCGTACCTTGATAGTAGTCGTTGTTCTCCTCGAAATGTCTCATTGTGAGCGATGACGAGAGATTCGTGATTATGCCCGTCGAGTCCACAAATGATGGCGTAAAGCGAAGCCCTGCAACCCCTCCCCACGTCAGCCAGTAGGCACTGGTGTCTGTAAAGAAATCAGTGTACGTCGAGTCGCCGTAGTTTCGTCTGCCGTAGAATTCGACACTCGTGTCGGGACGAACAACAACCGGAATTTGAACACCGCGATAAAAAATCTTCAGCGTTGGAATATCGATTAGTGATGGATTTGCTCCGGCGGCAACAAGTTGCGCCTTCGTTACTTTATACCACGCATCTTCGGTAACGGGAATTTTGTAGTAATTCTTGCCTGTTTCAAACCAATCACGCGTCGGGTCGGGCACTATGCGATGAAATGATTCTGCACCGACATCTACCCTCCAACCTTTTGCTTCATCGTAGTTGAACAGAGTACTTCTGTATAGTTCTTCGAAATGCGGGTCGGGCCGCACGGCAGATGGCGGAGGAAGAACCATCGAACCGCCGCCGTCACTTCGCATCAAGCGGATGTGAAGTTTTGCCCGAACAATCCGGCGCAGCGTTTCAGTTGCAGGATTGTATTGATACGGCGAGATACGAATTGAAGCGATGCGCTGATCCCTAAATCGTCCCGGAGGATCGGCAACATGATTCAGCGAAGGAAAGAACCTGTTTTGTCCGTACGCCGAAGCATCCTTCCGATACTCGGCAACAGGCTCCGTCTCTTCTGAAAAATGATAGGTCGGATACGGCGCTACAAGCTGCTTCGCGATCAATTCATACTCAGGATCCAAAAGCTCCGCTTGCACGAACGCATCAGCGGGAATGCCCAGCGTCACTACCTCGACAGGAAGTTTCGGCAACCCCGTGTGATCGAATGAGGCATCAAGACGTGCCATTCCGTCAAACAGCAGATGCATCTTGCCATTTATCTCGACATGCGTGAATGGCTGCGCACCGGGAGTGTATTCTATTACCCAGCCATCCGGCAGACGTGAGACGAGCCGAAAAGCGTCACCATTGCCTTCGCCGGCAAACGTCGACGCTATCAAAGCACCAAAACACATGATGCTCGTTATCGCGTATGCAACAAGGTGTTTCATATCCACCTCACATTTCATGTTTCACAGAACTACTGGTGGAGGACCAGGAACTAAACGTGTTATCTTACCTTCGCAAGTTTGTGAACACTTGATTCCGGTTTGCCTTCGCGGAATGTCGTGAGTTCATAGAAATAATACCCGTTTGCGATTTCATCGCCATCGGAATCCCGACCATCCCAATGTACGCGATTATTGCCAATACTCAATGCGTTAGCCGGTACGGTGATATCACGGATCTTCCTTCCCGCAATCGTGTAGATTTTTATCCGAGCCTCATCCGGCGGCCTCGAGCCAGCAAGCGTAAAAGTGAAATAGGTATCTGTGGCAAAGGGATTGGGATACGAATAGACATTCAGCGTTTTTGATTCGGTGGAGACGCGGACATGTATGGTCTCTTCAATTGTGTCAACCTGACCCAGCGCGTTCATTTGTGCGACGCGGAACGTCAGCGCCTGATCACCGCTTATCAACGACGGCGTGAACGTATGCTCGGTGACCCGTGACCCCGTCCCCGTTTTTGACAACGATGCCTGAGCGGAAATGCCGGGAACGGGCTTGTTGTTGACCAACATCTCAAACTGCGAGGCTGACGTTGGAATTTCCTGTTGTTCGGCTTTGACGAGAAGAACAGGCTCCGCTGAGACATAATCGCCGTCCATCAACGGCTTGCCGTCGGCGTACACATTCAGCCTGTTGTGGGCAACGATGTCTGTCCTGATCAGCGTATAGTATGCTGTATTATTTTCTACGATAAGGTCTTTGCCGCCGTTCACAGGGCTAATCAATAGCTGCAGCAGCGTCTTCTTCGGGAGAATTGCCATCGGAATCCGAATAACCGCTGAACGGTTTCCTTCTATTTCGATAGAGTCAATTGTCGTAGCTGCAACTTGTCTTCCCAAATTGAACTTGTCAAGAGCATTCACCACAATCCGGATGCTGTCGCTCTTACGATAGCCAAGATTATGCACCGTAACGGGAAGATCAAACGTCGCCACTCTCGATTGAACAAAACTCCTCGCGCTGACGGCAATATCGGAAGGCAGCGTACAATCAATCTCCCATGCCGAAATTGCGGGCGTAACATTTGCATCCGAAGTTGCTAGCAGGCCTGCAATGTTCACATACGCATATCCGGTTCCGGATGTCAGCGAATCGAGGAATGTCAAATCGACGTCCGTGCTGTCCTTCGGAAAGATACGCAGCGTATCGATGATACCTGAAGGCCTGACTCCTACAATTGCAAGACGGGGATTTGTCAATTGCATGTCCCCGGAACGCTGCCAGCGCAGCGATTCCCATGTTTGCGCGACAGGAACCGGCAGCGATGTCACGGAGCCATTTCCGAGAGAGTATACATTCGGGACTTGAAGGCTCAACACCGCTGTGTCGCTATTCAATTGCTCAAGGGGTGTCATCCCAGGACCGCCCGTTCCTTTTCTGCCAATAAACGCATACGATTGGTTGTTGAGGATGGAACGGAACATCGTCGCCCCTAACGAATCCATTGCTTGCTTCAGCCCTTCGTTTACATTTGTCTGTCCGTTGAAGATAACCGAAACCGCAATGTAGTTACCCGTCGGCGTAGCGTTGATGAAGTTTTTCATGCTGTCCGATAGAGCCGCCGACGAAGCTGTATTGAAGCTCCGGTATTCAACAGCATTCGTGAAATCGTTGATGCGGGCAACCATGAAGCTGCTTCCTAATTCCCACCAATATCCAATGATCTTCTGTTCGTTTACGGCAATCGTGCTGTAGTACTCCAATGTCTGATTGTAGCGCTGCCCGACTGAGCGGCAGAACACGTTGAGTGGGGCCTGTTGTGCGATTGTTACACCGGAATCTGTCGGGGTTGCATTCACAAGATGATTTCGCGAGAACTGACGCCTGGAATGCTGCTTCATCCTGACTGTCGGGGCGTTTGCATCGGAAATCATGGGAACATCATTTGAGGTGGAGAAGGATGAAGTAACCCAGTTCCCAACGAGAGGGCCGTCAACCGTTCTTGCCCGCCAGAAATACACTCTTTCTGCCGGCAATGGCGGGGTTATCCATTCTCCTTTCACCTGATCAGCGGCAATAATCCCTGAAGTCACAAGAGCAGGCGAATCAAACGTCTCCGTCGTATCCAGCTCGAATGAATACTGAAATCCGATGGAATCGTAGCCCACAGGACTTGTCACGACCAGCCGCTGTGCCCCCGATGGCACTACCATATTCGAAATGGGTCTCACGACATAGAGATTGTTTGCGTAGATGTACTTCTCGCTTGATGCGATGTTGTTCAACTCATTCACTTCTTCAATCACGTTCAGTGGATCCAGTGTCGCGACAAGCGTATGCAACCCGACTTTGTTTGTACTATGCCAGGGAACAAATACCGAATCGATATGCAATGTTGGTTTCAGTTTCTTGTTGTCGAGAAGATGTGTTGTTTGTCCGCTGTAGATATCCGTCAAGGTGATACCCACACTGTCCGACGGAACCAGACCATAATTATGCAGGTTGACCCGAACGATGAGTGTCGAATCATTCGGTGTCGGTTCCGATTTGTCAAGAGAAATGTCCGATGCCGACACCGCCAGTTCCGGTTTGAGCGGAATGGGGAGTCTTGACATTGGATCCCCCATCATCGGATTCAGGTTCATCATCGCAAGCGTGATATATCCTGAACCGGTTTCCGTCCACAGTCGGTACAATGCGTTGGTTGTCAGTCTGCCAAACTCGCGCACCGAATCGGCCGTTGCGTTCATCAGCCAGTTGTTCGTCAAGGCAGCGCCATAGTTTGCATAACCAACGGATGACGATGCCCACGCGGCGATAGCACCGCGGTTGTCTGCGAGAAGAAGATCTTCAGCAAACACGTTGTTCGACGGTGTTGCAAAACCGCCGACGTTACAGCTGACAGAGGCAACAAACGGAAGTCTTCCGTTCGTATTTTCAAACTCGGACGCAGGGCCCGGATCAACACCCCAGATTTTGCCCCCGGAGTGGCCTGTAAAGCTCACAAATCCTAATCCGCTCCGGAACAGATCTTTAAGGCGTTGCTTGTTCTCTCCGTCAATATAACCCGGCGTCGCTTTGCTCACCCGCAACCCTGTCGCTCCGAGTGGCGGAGGTTTCACGTACAAGGAAACGGATCTGTCGGCAAGAAAATTGAACCCGGCCTGCTCGCTCAGGGTAACGCCGCCTGTGATAAAGAGGAAGTTCTTATTCCATTCAGAGAGTTCGTAATTGTCGAACCCCATGATTTTGTTTACGGTTCGTTGGGCTTGCGTCATATCCTCGGCGGGAATTCGTCCGATGTACAACGATGTGAGAAATGGCAACGCGGGATTGAAGCATCCGAACCAGTTATCGCCTGTCGGCACGCCGTAAGCAGGAACATAATTCGTTTTGACCGTCGTTCCGAGATAGCGGTGATAGTCCCAACTCGCATCGCCGAGGAGAAGGACATACGATGGTGCAGGCGCCAGCCACATTTCGAATGCGTACTTCAGGAATCCTTTCATCGGCTTGGTGTGGATTTGGCCGTAGTTGAATTCGTCATAGATATCCTCTACGTCAATAACCTTGGTCCGAACTCCATTAACGGCTTCCCTGTGTGCAGCCAGTTGGTTTGCCTGTGCAAGAAAGTTCTTGTGTGTAATGATGATGTAGTCGGCCCCTTGCGGATTGACCCGAATATCCTGAAACATCTTCTGCTTCAACGGCGGAACACTGCGCTGATTCCCGGAGGCAAAAACAATATACGTTCGTTGCACCGTGCTCGTGTCTTCAAACGAGATCGTGAAGCCGCTTGCAGAATCGCCTTCTACGATACCGCCTTCTATCTTTCTATACGTCGAAACATCGAATACTTCAATGTCCGCGTTGTCAAATCCTCTCACAAAAAACCGGTTCGGCACGCCGGGTGAGCCGGGCGGAGCTGTAAACTCCAATTGTCCGTTGACAGGTCGAAGCATGCGATTGTAGTCAAACGCATACCATCGCAGGAAGAAGTTGTTTGCGCCGCCCGTCGTTTCCATTGCACGTATCCGAAGCGTGTTATTGCCGACTCTCAGCCAACTCGCCGGAAATGATCGATTCATCAACCCTTCCTGCCGCTGACCGAATTCGACGTCACCGACAAGAGAGTCGTTTACCCAGAATCTTGCCTTCTGCAGCGCCGGAGTACCCGGAGGATTCACGTATGCACTTCCCCAGAGCTGTGAACGGAGAACTGCCGTGGGGACTGAAGTATCAATTGAGTCAAGCGTAAAGGGAAAGTCCGTTTGCCTTCCGACAGGGAAATTATTCATTCGCCAGCCTTCCCCGGGAACAGTACCATTGTCTATCAGTTCGGCATCCGTTGTCCCGACGTAGTATGCGCCGGGTGTTTCAAAGTGTCTCGGATGCAACACGGAGATGAACGTCGAGAGGGGGGGGCCTGAAGAAGATGACGATGCATAGCGAACTCCTTGCGTCCCGCCCCAAGTCAGCCAATGCGCGCAGGTGTCCGTGTAGAAATCAAAGTACGTCGAATCGCCGTAGTTCCGGCGGGCAAAGAACTCGACCGACGTGTCAGGCCGTACAATAATCGGAACTTCAACGCCCTTTGCATAAACTTTGATTGTAGAAAGATCAACTGATGTAAGATTTCCTCCCGCCGCTTCTATTTGCGCACGGGTTATCTTGTACCATCCGTCTGTTGCGACCGCCGCCTTGTAGTAATTCTTGCCGGTTTCAAACCAGTCTCGTGTCGGATCGGTATTGAGAGAGAGCCGGGATTGCCGACCCAACCGCCACTCCTTGGCTTGCTCATAGTTCCACAGCAGGGATTTGTAGGATTGTTCGAACAACGGATCCGGTACAGGGATAAACGACGGGCGATACTCCGGCGATTTCTGCATACGAATGCGCAGAGTCGCTTTTGTTATGCGTCGCAATGTCTGCGTCGCAGGATTGTACTGATATGGCCGGATACGAACAACGCTGATCTTCTGCTGTCGCAATGTGAACGGCTGTTCAACGCTGATGTGTGTTGCGGGAAGAAACTGATTGACCGAGTACTTCGATTGGTCTCGATTGAAAACTTCAACAGCTTCCTGATCTTCGGTGAATTCATAGTCAGGATGGGGGGCGATAGCTTGCTGTTCATCAAGTTCGAATTCGGGATTGAGCAGGTCAGCATACAACGTTACACCGTCAGGAACGCCTAAGGTGATAGCATCAACCGGAAGGGCGGGTGATCCAACTGCATCCTCGCCGTCAGTACGTGTAACGTCGAGAAATCGTGTGTACGGTTTTCCGTCAATGTCTACCGTCATAAGAAGCCGGGGTTGCGGAACATATTCAACCTCCCACCCCTCGGGAGATTGGTTCAGCAGCTTGAACAACGATTTCTCGCTCGGCTTGTCTGATCCCGCTCCGGCATACGCCATCACCGATACAAACAATGCCGATATAACACTGAGTCCCCCCATCAACTTCATCGTTGTGTCCCCTTTCGTAAATACTCTCTTGCAATCTTGTACATGAACGACGGATTACCGATCAAATATCTTTTCCACAACCGACCGGGCTCCTGCAAAAAACGGTAAAGCCACTCCATTCCGTTATCGGCCATCCATTTTGGCGCAAGTCCTTTTCGTCCGGCAGTGTAGTCAATCATCGAGCCTGCCGGAAGTATGACGTTTGCAGGAAGGCGCGACAAATTCTCTTCTATCCACATCTCCTGTGCCGGCATGCCGAATCCCACAATCAGGATATTCGGGCGTGCGCTGTTGATCATCTCCACGACCGCTTCGTTTTCTGCTCCGGTTTTTTCGAAATACCCGTGATGCCAGCCTGCGATCACAATCTCCGGAAATCGTTGCCTGACTCGCCCGACCGCCTCTTCAACATATTGCTCCGTTGCCCCCAGAAAGAAAACGGAAAACTTTCTCTTCTCAAACAACTCACAGAGTTCCCAAATCCAATATGTAAGAACAACTCGAGGCGGCAAATGGTAGCCGAGCATTCGGGCACCAAGGCGAACGCCTTCGCCGTCGCAGTACACAACATGTGAGTTGTTCAGAAACTCCTTGAATCGTTCATTCTCGTGTGCAATGTTGATAGCGTTGATATTCACGTATGCGTACACGTCTCTCCGATTCTGCAGCACACTTCCTTCAATCGCTGTGTGCAATCCGTCCGTGTCAATTACATCTACCTGTACACCCAGGATATCGACCTTATGCATTCGCTACCGCTTTGGATTCGGGGACAAGTGACAACTGTTCCATCACGGCCTGTAGTACGTCGTCCTGACCGATCAGAGACATGCAAGAATTCGAAGGACGTTCGCAATGCAATTGGGCACACGGAGAACATTCTACCTTTCTGAAAAGAAACGTCCCCACTGCATTCCGCGGCGCCGTCAGTTCGGGTGACGCCGGACCGAACAATCCAACAACCCGCGTTCCCAACGCAGACGCCAGATGTAACGGGCCCGAATCGTTCCCCAGAAACAGCGAAGCCTCTTTCAGAATGACACATGTATCCAGCAAGTCATCCGATGCAACGAAGTGAACGTTATGTTTCCCGGAAAACCTCCGTTGCAGAAGATCGAGTTTCTCTTCTTCGGATTTGTCGCACAAGAGAACCACCTCATGGTTCAAACGCGTGACAATTGTATCCACAACATCGCCGAAGCGTTCAAGACTCCATGAACGAAATTCCCATCCGGAAAAAGGATGAACAACCACAAACTTACTGTCTGGCATAAACCCATGGGAAATCAACCGCTGGCGTCTGGCTTCCAACGCTTGGTGTTCGAGTTGGATTCCTCTCTTGGCCCGCGGAAAGCTTGCCGGAATCCCCAACGCACGACAAACCTTGAGACCCCGTTCTTCAATATTCTCCAACCCATATTTTTCATCACTCTCAAGAAACGATCCGAACGACTCAACCGGAGTTACCTCAAGGTAAGGTGTAAGTGTATGCCGGTACGTGAGATAGCCCACTTTGCTCCGTGCGCCACTCACAAGGGTTACAGCGGCGTTGCGCTTCGGAGGGCTCATACTCAGAGCAAGATCGATGTGCATTTTCTTAACCAACAAGAGGACCTTCAGAAATCCGGCAACTGACTCGGGTTTCTGAACCCCAGAAACCTTGCACGGAAGTCGAAGATTTGCCAAGAACGGTTCATATTGGGCATCGACCAGTAGGACAAGCTGTGCATTTGAGAAATGGTTCGCTAAAAGCGTAATGGAGGGCAACATAGTTACAACGTCGCCAAGTCGGGTGAGCTCGACTATCAGAATCGAGCGGACTTGCTCAGGCTGTAGGTTTCTTGGCTTTCTGAAGCTGCCCTTGAACCTGAGCAATGATATGAGGAGGCGGAGAAACACTGTCTCATTCGAACTATGAAGAATCTTGGGTAAAATTAAGGAATTGCCAATCCATATCCAACCACGGCTAAAGCGAGGTGAACAGCTTATGATGCAATGTGGCAACTGCTTCCAACGAATACATTCTTTCAACGCGTTCCCTGCCCCGTCTGCTCAGGTCGCCTCTTAATTGCCCGTTCATAATAAGGCGCTCGCATCCTAACCTGAGCCCATCCAGGCTTTCCTCCTTGAATATAAGCCCGGCATCGCCAATGACATGAGGGATTTCGCCTGAATCCGAGCCGACCACAGGGACACCACACGCCATGGATTCAATGAGAACCCTTCCGAATTGCTCTTTCCAGTGTGGTGTTGAACGGGAAGGCAGTACAAGGATATCAAATCGGGCCAACTCTCCGGGTAATGAAATGCGATCCAGCGAGGAAATGAACTCGACTCTACCTGAAATACCAAGACTGCAGGCCAAGCGCTTCAAGCTTTGCAGCTCACTTCCATCGCCGACAATTCTCGCAACACACCGATCCGGTAGTTGTGTTAACACCTGAAGAAGGAGATCGACACCCTTTTGCCTCTCTAATCTTCCAACATATCCTATGACAAATGTCCCGTCTTCCTTTTGCACTCCCCGGGGTTGAAACAACTCCGTGTCCACCGCAAGCGGAATGACAGAAATGTGAGGAAAGCCATGTGCAGCGAACAACGTTCGTGCGGTATTGTTGCAGGCAATCCCGTGGCTTGCGCGCGGAAGAACGAACCGCTCGATCCACTGGTGTAAACCCGAAAGCTTGTATGGATATCCGACTTGAATGTGGTCAATGTTCCGGGCAGTATAGAACACAAGTTTCGTCGAAGAAGAAGTCAGCGAGGCTGCTTCGAACGCCGCAAAGTTCTCCGGTTCTGAATGTATGTAGAACACATCCGGCCGAAATTCCTTGATGTGTCTGTGAAGGGATCGATAGATCAGGCGATGCGTTCTCCCGGAAAACAAGACCTTGCTGCTGAACAATTCAAAGTCCAGTTTCTCCGTTGGCGGATCAAATTTGATTGTTTGAAATGTGTTGAACCATTTTGCAGGCACCACCAGGCGCAACTCAATCCCTCCGAGTTCCACAATCTTTTTGTAGAGTACTCGATTCGCAGGCTCAAGGGCATTGTGGTCAACGACGAGAAGCTTCATTGCTTGAGTGCACCGTACAGTGTGAGCAACGCCTGGGCTGCCTGCCGGGACGAAAACTGCTTGACAACATGGAGTCCGCGTTGTTTCATCTCAACTCTTCTGACTTCATTCGTTACAAGCATGTGTATTGCGTCGGCAATATCATGGATGTTGTCCGGAGGAACAAGCAATGCGACCCCGTCCGCAAACTCACGCATTGCCGAGTTGTTTGAGGTAATAACAGGCACGCCGCTTGCCATGGCTTCGAGTACCGGAAATCCGTATCCCTCATAGAGAGAGGGGTACACAAAGCAGATCGCCTGTCTGTACAAACATGCAAGTTCTTCCTCACTTACGTACTCACGATACCTGATGGAGGCTTTTTCGGAGGAGGTTTCGATAGCATGCAATGTCTCTTCGAAGAGCCACCCTTTCTTCCCTGCTATAACAAGGTCGACATCATCCCGCTGCTCACGGCGTACGTGTTCAAACGCTTTGATGATGGAAAGAAGATTCTTGCGAGGTTCGATCGTTCCTACAAACAAGACATACGGTTTTGAGATGCGACTCATGTCCTCGGTAGATCCGCAGTTATCCCTCCGATACGAAAAGATGTCGTCGACCGGAGGATGAATAATGTGAAGTCTTGCTTTCTCGACCTTGAAGAATTCCATGACATCGTGCATGGTTTGTTCAGAGGGAACCACTATTGCATCTGCCACACGAAGAGCTCGCTGCACATATGCATCCCACGCAAGTACGCGGGGCTCGAACAGCGCAGGAAACTTCTTGTAGGCACAATCATGAACTGTAGCAATTCGCTTTGCATGCCGTGCGGGAGGAACCATCGGATCAGTGCTGTGAAAGATGTCGACGGTTCCGACGAAGGCCTCGATCGGCGGTTTCCTCAGACGGTTCCAGTAGAATCGCTTCACATCACCGGGAATTCGCTTTACCGAGAGAGACACGTTCGGTGCCTGCAATGTGCCGATCTCATCCTCATCCAACCTGAACGACCAGCCGTGAAAAACGTATTCGTTACGTGTGTCGTGATCCCGCAAAGCCCTGGCCAGTTGCAACGCGTGACCCCCGATGCCCGCACGGTTCCTCTGAATATAGCTGACGTCGAACGCAATTCTCATGTTCTATTGCCGTACAAGTTCTACATGAAGAGTCCGAATAGTGTTGCCGATCTTGTGTCCCAGCTTTGTGTAGATGTTTTTCAGAAACGTGGAACGAATGACAGGCTTGTCATACACTTCGGGAAGAACCAAATCCCGATGGTCAACCTTCGAATCGTACACCAGATATGATCTTGAGGTCGGATAGATGAGATATCCGATTGCCTGAATCCGGAACTTTGCATTTGAATAGTACAGACGGTGCTGACCTGTAGACGTGGCCGGATCGAAAAAGTCGAAGGAATTCTCGTTAAAACAATGTTCATGCGTCGGGTCGAACGACGCGTCCCACGAATTGTAGTACGGCACACGAATCGTCACTCTCCCCTGCTTCCGTGTTATCCGATGAATTTCTTCCATCGTTCGAATTACGTCAGGCAAATGTTCAAGAACATCAACAATAATGAGATGGTCGAATTCTTCATCCGCAAACGGCCACGGGAATTGTGTCACATCATGTACAACATCGACACCCGGCAAGTTTGCCCGGTCAACATTGACATAGCCTGCAAGAATATTCCTACCGCAACCAATATGAACTTTGTTAGTCTGCGACATCCGATGATCTCAGGACTATCCAATTATCCTTTTGTATTGCAATACCGTATCCCTCTTTCGCCAATGAATCCGCCAACCCCTTCGCTACGCTGCTCGATCCGACGAGAAGTACGTGCCCGAATGTCTTCGCCTCTCTCTGCGATTCCAGAAACGATGAAGCATGTTCCTCCGGTGATTCCCCGTGAAGCAGCGGGCGCAAATTCTCATAGTCGCTCCGCAGCCGGAGCAAGGCCGTCCCGAAAATCCAACCCGCCCCTTTCTTGTCAAGTTGATGATAATAGATTCCTCCGAAGAGGGGATCGATTGAAGCAGCGGCAACGTCACAGATATGCCGTTCAGGCGGCCAATCCAACCGAACGACACAAAAAGTCATGTCGGATTTCTCAGATGTCTGAAGGTCGTCGTACAACTCGTTCATCTGCCGATTGACTGATGCAAAATGAAAGATGTTGTAGAGCAGAACTCCCGCTGCCACTGTCACCGCAACGGTTCGCCACTGTGTTGATAATTGAACTCTTGAGACTGAAAGTAAGATAAGAAACATGAGAGGAAAACTGAAACGGGCTCCCAGCCGATATACTCCAAACAGAACTTCCGGCAGAAAAAACATCAGAAGGAACAATGCAATGATCGGGAAGGTGAATCGTTTGTCAAACGCCTTGGACGTTCGCGCACGCATGATTGCCGCGGAAACAAGAATGAGCAACGCCAGGGCCCACAACCCATTGAGAAGAGTAAGAGGAAGCGGCGTTGGAATGCCAAAACTTTTGATGAAGAGCAATGGAGATTTCACGACATTCTGTGCAACTCCCCAGATGCTCCATTTGAGCTCGGTTCCCGACGCACTAGTCTCCCCAACGTAGTACCATGTCATACAAATCAATGATGGAACAAGCGACAAGATGAAAGCAACAAGGTGTTTCTGCTTCAATCCGCTCGTGGACAAAGCACCGAGAAAAACAACAACAGCTAACACAAAAGCTATTGCATGAATGAAATACAGAATCAGGAAAAGAAATGAAAGAACAGCCCAGTCTCTTGTTTTCAATGCATTGAGTTTCGGAAAGATATAACCGATAACAACCAGGAGAACTGTAAACCCAAACAGGAAAGCTTGACCACCAAAGAAAAAGATGTTGAACGCGAATGGGAAACCCAAATACGCAACCGGCGTATCGACATTATCTGCAATTCTCCGGGCACAATACCGGAATGCCCAGGGCAATCCAACGACACATAGGGTTAAGAAGATTTTTCCCGCTGCTTCCAGCGGCACGACAAAACTCAATGCCCAGACTATTCCCACAAGTCCCACATTAGGAACAGGAGCCGATACCATCTCGTAAACCATTGAAAACCACGGCTGAGACAACTCGAGCATAACATGGACTTCGTAAAGCCAAATCGGATAGTCATAGAGAGGAAGAAACCTGAATGCCCAGATGAGAAAGACATTTAAAATCGTGATAAGTATAGCGGTAATAAGGAACGGGCTTTTGAAGATCGGGCGTATCATTGCAACTCTCTTATTTCCCTGTATACCTGAAGGGTCCGTGATGCGACTTTGTTCCATGAGAGCTGCTGCGCAAAATCGATTCCCGTTTCGGAGAGCTTGTGTCGGAGTTGCTCATCACCGATGAGTCTTTGAATGGAGTACGATAACTCCTCGACAGAAAGAGGATCGGCAAGAAACAGGCCGTGATGCTCGTGTGTACATCCCTCCAGCGCGCCGGCATGTCGTGTGGCAATGACCGGCACACCCGCAGCCATCGCCTCGATGAGAACCATCCCGAACGGTTCATACACCGTTGGAAAAACGAAAGCATCCGCAGCCAAGAAGAGTGCCTCGGGGCCGCGTACTCTCCCGCCGAAGATAACTTTGTTCGATATGCCAAGACTTGCGGCAAGAGACGCATACGGAGTGGGATCATCGGCGCCAATTATTAGAAGTTGCACGTCGTCTCTCTTGAATACGGCAAGACTCCGGATGAGAACGTCGAGGCCCTTGCGATCAAATTCATTTCCAACAAAGAGAAGCAGGAATCCATCTCGCGGAATTCCATACTGATTGCGAAGGCTCTCCCGATTCACTTTGGCTCGAAGCTGCTTGAATTTCTCAACATCCACTCCATTAGGAATAACGACAATGCGCTCAGGATTGATGTTGTAAAATTGAATAAACTGCTCCTTCACCAATTGCGAAACAGCGATAATCCGTTTTGTGTGATGTGAACGAACAAGAAACCTCTCATCCTGTAGCGTCATTCTGTCAAAAATGCCGAGGTTCCGTCGCCAGGGAAGTCGGGTTTGGTGTTGTTTCCGTATCTCCATTCCTGCAATATGACAACTCTGCGCAGTTACAACCGATGCGCCTCGTCCGATCATATATGAGTTGACAACATCACAATTAAGATGACGCAAGGCCGGTTTGGCAAAACATCGTAGTGCCAAACGATCAAGTGAATTGAATGACGTTCGCAGGGGAATCTGCCGACAACGGAAGCGATAATTTTCTTTGTCAAAGTGTTGAGCTACCACACTCACAGTTTGCCCCTGATTCTCAAATTCATCCGCGAGAGAGAGAACTATCCTTCCGATTCCCGTTCCATTGTCGCATGAGTGTGTAACAAGGGCTATATGCAATGCGAAATTGTCTCTGGAAGGTATCGTGGAAACTTGCATAGATCTATCGTATCGATTGAAGACCGTCACGCGTAAACAGTCGGAGAATGGTGGCCATTCGACCATCAATCTTCGAAAGCCAGTCCTTGTCTGTTTGCGTGAGCGGCTTGAGGAGAACAAGTCCCCCCAATAGAAGCATCCCATACAGCGATGCTGCCGCGATAAGAGAGGAGATGCTATTTGACGGCAATAGATACGCGCATATCATCGCCGGAATGCAGCACACAGCAACAAGTCCGGCCCAATACACGAACTGAATACTGCTTTCAGAGATCCGGAACACCATTTTCGCTCCCAGCATATTCACAAGGAGATTTCCACATCCGCTTGCAATAACCGAACCGGTCGCGCCGAATTTTGGTATCAGGAGGAGATTCAGTCCGAAGTTCACCAGAGCAGCGGCAACGCCAATACTCACTAACGTTCCGACTCTTCCGCGGGAAAGTAGGTACTCTCCATTCTCCGGTCCACCGAACAGCCGTGATGCTATTCGAAAGACAAGTATTCCTTGCACAAGCAGCGCTGACGACGCATATTGCGGTGAATACAGTATTGCCACTATGGCTTCCGCATTGAAAATGATGAATGTGTACAGCGGAATTGTCAGGAGTGAGATGATTCTTATGGAGAATGCATAGAACCTGTTCATTGCCGCCTGATCCTCGACTGCAAGCCGTGCAAAGGTGGCGAACGTGACTCCAGACAAGCCCACCGTCATCGCTATTGAAGCTATCTGAGCAATCGAATACGCAACGTCGTACAGGCCTCCCTGCGATGAATCAGGCAACAGATTAGTCAGAAACAGTACATCTCCTTGACGGCCGAGGACAAAATCGACGATCGTATTCACCCAATAAATTCCCCCGAATGTGACAATCGGCTTCATGTCGACAGATACAACATCACGGAGAATGTTCATTCGTGAGAATATTGCGTATGCAACACCATGTAAGATGCTTGTACAGAAAAAGAGAACGAACAATGCAAACACCGTGAACTGGATCTGTGTGAGCATGAGTATACCGGCAAGTTCAATGGTCCTGATGACCAGGTTGATGCGGGCAGTAAGGGCGGTGCGAAGCTGTGCCGTGAGAACCATTGCAAAAAGGGGAAACAGTGAACGTGCACCGGTAAACAGCAGCACAATCAGCAATACGTCACTGCTACGCTCAAGAAACGGGACAGTAAAGATGTAAATTACAATCGAGAACAACGCAACTGCCGCAAGAAACGCGGCTCCGCGAATGAGCAGAGACATTCGCAAGATGTATGCTGCCTGCTTGTTGCCGTGCTCATCGGCAAGTTGCGGAATGAACTTGTTGAGCGATGTTTCCAGTCCGAACGAACAGAAGACGAGGATCAAATGCGAGAGGCTGAACAACCCGACAAATCTTCCATTCTCCTCGACGCCTAAGCCGCGGGCAATGACAATGGATGTCACATACATCAGCAGGTATTCGAGAATTCTCCCGCCGTGATTCCAGAGCGCGCTGTGGAAGGTTTGCTTAGCCTTTGACATGGTGTGGAGGAATGTGCACTATCGGTCGATGCCAATATACCTTGATTTGTCGGGATTTCAAATTGCATCACTCACGCATTCTTCGTATCTTTTTGCAGAAATGCTGTAGAATGCATCCGGAGAGCTGCAAGAGTGGTTTAATTGGCTACCCTGGAAAGGTAGTGTACTCGCAAGGGTACCGTGGGTTCTGCGCCAAAGGCGCATCCGCCTCCGGCGGAGAATCCCACCCTTGAACTGACTATGTATTACGTGTATGTATTGTGGAGCGAAAAACTCCGGAAAAGGTATGTCGGCTCCACGAAAGATCTTCAGAAGAGACTGCGCGAACACAACAGAGGAAATTCCCCTTATACGAAGTCGGGCATCCCCTGGAAGTCAATTCTCACTGAAGAGTTCTCTGATTCTTCCTCTGCAAGACGGAGGGAGATGTTCTTGAAATCGGGCGTTGGCCGCAAATGGTTGGATGATCAACTTCGACTGTTAGAACTGAAATAGCATCTGGAGAGGTGCAAGAGTGGTTTAATTGGCTACCCTGGAAAGGTAGTGTACTCGCAAGGGTACCGTGGGTTCGAATCCCACCCTCTCCGCGAATGAAGTGTGTTTCGAGAGTGTTTCAGTGTTCGGAAAGCATACACCCACAACGGTCAGCAAATGCTGATCACTAAGGAGCGATCCATGCCAACGCTCTCTGTATCACGAATGTTCTTGCTCCTCCTGTTCTCATCCTCTACGCTGCTTGCAGGACCTTTGGTTCATGTCATTACTATTGATGCATCAATCAATCCCGCAACAGCAGACTTTATCCGTCAAGGAATCCGCCAGGCTCATGAAGCAAACGCATCCTGCCTTGTCCTTCGTCTGAACACACCCGGAGGCCTGCTCAAGTCAACCCGTGTCATCGTGAGCGACATACTTGATGCGCCGCTTCCCGTTATTGTTTTCGTTTGGCCACCCGGGGCTCAATCCGCTTCGGCGGGCACGTTCATTACGCTGGCAGCCCACATTGCAGCAATGGCACCCGGAACCAACATTGGTGCGGCTCATCCGGTCGGGCTTCAGGGCGGGGAAAAAGACTCTATCATGAATGAAAAAGCCACCAATGATGCAGCCGCTTTCATACGCACGATTAGCGAAAAACGAAACCGAAATGTTGAATGGGCTGAAGATGCAGTTCGCAAAAGTATCTCCATCACCGAATCGGAAGCTTTGTCGAATCGTGTCATCGATGTTGTTGCGCCAACTGTCGACGCCTTGCTCGACTCAATTGACGGCAAGACTGTTGAAGTGAAGGAAAGCAAGCGCATCTTGATGACCAAAGACGCTGAGATTACACACATCGAAATGGGCTGGAGATACAAACTCCTCGATCTTTTGAGCGATCCAAACGTAGCGTACATCTTCTTTCTTCTCGGAATCTACGGATTAATGTTTGAACTGTATAACCCCGGCTCGATTCTTCCGGGAGTAGTTGGCGTCATCGCAATGATCATCGCCTTGTATTCGCTTCACACGATGCCTCTCAATTATGCGGGCCTCGCGTTAATTCTCTTCGCCATCATCTTGTTTATAGCAGAAATCAAGGTCACCAGCTATGGACTTCTTACGGTCGCCGGCGTTATTTCACTGACATTAGGCTCAATTATGTTGATTGAACCGGGGTCGTCACTAGAGTTTATCAAGATTTCATGGAGTGTCATTATACCAGCCGTTTTGTTCACCGCGGCCTTCTTCGCCTTTGCCATCGGGATGGGAATCAGGGCGCAACGAAGGAAACCGACAACAGGCATCGAGGGAATTGTCGGTGAGGAGGGCGAAGCCATCACCACGCTGAATCCGGAGGGCCAGGTACGTGTTCACGGGGAGATTTGGAGTGCAACGAGCACGGGAGGAAAAATTGCACGGGGGACAAGTGTTACAGTTGTAGCAGTTGAGAATCTGCATCTACGCGTAAAACCCACGTTTCCCACTCACTCTTGAACGAGGTGTACCATGGAAGTCATCAGTATGTTTATGTTTATGCTCATCATGTTCGTTGCCATACTTCTCGCGAATGCGATTCGCATTCTGCGTGAGTATGAGCGCGGCGTCATCTTCCGGCTCGGCCGCCTGATCGCTGTCAAAGGGCCGGGCATCATCTTCTTGATTCCGCTCGTTGATAAAATGGTAAAAGTCAGCTTGCGGACAGTCGTGATGGACGTGCCACCGCAAGATGTTATCACACGCGATAACGTCTCGATTAAAGTGAACGCCGTTCTCTACTTCAGGGTTGTCCAGCCCGACAAAGCAATTGTTGAAGTAGAGAATTACCTTATTGCAACATCGCAACTTTCGCAAACAACTCTGCGGAGCATTCTGGGGCAATCCGAGCTGGATGAGCTTCTTGCCGAACGTGATAAAATCAATCAGGAACTTCAGAAGATCATCGACCACCAAACCGAGCCGTGGGGCATCAAGGTTTCCAATGTTGAAGTCAAACACATTGATCTGCCTACGGAAATGCAACGCGCAATGGCCAAGCAGGCGGAAGCCGAACGCGAACGCCGCGCAAAGGTCATTCATGCCGAAGGCGAATTCCAGGCGTCGCAACGGCTTGCAGATGCAGCCGGCGTCATTGAAGGACATCCGACGGCGCTGCAACTCCGCTATCTTCAAACGCTGACAGAAGTGGCGTCAGAAAAGAACTCAACCACGATTTTCCCGCTTCCGATTGACTTGATTGCTCCGTTCCTCGAATCATACAACAAGAAGAACGGGAAGAAGTAATTCTTGAATGGATCGCCTCCTTTACGGCCACAACGCTGACGAGCGCATCGTTGCTGTTCATCATAAGGATAACGGAACGATGCGCATCTATTTCCGGGAGAACGGCACCGTTCGACATGAGGATGACGAGTTCTTCCCTTTCTTTTTCCTCGCCGATAAGAATCTCCTCAACGGTTTCGGTAGGAGACACTGGTTGAAGCAGCTGGATGGTACTTCATCCTATCAATTTCTTTGTGCGTTTGAAGAGTGGGGCGCGATGTGGGACGCTGTTCGTTACGTGCTTGAAACATTCAATGCGCTGACACAGCAGAAGATCGAGTCCTATACCCAGCTTGACAGCATCTTTCTCTACTCCGACCCTGTAACCCAATATTTGATGCAAACAGGCCGAACGCTGTTCAAGGGGATGCTGTTTCAGGACATCCATCGGATGCAATTGGATATTGAAACGTATACCGGCGGACCCTACCGCTTCAGCAACGCAAACCGGCCGGCCGACCGGATAATTCTTATTGCTCTTTCGGACAACTCGGGATGGCACCATCTCATAGGCGGAAAGAAACTGGATGAGCGTGAGATGCTGGATGAACTGGTTCGCATCATCAGGGAAAGAGATCCCGACGTGATCGAAGGACATAACATCTACAACTTCGATCTCCCGTACATCATCAAGCGTTGCGAGTTGCACAAGGTTCTGTTCAAGATCAGCCGTGACGGAAGCCTCCCCCGTTCGTTTGATACGCGAGCCTCCTATGCCGATCGTTCCTACGAATATACCGCGACGGAAATTGCAGGCCGCCATATCATTGACACAATGCTGCTGGTTCAGAGTTATGATATGATGAAGCGAAACATGGAAAGCTACGGGCTGAAGTACGCTGCCAGATACTTCGGTCTCGCTTCGGAGGGGAGAACGTACATTCCGGGTGACAAGATCTCGTGGTATTGGGACCACGAGCCAAAAACACTTATGAAGTACGCCCTTGACGACGTTCACGAAACACGGTTGCTGAGCGAGCAACTTTCGGGGACAACATTCTATCTCACACAGATGCTTCCGTTCGGCTACGGTCAAGTCGCACGCATGGGCTCAGCAGCCAAGATCGAAAGCCTGATCGTACGTGAATACCTCCGCGTGAAGCACTCCATTCCACAGCCCGGAGTCGGAGCGCAAACAACGGGCGGCTACACGGATATCTTCGCAACCGGCATTGTCGGCCCCGTTATTCATGTCGACGTTGAATCGCTGTATCCTTCCATCATGATTCAGAAGGACATTGCGCCTGCATCCGATGTACTTGGTGTATTCAAGGAATTACTACGAACGCTCACCACATCACGACTCGAGACCAAGAAACGGATGAAAGCCACTGCCGACGCTTCTCAGAAAGCAAAGCTTGACGCGATGCAATCGTCCCTGAAGATTCTCATCAACTCCTTTTACGGCTATCTCGGCTATACACGCGGTCTGTTCAATGATTTTTCACAGGCCGACGTCGTCACCACAACGGGCCAGTCCCTTCTCCGACAGATGATTGATTTTATACAATCCCAGTTGGGTACCGTTATTGAAGTTGACACCGACGGAATCTTTTTTGTCCCTCCCCCCTCCCTTACAACAGAAGCAGACGAGGCGGAATTCATCAAGAAGCTCTCCACTATTTTGCCGGACGGGATCACAATAGCGCAAGACGGGCGATATCGCAAGATGTTCAGCTACAAGATGAAGAATTACGCGCTGCTTGATTTTGAGGGGAATGTGACAATCAAGGGTTCTTCCCTTATCTCACGAAGTATCGAACGGTTCGGCAGGACGTACATCAGGCGCTGCATTGAACTCCTCCTGAAAAACGACATTGACGGCCTGCATCAATTGTATGTTACCACCCGCGCCGACGTCATCGAGCACAAGCTCAGCGTCCGCGAGATTGCACGAACCGAATCGTTGAAAGACACGCTTGTGGATTACCGACGTGATGTTGAGATGGGAAAACGAAACAAAAGCGCGGCATACGAACTGGCCATCACGGCGCAACGCCATTTCAAGCCGGGTGATTCTATTTCATACTACATAACCGGCAGTGACCCAAATATCCGAACGTTTGAAAACTGCAAGCCTGTGGCAGAATATAACCCCAACTTTCCGGATGAGAATACAGCGTATTATCTGCGAAGACTGGACGAGTTCTCCGAAAAATTCAAGGAAGTGTTCGATCCAAAGGATTTTCGGGCAATATTCTCCCCCGAGGATTTGTTCCCCTTCTCATCCGAAGGAATTGCGCCGGTCGTTCGCCGGCTGACAGTTGGCAGGCAAGAGACTCCCAAATCGGAAGAGCTCGGTATTTGGCTCGACGAATAGCTGTGACGAGAAACGCTTGGATTTCTTGTTTTGTTGATTGGGGGAGATCAGTTTCGGTGCTGTTCAACCCAACTTTTCACGTAGCCGACAATTTCTTGCGTTGATGCACCCGGAGTGAACAACTGCCCGACGCCGAGTTTCTTCAGTTCGTCAATATCCTGATGCGGAATGATGCCGCCCCCAAAAAGCAGAACATCCTGAAGGCCCTTCTCTTTCAGCAGTCCGATGATTTTCGGAAACACGGTCATGTGTGCTCCGCTCAAAATGCTGATCCCGATTGCGTCAACATCTTCTTGAATAGCAGCTTCGACAATCAGGTCAGGTGTTTTGCGAAGCCCTGTGTAAATCACTTCCATTCCTGCGTCGCGCAACGCTGCCGCAACTACCTTTGCCCCCCGGTCGTGTCCATCCAATCCGACTTTGGCGACAAGAACCCTAATCTTTTTTGACATACGTATAGCCTCTTGATTCCATGAGATGATCTTGAAACTTCTGTAATGTAGTGTAAAATTTTGAGAGAGGAAACCCCACCACATTGTAGAAGCAACCGTTGATTCTGCTGACAAACACTGCTCCGTAATCGTCTTGAATTCCGTACGCACCGGCTTTGTCCATTGGCGAGCCGCCCGACACATACATATCGATTTCCTCGTCAGGTAACTCCCGGAATGTTACACCTGTAGTCTCGTGTTCCGTAACGCTTTCACCTGAGGGACAATCGAGCAGAGCAAACGCAGTAATGACAATGTGAGTTTTGCCGCTAAGCAGGCGAAGCATTCGTTTGGCATCCGAGGCGTTTTCCGGCTTCGCCAACAGATGCTCACCGAGAACAACAACCGTATCAGCTCCGATGATCAGAGCATCTTCAAACTTGCCGGCGACCTCTTTGGCTTTCTCAAGGGCGAGCGAACGGGCGTTTTCGGCCGGACTTTGCCGAGAGTCGAATTCTTCGGGGATATGGCTTGGTACGATAAGGGGTTGAAAACCGATTTGACGCAAAAGGCTCATCCTGCGGGGTGATTGGGATGCGAGCACCAGCGGCTTGACAAGATTCATTTCGAACTTCTTGGCAAAAAAAAAGCGACACCTTGTATCGCTTGAGATAAGTAAAGAAGACTATCGAAAAATCTACCGGAACATTGCCTTGATACTGCCCCATGTTCTGCGCACATCGCTTGTCCGATGACTTACCGTGATAGTACCTGAATAGACAGGGGCCATGCCGTTTGTGAACAACACCTTCACTCTGTACTGATATATGCTCTCAGAGATCCGAAAAGCAGTTTCATCAACAAACAGATACGATGAGTTGTTCCCTCTTGGCGAAAACTCTGTCAATGGCATAAAGGCGCCGTTAATACCCGCTTTTCTCTCAAGCACAAACCTGGCAACATTGGTTTCGTCTTCACTCATCCAGCGGACGGTAATGCTACCATCGCGGCTTTCTGCGCTCAGCGACCCGTCCTTTATCACACCTGAAAATACCGTAGCCGCCAGAAGCTGGGTCGAGAAGAAAAGTACTAGGAATCGATTTGACATAATCCGAGAAATGAAATGCTTGAAATAATATACCGCGTCATACTATCAAAATCAAGCATTTTCTTCGATCTTGATCGTGGACTGAGGGAACGATCTCGTCGGGTCTCAGTGTGAAAATGTTACCTAAGCAACATCACAACAAGTAGAAAGCCCTGCAAGGTAATGCAGGGCTTTTTGGTGCGGAAGGCGGGACTTGAACCCGCATGCCTTGTGGGCGCCACCCCCTCAAGATGGTGCGTCTGCCAATTTCGCCACTTCCGCAAAAGTTGTGTGACCGCGGGTGGGCTCGAACCACCGACCCTCTGCTTAAAAGGCAGATGCTCTACCCCTGAGCTACGCGGTCTGGCGAACTCGTTACGCAGCAGACCGAGTCTGTGTCGAGTTTTCCTTACCAATATACGATTTCTTGTATAAAATTCCCAAAGGAATAATTACGCAATAGCCGACAAGAAGCAGAATCGGGGCAAGAACCAAAGGTAAAAAGCCCTCAACGGGGCCCCTCGCAAGCGCCAAGTAGCCGATCAATATCACAACCAATCCGACTCCTATGATGACAAAATTCTCCTTCGTCAAGGGGAGCGATTCAGGTTTTTGAGACTTTTTCTTCTGATCAGAACGTTTTACTGCCTTGGCCATATCAATCTCCCAAATTGAGTTCAATGGAATATAAACAAAAGCCCAGCGTTGGGGGGAACGCCGGGCTCGACCATTTGTCTACAACAGTCAGGGGAGAAACTGTCGTAAGGTCACCTACAAATATACGCTTTTCGACGTAAATGTCAAGTAAAAAATTACGATTTATCAAAAATTAAAATCCCCCTATCTTGCCATCAATAAGCTTGACAATACGGTCGGCTTGTTTTGCCAACTGTTCATTGTGTGTAACAACTACAAATGTTTGGCCCTTCTCCCTGCTGAGACTCCAAATAAGATCATGCAATTGCTGCGTATTAGCGGTATCGAGATTTCCGGTAGGCTCATCAGCAAGAACCACTTTTGGCGAATTCATCAACGCCCGTGCAATTGCCACACGTTGTTGTTCGCCGCCGGATAGCTGTGAAGGTTTGTTGGATGATTTTGATTCGACCCCTACATCTTGCAGTAGGGCTCTTGCTTTCTTCTCGACTTGAGCCAGCTTATTTCCCTGAATGAGGGCAGGCAGGCAAACGTTTTCGAGAACTGAGAATTCCGGTAACAAGTGATGGAACTGAAACACAAATCCGACATGTTGATTGCGAAACCGTGCGATCCGTTCATCACTATAGGCAAAGACATTCTCGTTGTCATAGTACACGTTTCCTTCGGTCGGACGGTCAAGTGTGCCAAGTATGTGCAACAACGTGCTCTTGCCTGCACCGGACGCGCCAACAATCGCAACAATATCACCCTTATGAATTTCCAGGCTGATTCCGCGCAACACCTGAAGCGAAGAGTTGCCGGAATCACCCATCTTATATACTTTGGTTATGTTCTCTGCCTGGATCATGTCATTCCCACCGGATTGCGTCGACCGGCGTAAGACGAGACGCCCGCAGTGCAGGATACAGCGCGGCGAACATGCTCAACAGCATCGATGCCGAACCCACCGTTACGAAGTCAGACCATCGAATCTCAACGGGTATTGCAGGAATAATATACACTGTCGGGTCCAACGGAAAGAGTTGGTAATGAATTTGAAGATAGCAGATACCCAATCCGATAGCAATTCCAAGAACTGTTCCCACAGTACCGACCAGTACGCCTTCAAACATGAACAGTCGTAGAATACTTCCGTTCGTTGCGCCCAGCGCTTTCAGAACTCCAATATCTCTGCGTTTCTCAATGACACCCATTGTCAAGGAACCGAGCATATTGAATACGGCCACGAAAACAATAAGACACAGGATAATATAAGCACTCCACCGCTCAATCTGCATCACAGAGTACAAATCCCGATGCAGATCGTACCACGTGAGAACTTTGAACCTCTCTCCCAGTTTCTGTGCCAGCACAGCCTGGGTGGCAATCGACGCATCGATACTGCGCAAGCGAACCTCAATACCGCTGACCGAACCCCGATACTCAAACAGGGTCTGAGCATTCTCGATTGCGATAAACGCGTAGTGGCTGTCATACTCTTTGTTGCGTGAGTCGTAGATTCCGGTAACCGTGAACTTCTTCATTTCGGGTTGCCCGAATTGAACCATCATGGCATCAACTCCAACGGGACTGACTATGGTGATCTCCGACCCAACTGTCGCGCCAAGCTTGTCTGCAAGACTCAGACCGATAACAATCCCTGCCTCCTTTGACTTCGTTCCCAGATCGAACTGGCCGAGAACAATAGCATTCTTCACTCCCGATACCTCACCAATCATGGATTCATCTACGCCACGAATGAGGACTACACGGTTGACCCCTCGCGACACAAGCAGTGCCTTGCTGTCAACATACACTGACCACGCTTCGACATCTATTTCCGCGTTCAATAGGCGGGCAACCGAATCGGACGGCGTGAATGATTTCCCCTTCGCCGGAAGGACTCTGATATGAGGGTCGAAAGCAACCAGTACGTCGGTAACGACTTTGTTGAATCCGTTGAATACCGAGAGCACGATAATTAACGCTGCTACACCAACTGTAATGCCTATGACGGATACCAGCATGATGATGTTGATAAACAGCGTTTGCTGTTTCGACCGGATATACCGACGCGCTATGAAGCGTTCAAAGCCCATTTATCCAAACCGTATTGCCCGAACCGGATCGATACCGGAAGCAAGCCAGGCCGGCAATAGCGAGCATACAAAGCACAACCCGATGCTGATCGCTGAAATAACGACGAAGAACTCGGGCCGTAGCAGTATCGGCACTGACGTCATGAAATAAATGTCACTCGGAAGCGAAAGAAACCGCAGTTTCATTTCGGCATAGCAGAGCGTGAATGCCAGCAGATTGCCGATCACTGTTCCCGCTATGCCAATCCACAATCCTTGCCGGACAAAAATGCTAACAATCCCTTTCTTTGTTGCTCCGAGTGATTTGAGTATCCCGATGTCCTTTGTTTTGCCGAGAACCATCATGAGCAACGTCCCGATGATATTCACCGTTGCCACAATGATAATTAATCCTAAAATAATCGGGACGGGTTTTTTCTGTAACTCAATCCAACTAAAAAGATTTCTGTAGCTTTGGTAGACGGTGCGAGCATAATGCGGATAGCCGAGCGTCGCTTGAACCAAGTCGGCAACAGACTCGACGCTGTCGATATTCGTTACCATTATGTCGTAGCCGGAAACAGCTTCGCCATATTGAAAGAGTATTTGTGCATCTTTTAACGATGTGAATGCATACACATCGTCATAATCGGCCATACCGCTTTCATAAATCCCGGACAACCTGAACTGCATTGCGCGCATCTGCCCGAATTCGCCTGAGCGCCCAGTGCCGAACACCGTAACCTTATCTCCTAACCCGACAGCAAGCCTGTCAGCAAGTTTCTTTCCGAGAACAATATTCGGAAGAGCCCCGGGAGCACGACTGATGTTATACGTCCCTTGAACGATGTACTTGCTCACAGTCAACAGGTCTTTCGACGGTTCAATCCCTTTCAGCAAGATACCATCAATCGACTCGGTCGATCGTACGAGAGCTTCACGCGAGAGAAACGGTTGAACGGATTTAATAAGCGGCGACGCCTGCTCTATGCGGGAGGTATTTTCACCATAATTGCCAAGCGGCAGACTTTGATAGCCGGAGATTTGCACGTGACTTGTGAAGCCGATGACTTTGTCGGTGATTTCTTTCTCAAACCCTCCAAGAACAGTTACGGCAATGATTAGTGCAGCAGTTCCCAGTGCCACACCAACCACTGAAATGAATGTGATGAACGAAAGAAATCCCTTTCGATGGGTTGCCTGAAGGTACCGGTCGGCTATGAAGGCGGGATACGACATAGGGGAACTATGCAGTTCCCTTCGAACTGAATTCCATCAGGTACCCTTTGATGAAGGCGTCAAGATCGCCGTCCATTACGCCATGTACGTCGCTTGTTTCGACGTCTGTCCTGTGATCCTTGACCATATTGTAGGGATGAAAAACGTATGAGCGAATCTGGCTCCCCCATTCGATTTTTTTCTTCGTGTTTTCGATAGCGTTCAGGCGCGCTTCTTCTTCTTCCTTCCGCTTCTGATACAACTGGGATTTCAGCATATTCAGTGCACGCTCCTTATTCTGGAATTGCGAACGTTCCTGCTGGCATGCAACCACAATGCCTGTCGGAATATGGGTAATGCGGACTGCGGTTTCAACTTTGTTGACGTTTTGTCCGCCTTTCCCGCCCGAGCGGAACGTATCGACCTTGATATCCGCCGGATTGATTTCAATCTCAACATCATCATCCATTTCCGGATACACGAACACTGAGGCGAACGATGTATGCCGCCGGGCATTTGCATCAAACGGGGAGATTCGGACGAGCCGGTGCACGCCGTTTTCCGCCTTCAAGTAGCCATAGGCATACTCGCCTATTACCTCAATTGATGCGCTCTTGATTCCGGCTCCATCACCATCAAGCCGGTCAGTCAACACGACTTTGTAGCCTTGTCGTTCAGACCATCGAACATACATGCGAAGCAGCATTTCCGCCCAATCCTGCGACTCCGTGCCCCCTGCACCGGAGTTGATGTTCAGAATGCAGTTACGTTTGTCGTCGGCACCGCTGAGCATGTTGCGGAATTCCAGGTCTCCTATCCCCTTCTCTACTTTATCCAGTTCCTTGTCGATCTCGGAACCCAGTGATGAATCGTTGGATTCTTCCGCGAGCTCGAGCAGCGACCCGGCATCGTCGAGCGTCCGCTTCAGGGTTTTCCAACCATCAACCCATTCCTTCAACGAACTGAGTTGCTGCATCGTCTTCTGTGCAGCGACATTATCATTCCAGAAATTCGGGGCTTCGGTTTTTGACTGCAAGCCGGCCGCTTCTTGTTCTTTTGCATCTACGTCAAAGATAACCTCGAAGCTCGGTCAGTTGTTTCTTGAGTTTCTGAACACGCTCTTTTTGTTCTTCAAACATCATTTACTCCTTTGTAAACTTCCTACTTCTTGTGCAGTAATTCCGATAGAAACGTGAGATCGAGCCTGTCTTTTTAGGGGATTATCTGTTATTAATCGGAACAACGACCTCACTTCAATGGTGGTCGGCATTCCGGCGTCTCGTTAACATTTTCATTGTCCATTGTTCGCCGTCTTCGAAGCACCCTTTCGCTTACAGTTTCTCGTCAATATCCAATTCCATGCGCAGCATTGCGCTGCTCAGCGTTTTACCTTGTGCATCGTTCTTGAGGGACTTCGTGCCACCGCCTCCGAGTGCTTCATGCAGCAGAAAATTAATCGCCCACAGATTGGGAATTTCAAATCTCTCAACCTTCCCGAGCGCAATGCCGTTGAAATGTTTCTTCACTCGTTCAACAGTGAGATACTTTGCCAACAACGGATAGTACTCCTGTTTACGTGCAATGACGCCGACATTTCCGGTATCTCCTTTGTCGCCGGACCGGGCGTGGGCGATATCGATCAATCTGATCTTCATGAATTATTTCTTCTTCTTTTCACTCTTGCTGGTCTTGCGTAGATCGGCAGCATGGGCCCGCTTGTACGTTTGGATATCAACGAATCTCCCCTTCGAATCCCGCACCGCATACAGCTTCGTTCCCGACACGCTTCTGTGAGTTGTTCGTTTTCGTGCCATGACGGTTTTTCCTTTCTTGATGTATGAGTGTTGTGGTGGATGATCCCAACGAGAAGTTGGGAATATTCTTACACTTCAACAACTTCGACGATCGGTTGTACAGCGGTCTTGGGAATAAGCGCCGGCCAATAGGCAACTACCTCGCTCGGTTTCGGGCGACCGCCGGCAAAACCTGTCACGGCTGGCGGACCAGTAAGTATGAGCGGCGCGAGTTCCATCCCAAAGCGCTCAACCGCTTTATGGTCGTGACCACGAACCCCGATCCGCAGCACAACCTCGTTTGTCTCATTCGGCATAACCGAAAGCGGACCGTGGCACGAATTGTAGCCCATAAACTCCGACCGAATCTCATCGAAGTTCAATCCGAGATCTGAAAGACGCCTACGAAGGATCTCATCCGCGGCTTTTGCCTTTTCCAATGCATCGGGCCATGCGTATGTCAGCGTGCCGATAGCCGTGTAGCCATCAAGATACGACATCGACACTTTGTACGAATCCGTTGCCGGTTTGCCTCTTACGCCAAACATCCTAACACGATTGGGGCCAATATCTTCAAGATGAATGGTCGTGAAATCCGCGACACAATCCGGCGTAATGTAATTGGCCGGATTGCCAATCTCGTACATCAACTGTTCTGTTACTGTTTGACGTGAGACAAGTCCTCCGGTATTTTCGTGTTTTGTAATGATCACCTCACCGTTTGGAAACGCTTCAGCGATGGGAAAACCAATGCGGGCAAGATCGGGAACACTCCTCCAATCAGCGGAGAAATTTCCACCACTCGCTTGCCCGCCACACTCGAGAATGTGGCCGGCAACTGTGCCTGCCGCAATCCTATCCCACTCATCTTCCTTCCACCCAAACTCATGAACCATCGGCGCAAGTGTCAGGCCGGTATCCGTCGTCCGACCGGTGATGACAATCTGGGCACCTTGGTTCAGGGCATCAACGATGGGCCATGCACCAAAGTACACGTTAGCACTCATCACTTTGTTTCTCACTGCATCAAGACTCTCTCCGGTATCCATGTTGTTCAGCTTGATCCCGCGTTTGCTGAACTCATCCAGACTTCCAAGTATGTCGTCGCCAAACACCGTCCCGATCTTCAGATTCCTGATTCCCTTTTTGTGCGCCCAACTAAAGATTGCATCCCGGCATCCTTTCGGATTGACACCGCCGCCGTTGGAGATTATCCGTATTCCTTTTTCCAAACAGATTGGCAAGATATGCTCAATCATATGTACAAGGTCTCTCGCATACCCGGTCTCAGGATTGCGCTTTTTCTGCTTTTGCAGGATGGACATGGTAACTTCAGCGAGGAAGTCCATCATGATGTAGTCAATCGGACCTTTGGTAACTTGATCGTACGGGGCATTCTGCAAGTCACCCCAAAATCCTTGTCCGGATGCAATTCTGATTTTGTCTTTCATGCAGTACGTTGTTGTGATGGAGAATGAGTCCCTACCCGCCTTCGGTGCCAGCGTGATTCTGCGATGCATCGTTCTCAAGCTTCCCGGCGAGCAGAGATCCGGCTGCTATTGGCTGTACTGTACTTCGTTGCCTATGCCATGATGGCTTTGTATCCGTAGCACAAAATGCCTGCTTTGCCGTCGTCCTGTATTCTGCGGAAGACGATCCGCAACTTCTGGCCAATCTTCAGTTCATCGATGTTTGCATCTGCAATCTGTGCCGTGACGCGAACGCCGCCGTTCAGTTCAACGATACCGACGGGAAACGGTGTTTCCTTTGAGAACTTGTCCGACGCAACACGGACGACAGTAAACGTAACAAGAGTCCCTTCGTCACTCAAGGTTACCGTCTCGAACTTCTTTGCTTTGCATTCCGGGCAGACGAGGCGCGGCGGAAAACTCAGGTGTCCGCACGCCAGACATTTGCCAGCTTCAAGCCGGTATCGTTGAGGAATTTCGCGATGATATCTTGCAGTGATCATGATGCCTCCAAGATATGAATGACACAACTTGCACCCGTACCTCCCATGTTCTGGGCCATCCCGACGCGTGCTCCTTGCACCTGCCGTGAACCTGCCGTACCGTTCAACTGTTCATATAGCTCGATGATTTGAGCAACACCCGTTGCACCGACCGGATGGCCTTTTGACTTCAACCCACCGCTTGTGTTTACCGGAATGCGCTTACACTCAATCGATGTCCATCCTTTCTCGGCTGCCTCTCCTCCCTTGCCTTTTTCGAAGAAACCCAGATCTTCAGTCGTAACAATTTCAGCTATCGTGAAACAGTCGTGGACTTCGACAAGGTGAATATCGGCAGGCTTCTTATCAGCAATCTTGTACGCTTTCTCGGCGGCTTTCACGACCGAGTTCAGGGTGGTGATGTCTTTGCGGCTGTGCAAAGCGATGGTATCGGAGGATTGCGCGGAGGCAATCACACGGATTGGGTTCTTCTTCAACTTCTTTGCAACATCCATTGAAGCGACGATTACGGCCGCTCCACCGTCGCTTACAGGCGAGCAGTCGAGCAAACGCAACGGGTCAGCTACCATGGTTGATTTCATCACCTGCTCTGCAGTGACCTCAGAACGAAATTGCGCGTTGGGATTCTTCGCACCGTTGCGGTGGTTCTTGACCGCTACGGCTGCCAATTGCTCACGTGTCGTTCCGTATCGTTCCATATGCGCCCGGGCGATCAGCGCATACAAACCGGGAAAGGTAATACCCTGATAGACCTCATACTCCTGATCAGCGGCCGTTGCAAGCGCCTCGGTAACATCCGCACCATCTGTCATCTTCTCTACACCACCGGCCAACACGATTTCACTCGCTCCGGAAGCAACTTCCAGAAACGCTTGACGGAACGAAGCACCTCCCGAAGCGCACGCCGACTCAACATGTGTCGCGGGTATTGGTGTAACGCCAAGGTAATCCGCCATGACTGCGCCGAGGTGTTCTTGTCCGACAAAGAGTCCGGGAGACATCGCACCAACATACATCGAATCAATATGGTCGACGCCGGCATCTTCAATTGCCTTCAATGCAGCTTCTACAAAGATATCCTTAATCGACTTGTTCCAGAGCTCGCCGAACTGGGTCATGCCAGCCCCGATTACAACTACATCTCTCATCGTGGCCTCCTTTAGTCGTTGAGTTTGATTTTCCGGCGGAACTTCGCATACTCGCCGTAGTTGAGATAGGTTTTCTGATTGTCCAACATTTCACGCAACTTCGGGGCACGGTCTTGCACTTTCGTGATCTCGTCTGTCACTCGATAAATGAAGCCATCGCTCCCGGCACCTGAACCGAACGAAACCATGAAAATCAAATCGCCGGGTTTGGCAACATCAAGAATTGCCGCCAGACCGGTGGGAGAAGAGCCTGAATAGGTGTTCCCCATCCACGGAACAATCCAACCGGCCTCCAGTTGTTCCTTTTTGAATCCCAGTCGCTTCCCAACCTCGTTGGGAAATTTTCCGTTGGGCATGTGAAAGACTGCGTACTTGAAATCCTCCGGCGACATTTTGGATTTCTCTAGCAACGCGGTCGCGGCTCCCATGATGTGCTTGAAGTATGCAGGATCGCCGGTAAACCGGCCACCGTGACGCGGATAGGATTCGCCTTCGCGTCTCCAGAAGTCGGGGGTGTCAGACGTGTAGGAGTGTGTGAAGAGAATTTCCGCCACGACACGCTCGCTTCCCATGATAAACGCTGCCCCACCCGCAGACGCCGAGTACTCGAGTGCATCACCGGGCGCGCCTTGTGATGTATCAGCCCCGATCCCCAACGCGTATTTCATTTCGCCCGCCTTGACGTGACTGTACGCCACGTACATCGCCTCGCTGCCTGCTTTACATGCAAACTCGTAGCTTGCGACGTGCACGTTCGGGCCAATCCCCAGCGCATCGATCAAGATTGTCCCGCTTGGCTTAACCGCGTACGGATGAGACTCTGAGCCAATGTAGACGGCTCCAATCTCTTGGGGGTTGATTTGTGCCCGCCGAAGCGCATATCTCGCGGCAGATACTGAAATAGTAATCGTGTCTTCATCCTGTCCGGGCACTGTCTTTTCATACAATTGCAGACCACGTGTGATTGCCTCGGGATCTGTACCCCATTGTCTTGCTATTGTCTCTGCTTTGATGCGATATCGTGGAAGATATGCCCCGTATCCAACTATGCCAACCATGAAGCCTCCTTAGAACAGTGAGAGAATGGTTGATTTGTTTTGTTGCTGCATTGCATCGCCCTCGCCAAAGCGGCAGCCGGCAATTCTCAATTCTGCTGTCTACACAACGCGAATGTGCAGTTCACGAAGCTGTTTTTCATCAACCTCGCTCGGCGCTTCATCCATCAGCGACATTGCACTTGCGGTTTTCGGAAAGGCAATAACATCGCGCAGTGACTTGCTCCCCGTCAACAGCATCACGATGCGGTCCAGGCCGAAGGCAATGCCGCCATGCGGCGGCGCGCCGTATTTGAACGCGTTGAGCAGAAATCCGAATCGCTTCTCAGCATCTTCTTTGTCGATTCCTAACAACGAAAAGACTTTTGACTGAAGCGCGGAATCATGAATACGGATGCTTCCTCCGCCCAACTCATTTCCGTTCAACACCATATCGTAGGCTCTCGATCGTGCCTTCTCCGGAGCGGTATCAAGCAGATGTATGTCTTCGAGAATCGGCGATGTGAACGGATGATGCATGGCAACGTAGCGCTGTTCTTCTTCGCTAAATTCGAACATCGGAAACTCGGTAATCCACAACAAATTCCACTTCCCTTCGTCTATGAGTTTCAGACGCTTTGCCATTTCAAGTCGGAGCGCACCGAGCGTCGAGTAGGTTTTCAACCACGAGTCCGAAACAAATAGAAGTAAATCGCCCTGCTTTGCGCCCATCACGGCGGCAATCTTCTCCATCAACTCTTTGCCCAAGAATTTCTCGATTGCCGATTCAAGTCCTTTCTCCGTCCACTTCATGTATGCAAGTCCGCCGACACCGAGGCTCTTTGCGTAGTCGACAAGGTTATCCATTTGATTGCGAGTGAACGATGCCGCACCGGGTACGGCAATTCCGGCAACCGTTCCTCCCTTTGCAACATTATCCGCAAACACCTTGAACCCCGAACCCTCAACCAGCCCGTTCAGTGTCGTAATCTTCATTTCAAACCGCGTGTCCGGCTTGTCACTGCCGTACATTTCCATCGCCTGTTTATATGTGAGACGAGGAAGCGGAAGTTGAATTTCGATCCCTTTCAAGTCCTTGAAAATCCTCGCTATCATTCCCTCGGCAATACGCTGAACATCCTCTTCATCGACGAACGACATCTCAGCATCAATCTGGGTAAATTCCGGTTGGCGATCAGCCCGCAAGTCTTCATCACGAAAACATTTCGTGATTTGGACATACCGGTCGAATCCTGCCACCATGAGAATCTGCTTGTATGTTTGAGGAGACTGCGGAAGCGCATAGAACTTCCCGTGCTGAACGCGGCTCGGCACAAGGTAATCTCTTGCGCCTTCCGGCGTACTCTTCATCAACACCGGCGTTTCGATTTCCACAAAATCATTCTCATCAAAATAGCGGTGAACTATCTGGTAGAGTTTGTGGCGGACGATGATGTTGTTCTGCAACACCGGTCGTCGCAAATCAAGGTAGCGGAATTTCAACCGCAAGTCTTCGTTGGTCTCGATTGAATCCTCGATGTGGAACGGAGGTGTTTCTGCTTTGTTGAGAATCTGCAATTCCGTCGCCATCACGTCGATCTCTCCCGTCGCAAGCTCCGGATTGTTCGTGCCATCAGGGCGGTGTTCAACTTTACCTGACACCGAAATCACAAACTCATTCCGCAGCGACCCGGCAAGCTCGTGTACTGCTGCGTTGGTTTGAGGATTGAAGACGACTTGAGTTTTTCCATACCGATCACGCAAGTCAATGAAAATCACTCCGCCAAGGTCTCGCCTGATGTCAACCCAGCCTGTCAGTGTCACTGTTTTGCCAATGTCAGATACGCGCAACTCACCGCATGTGTGCGTGCGCTTCTTGAACGAGGACAATACTACTCCAATTATTCGGGAAAACTTGAGAAATGCATCAGCATTTGGAAATGCATCAGCATTTGGAAATGCATCAGCATTTGGAAATGCATCAGCATTTGGAAGTCAAGATAGGTAAAAACGGAGTGACTATCAATGAATCGAAACGGAGGGACTGCAAAGAAGGTGTTACATCGCGGCCGGTATGAACTCGACGCCGATTCCGTCGAAGTCGTGAAGACGTAGTATCGGCTCCATGCCGAAGATTGAAGTGGCGGGGTACGAGAATCCCGATTCGGAAAGACGTTGTCGCATCGCTTCCCACTCTTGCTTCGGCAGCGAAACTCCAAACGCAAGAATGCCGGCAGTATTCTCCTGCCTTGCCGGGCCGTTGCGACCCGCCCAAACGTTTGTGCCGATGTGATGATGATAATCGCCGGCTGCAAGAAACAAGGCTCCGGGATACGACCTTGTGGTTACACCAAAGCCAATGTTCTTGACATAGAATTCCTCGGCTTTGGCAAGGCTCGTAACGCTGAGATGAATATGCCCGATATCGGTTTGGGGATGAATGCCATCCCACTTGCCATCGGCGGCTTGCAGCAATCCTTCAACGTCAAGCGGTTCTGTAACCATGTGAATCTCGCCGTTGCTGCGGTGCCATTCGCTTCGAGGCCGGTCGCAATAGAGTTCCACGCCATTACCTTCCGAGTCGGCCAGGTAAATGGCTTCACTCACGGCATGATCCGAAGCACCTTGAATCGGATAACGATTTTCGATCAAGCGCAGCAATGCTTTCGCCAGCTCTTTTCTGTCAGAAAAACGGATTGCCACATGAAACAATCCGGCAGAACCACGTAGCGGACGTTCAGCTTCGGGATTCTCTTTCAGGTGGATATGAAAAGGAAGTTGCCCTGTCGGTGACAGGGCAACCTCTGAATCAGTTCTCGCAACTTCACGAAATCCCAGCAACGCACCGTAGAACGCCTCAGACTTCTTGAGGTCGTTCACAGAAAGTCGGATATATGCAATGCCGGCGTCAGGAGAGATGGATTTCATGATTCTGCCCCGCTGTATTATCCTTGCTGCTTTTCTCTTGCGAACTGCATGAGAAGTGTTATTTCAATCTCACGTCCTGCAACGAGGCCGCCGGCCTCAAGAGCTTTGTTCCATGTAGTTCCGAACTCAAACCTGTCGATCTTGGTGGTGGCCTTGAAACCGTACTTGATATTTCCCCAAGGATCGTTGACCGTTCCGCGAAACTCAGTATCAAGCACCACGGGCTTTGTTACGTCGCGTATCGTCAGGTTGCCGGTGATCGTATACGACTTCTCTCCGGTTTTCTCAACCTTTGTGCTCACGAACTTGATCTCTGGAAACTTCTCGGCATTCAGAAAATCATCCGATCGCAAGTGATTGTCCCGCCGCTCATTCTGCGTGTCAATGCTTGCCGTCTTGATGGTCGCTTCGATCTTGGCGTCCGTCAGATCATCCTTTGATGCAACAAGAGTCGCATCAAATTCTCTGAACAAGCCGGTGACCTCAGAAAAGACCATGTGGCCGACGGCAAAATTCACATTGCTGTGTGATTTGTCGAGAGTCCACTTAGTCTGCGCCTGTACGCTGAATGCTGCAAACACAAGCAGGGCAAGAATGGTATGCTTCATGGTTTTCTCTCCTTAGTTAATGGTTATTGATGATGTGTATGTGACTACAATTTTGAGTGCAGAAGCTCAGACGCCCGACCCCACACTCCTTCGTACACCATTGTATTCAACTCACGTCGCAGTCGAACACGTGATGATCGCCCCCCTTCGTCAGCATATCCTACGGCCAGAATTGCAGCAGGCTCGAACTCCTCGGGAACGTTGTACAGCTCTTTCAGCAGGCGCATGTCGTACCCGCCCATCTGATGAACCTGCAATCCGAGAGAAACGGCCTGCACTGTAAGGTTCGCCACGGCGCCGCCTGTGTCATACATGGCTGTTCGATTCGGCATGTTGTCGCGATCAAAGTGTTTCTTGGCAAACCCGGCAATCAACAGAGGAGCCTGACACGCCCAGCTTTTGTTGCTTTCCGTCAACGTGCTGAAAAGGCGTTCATAGCCTTCAGGATGAGACTTCGTTTCAACGATGAAGCGCCAAGGCTGCTCATTGCGGCTTGACGGTGACCAGCGTGCCGCTTCAAAAAGACTTCTGAGCTTCTCAGGTTCGACCGGAATATCCAAAAAACCTTTCGGACTCCACCGCATGCCAATAGCTTCATCAAGGGGAATGCGTGTACTTTCTAGAATGTGTGTATCGACCATGACCAGACCGGAATCCATTCCTGCTTTGAATTAGGATATTTTGAATTCAAAGCATTTAACAACAAAGAACCTATTTCGGTTCCCTTAACGACAACCCAAGTTTCTTCAGGAGCGTGCCCAACTGTACCTGTTCCTCTGCCGACAGAGCCGATGCGAGCGACGCAACATACTTTGCGTGCTTCGGAAAGATCTCCTTGAACAGCTTCTTCCCCTTTGCTGTAAGTTGAAGCGTTATCGCCCGCCTGTCTCTTGTGCTGTGTACGCGCTCGACAAGCGATAGTTTTTCGAGATTATCGACCACAACCGTCATGTTGCCGCCGCTGACCAGTTTCTTGCGGCACAACTCCCCCATTGTCATCGGGCCGAGGTGGCCGAGACACTCAAGCACCCCGAATTGTGCTTGAGTCAGTCCGTACCCTTCAATATCGTCGCCTGTTGCTTTGGAAAACACCGAAAAGGCCCTCGCGAGTTTCACCCAGAGTGTCAGGGCTGCATCGGCTTTTTTGCCGTAACGCTTTGTTGTCTTCATTTTTAGTTTGAATTCAAAATATACTAATTCAATATACATTCAACGCGGGCAAATGTCAAATACTTGAATATGCCGGCTCCCTTCCCTACCTTCAAACAGCATGAAAACAGGCCAATTCCACTACATTCTGTTCAACAAGCCGTACGGCGTGCTCTCGCAGTTCACACCAGAGCACGGGCACCCGTCGCTTGAGGACTTCGGCCCCTTTCCTCCAGAGGTGTACCCCGTCGGAAGGCTTGATCGTGACAGCGAAGGACTCCTGCTCCTGACCAACGATAACCCACTTAAACACCATCTCAGCGACCCGAAGTTCGGACACCCGCGAACGTATCTCGTTCAAGTTGAGCGAGTGCCGGATGAAAAGGCATTGCAGAAACTGCGCTCAGGAGTTGTGATAGAAGAAAGAAAAACCAAACCCGCCGAAGTACGCCTGCTTGATGAAGAACCTGATTTGCCACCCAGAAGTGTACCGATCAGGTTCCGCAAGAATGTACCGACGGCGTGGCTTGAAATAACACTGCGCGAAGGAAGAAACCGACAGGTTCGCAAAATGACCGCCGCCGTCGGGCACCCGACATTGAGGTTGGTGCGGACGAAGATTGGCGAGCTGACGATTGATGGGCTCGATGTTGGAGAAAGGCGGAGGTTGACAGTGGAGGAAATAGCCTTGCTCAGGGCTATTCGCGCCGGGCGACTCGTCTCCAGCGTTGATATTGCTTGGTGGATTGGATAAGTTTTGACGAGGACAATCGTCACGCGCAGCGAACATTATGAGTGCTTGATGGGATATTAGCTCGCGGCCTTGTACAGGATCTCCAACGACTGAACATTCATAGTTATTGCGCCAAAGACAAATCGTGGATTCCCTCTTCTTTTCTCTGTCATTTTCAGCTATCGCCTTGTGCCTGTTCTTGATCGCGAAAGCCTTCGACAAGAAATTAGGGATGGCCGCGGGCCTCATCTTTGCAGCGTATCTCGGGCTTGATGATCTCGTAACCGGACTTCCAAGCGCAGTCAGTTCAATCAGATTGTTCGGTGGAGAATGGAATTGGAGCGGCAAAGTCTTCAGTCTTGTCTTAGCCGTTGTTTTCATCACAGCCTTAAAGATCAACAGAAGATCATCCGGGCTGGTTCTTCCGTACAAGAATCAAACATCATCGGTACTTGTAACGCTGTGTTTGATAACTCTCAGCGCAACACTTGGATTTTTGTTCAGTCCTGAGAAGGCAAATCTTGAAACGTTACTCTTCCAAGCAACAATGCCCGGTTTCGCTGAAGAAGTAGCGTATCGGGGGATAGCGCCTGCTCTCATGTTGGGGCTCATCAAGCACAAGTTTCCTGAAGGCAATATCCCATGGCCCGCTATTCTCGTAACGGGCCTGATGTTCAGCGTTTGGCACGGACTCAGTCTGACGCAAGGGAACTTTTCATTTAACTTGATACCGGCCTCTTTCACACTTATCGGCGGAATCACCTACGGTTGGCTCAGATTTAATAGCGGGAGTCTTCTTTATCCCATCGTTGCCCACAGTGCCGGCAATTTAGCTTTTCAGCTTACTGCTTTTGTTGGTGCGTGATCCCTCCCTCCCCCTCCAAAATAATCCCCTTGTACTTCTGGTACAGATACGATACGCCTAACAGAATGACGCCGAGTCCCATGAACGAGAAGATGCGATACAGCGTTTGCAGGAACGACAAGTCGTAGATGAAAATCTTGAGGATCGCAACGCCGAACAGCCCGATGGCAACCAGCCGGAGGTTTCTGTAACGCTTCCAGATTCCGACCACCATCAGAATCACCGAATAGACAAGCCACACGCCGGAGAGTGAAAGCGATTGCATGTTGCGCAGGTTGGTTAGTTGCGCTTCGAAATCCTTCGTCCAGTTATCGCCCATGTGCCGTTGCAGAACGTACATCTCCTTCTGAAAGAAATCCCTCGTTTCGGATGTAAGCAGCGCGAGCACGAGGGCAACAATCGTCAAGCCGAGGATGGCAGTCATGACTCTTCTCCAGCCTCCTTCCTTACTTTCGGATTTCCATAGTCGAAGCAAGACGATTGCGCCGGCAATGAGCAAACACAATACGAATACGCGGATGTTGAGCAAAAGTGAAAACCATTCAATCGGTTCGAACCATAGGGACCTGATCAACCCCGCGGCCAATCCCAGCACCATCACGCCGATACCTGCATGCAACGCCGGACGCGAATCCCGGCGAAAGCCGAACCACGTCAGAGTAATCGAGTAGGCCGTCCACACGGCGGCGAGTGTCAGATCCTCCTTGAATGAAAGCGAATCCCTTGCGGCGCCTTCAACGTAGAGCATCGACCGGTGGAACAGGTTGATGGTTTCGGAAGAAAGAAATACAAAGAGCACGAAACACCAGGAATAGCTCAATCCTGAAGCAATTTTGCGCGCCGTCGTTTCTTCACGCTTCCTGAATATCTCCGTCGCTACAAACAACGATGCACCCAACACAAGAAACGCTGCCGCCCGTACAGTAAGCAGAAGTCTGAATTCTTCAAGCGGAATGTACGTGAACGAACCCTCAGACAAGAAGAGCTTGAATACTGTAACCGAGAACATAACCACTGCGGCCACCCAAAGCGATTTCATGCCCGATTTTATGCCTGCGTAGGCCACGATCAGCGCTTCAAGAGACCAGAGGATAACGGTCGTGAAACCGGAAAACTGGATTGCTGTCGCGCTGAACACCAGCACGATTGCGCCAAGGATATAGCGATCGAGCAGACCTTGCTTCGCCCCGCCTTTGTTCTTCAAGACAAAAAACAGTCCGAAATACGGCAGCGCAATCAGCAACGTCGTCAATCCCATCCACACATGATAGTCCGGTTCGAGGAGGTGGTACGTGCCGATGTAGTACAGCACGCCGTTGGCGACGGCGAGTATGTGGCGCAGTGTAGACCATGCTTCGTTCTTCTTGAGATTTCGAGCAGCCTCGAATCCCAGAAAAAGCATCCAGAAGAGAGTCAGGAAGAACAGTGCCGCCGTCAGCAATTCCTGTTTGAATACAGAGTCAAACCAGAGGAAATAGATGAAGTATGTTCCCGCCATCGTCAACGGCTCGACGATGATCCACTTCTCCTTGCTAATGACGATACTCAGCAGTCCGGCGGTGAGTAATGCAATGTACGTGAACAACCCTATTTCATTCGCGGCGCCCGCACTGAGCATGAACGGCGTCAGGAATCCGCCCGCCCAACCAAGAAGCGCCACGGCAAGCGAATCATACTTGAGCGATTGCCACAACGTCATCATCGTAACAACGGCCATCAACACAAAAGCAACAAGCTGCGGAACGAGCTGATAGAAATTGTACGCAGCAAACACCGACAAATAGAGAATCGATATCCCTGCCCCGACGAGTCCCTGTGAAAATACTTCGAATCCCTTCTTGTGAGTTTTCGTCGCAAAGAACAGCAATCCACCGCCCGCCATCGCGCCCATCAAAACACGAACAGTCTCCGAAATCCAATTGTTGTCAAATGCATATTTCAGGAAGAATCCAACGCCGATGATAAGCGCCAACGCTCCGATGCGGTTGAGAACTTTGCCGCCGATAAGGGCTTCCCATTCTTTGCTTGTCCGGCTTTCCTTTTTGATCGGGGGTCGAAAGACGGGCTGTGAAACCTGCGGAGGAAGCTGCCCGGCAGGTTGTGCAGGCGGAACAGGAAGTGGTGGTTGAGGAACAGGCGGAGAGGGTTCCATTGTGATTTCCGGCTCGGCTTCCGGTTTCCTCTCGGGCGCGACTTCCGGCGCCGGTTTCTGTTGAGGTGTCCCCTTCCTCAGACTTTCGAATTCGTTACGCATCTGAAGAAGCGAGAATTCAAGCTGCTGCAGCCTGCGCGTCAACGCATTGACCTTGCCTGAGTTAACGAGGGATAGAATCAGCGGGGCGAGAAAAATTCCGAGGGCAAAAAGTCCGAGGAGAACTTCCATGGATTCCTCAAGAAATGATGGCGGAATGAGTTGAACTTGCGAAAGGCCTGAACAATATAGCTATCTGAAAAATAAAAAACCCGACTTCGACTCAAGTCGGGTCCGGGTTTCTTGTGAAGAATAGCACGAGCCTAATTCATGCTTACATGCGGCAGCAGCTTCTCCACAACGTTACGCTTCGGCACGGCACCGATGATTTGCTCCACCACCTTTCCGCCTTTGAACACCATTAACGTCGGGATGCTGCGGATGCCGAACTGCATCGACACCTGCGGGTTGTTGTCAACATCCACCTTGCCGACTTTCAGCTTTCCGTCGTACTCCTTGGCCAGTTCCTCGACGACCGGCGCAACCATTTTGCACGGCCCGCACCATACTGCCCAGAAATCAATCAGCACGGGTGTATCTGAATTGATCACTTCCTGCTGAAAATTCGCATCGGTAATTTCAATCGGTTTCATCTGTCTCCTGTTCCCCCTTCGGGTGATTGTGATTGGTTAACTTGCTAATCGGACACTTTGCGGCCCGAGAATCTTCTTGACTTCTGTCAAGAATTCATCGGACGGTTCAATGGTATATTTCTTTGTGTGATATTTCATGTGTTGGTCGGAAGTGAAAACATCAAAGTAGCAGGTACAGTTCCCCTGGTTCCGTTCGATTAGTTTCCTCAATTCGACAATCGTATGTTCTTTAATATCGTTGATATTGATTGCGAGAACAATGCTTTTCGTAAACTTTTCCCTCACTTTTTCCATCGGGAAGACTTCCTGCACAACAATCTTCAGTGCATCGCCGTTTGCCTCTCCTTTTCCCGTCACCATTATCATCGAGTCGGGTTGAAGATGCTGCTGGAACTTCGCAAACGCATCCGAGAACACAATCAGGTCGGCACGGCCTGTGAAGTCTTCGATTGTCACAAACGCCATTGTGTTGCCGCGTTTGTCGACTCGTTTACGAACTTGCGTCACAATGCCGCACGCCCGTGCCGTTGCGCCGTTCTTGAAATTGCCCGGGTCGCCGAGTTGCACATTCGCAAACTCGTTTACTTCCTGTTCGTACTTCAGCAGCGGGTGGCCCGAGACGAAGAAACCGAGAACATTCTTCTCACGCATCAGTTTGTCATGTTCAGTCCAGGCGGCAACGGCGGGCAATGCGGGATAGGAGATCTTCTGCTGTTCCTTCGGCCCCGAATCGAAGAGGCTCGATTGGCCGCTGAGACTCTGTTCCTGATACGCGCTGCCGAAACTTGCTGCCCGCTCGATGTTCTCGAAATACTGCGCCCTGTGTCCTTCCATCGAGTCGAATGCACCGGCCTGCACGAGACTTTCGAGGCATTTCTTGTTCACGAGACGAAGATCAACCCGGCGGCAGAAATCAAAGAGGTTCTCGAACTTGCCCTGCTCCTCTCTCGCCTTAATGACGGATTGAATAGCGCTTTCGCCGACTCCCTTGATGGCACACAAGCCGAAACGAATAGCGCCGTTCACAACCTGAAAATCAATGCCTGATTCATTGACATCCGGCGGAAGGACTTCAATGCCCAGTTTTCGGCAATCA
>JAANMV010000486.1_pt1 | contig 49054 bp, 41 predicted proteins | sample 7279661 | NCBI WGS metagenome assembly JAANMV01 (sample SAMN14094540, study PRJNA606508) | bioreactor metagenome | isolation source: A lab-scale SPAN reactor treating ammonium-rich wastewater day 121 | place: Ireland: Galway | collected 2017-05-16
GCCAAGTCAGCCGCTCATCCTATCACGATCCGTTCGTCAGCATAGACGGTCTCCCCTTACCCGGATACGTAACACCAGCAACAGCAACCTCGGTTTCGCTCACATAATGTCATCCTCAACATTTCGGCCCGGCAGCCGCGGGTGATCCCTGTAGTTCCAATCCGTATAGAGTTTGATCAAGGCGTGGTCGCCAACCAACCAGATTTCAACATGAAGCCAATTTCCTTTGGGGGAACTGCAGTTGAGCATTTCAACGGGCCGGGCCTTAGCCGACCATGTCGGCCTGAATCCTCCGAGTTCCTTGTTTCCTGGGACAAAAGTTGGCGCGTTCTCAGGCCAGACATTCAAACCGTTGAGGCAGGGATGAAAAAACAAGCCCGCTCCACGCCAACCCGCTCCAAGCTCTCCGTCTTTCGCCAACTCTGCAATCTCATTCCGGCTCATCTGGTGTCGCAATTGGCCCGCGCGACTGGGGCCGAGGAAAGATCCCGCTCCTTCAAGCCGTGGCGCCATGTGGTCAGTCTGCTCTTCGCCCAATTCACTCACGCTGTCGGTCTCAATGACGTCGGTGACGCCTTGCGCCTCCACTCCGGCCCACTCTCGGCCATTCGCGGCGCCACCCCGCCCAGTCGCAACGGCCTGTCCACCGCCAACCGGGAACGTCCGGCCGCCCTGGCCGAACAACTCTTCTGGCAAACGCTCGACCATCTCAAAAGTCTCTCGCCGGCCTTCGCCGCCGGGCGCGCCGGCAAACGCCTGGCCCACCGCTTCAAGACCACCATCCATGTCGTGGCTGCGACCACCATCCAACTGATCGCCTCGGCCATGGATTGGGCCCGGCACCGCCGCCGCAAGGCCGCCGCCAAGTGTCATCTGCGGCTGGATTTGCACAGCTTCCTGCCGCGCTTCGCCCTCATTGACACCGCCCGCGACAACGACGCGAAGCGCGCCCGTGAAGTCTGCGCGGCCATCCCGTAGCGGCGAAATCGTCTTGTTTGACAAGGCTTATGTGGACTTCATCCATCGGCACGACCTGAACGAGCGCGGCGTCTTCTGGGTCCCCCGCGCCAAGGACAACCTGGCCTTTCGCGTCGTGACGCGGCGGATCAAAAAGCCGGCGGGCAAAATCCTGCGCGATGATCAAATCCGGCTCACCACCCCGCAGAGCCGGGCGGATTATCCGCTGCGGCTGCGCCGCGTGGTGGCACTCGGGGAAGTGGACGGCCAGGAACGCGAAATGGTTTTCCTAACGAACAATTTCACTTGGGCCGCCAGCACCGTGGCCGAACTGTCTCGCTGCCGCTGGCAGATCGAGGTGTTCTTCAAACAGATCAAGCAGACGCTGCAACTGGCGGACTTCCTGGGCAACTCGGCCAACGCGGTGCGCTGGCAGGTGTGGACGGCGCTGCTGGTGAATGTACTGCTGCGGTATCAGGCGTTTCTGTCGCGCTGGGGCCGCAGCTTCGTGCGGCTCTGGACGTGCGCGCGCGCCGCCCTGTGGCTGAAGCTTGACGCGGTGGCGCTGTTCAAAAGCTATGGGACAGCCGGTGGGGATTACCGTCTGCTGGGCCAGCCGGAAGCGGCGTATTTGCCGGGATTTCGGCCTGTGCCTGTGGGATAGCCGTCGCGCTGGAAACGCCCGCCCGCCGCCGTATGCATTGAAAATCCTTAAAGTCACTTGGCAAACGCCGGGCTGATTCCCCAGCAAATCACCTGCGGCAGCACTCCTTTGTCACTTCTGGGGGATGACTGTGATTAGATCCTGGACTTTCTGGGCAAAAACTGGTCCGTCACTCCCGTGGCCAACAAATTCGTTACGATCGTTCACCATCCCAGCCAGCGCTTCTGGGTCGTTGCTCAAGCGCCCAATCTCAAAAACCCGGTCTGGCCAGAGATCCTGGCGCAGTATCCCTCTGAATCTCCGTTTCTCATTTTGATCTAACAACTTTTCTCGTTTTGAACTGTCGCCGACATGTCACAGAATTTTGTTTGTAATGCGGAGGGGGCGGACTAAGTTGACACTACTATGAGCAATCCTGTTTCGACCTCCCAGGGAGAGGTTTCACGGCGAACGGTGCGTGCAGCAAGTTCCATAGTGGGTTTCCTTGGCGTCACCTTGGCGGCGACTCTGTTCTCACAACAGCCAGTTCATGCAGCGGGCAGCGTGGCCTCCTGGGGGGACAATAGTCGCCTCCAAACTGCGGTCCCACCGAATCTCACCAACATCGTGGCGGTGGCCGGCGGTTCGTTTCACAGTCTGGCGCTTGACGGCAATGGCAACGTGCGCGGCTGGGGCGAGAACACTTCTGGCAAGGCCACCCCACCCGCAGGATTGTCAAATGTCATCGCCCTGGCGGCCGGCGGTGATTTCAGTCTGGCGCTGCAGAAAAACGGAACTGTCGTGGCCTGGGGCAATCAATCCGCGATCCCCTCTGGCCTGACCAATGTGGCGGCCATTAGCGCGGCGCTGGGCAATGGGCTGGCGCTGACCCGCAATGGCGACGTGATTTCCTGGGGCAGCGCCGCACCCTCACCCGCCGATGCCACCAATGTCCTCGCCATTGCGGCGGGGAGCACGCACAGTCTGGCGCTCAAAGGCGACGGCTCGGTCATTGCGTGGGGCAATCCAGACTTGGGCAAGACCACCGTCCCACCCGGACTCACGAACGTCATCGCGTTGGCAGCGGGCCAATTCCACAGTCTGGCTTTGAAGGGTGACGGCACGGTCGTGGCCTGGGGTGACAACACTTATGGCCAAGGCTCCGTGCCTGCCAATTTGTCCAACGTCGTCGCCATTGCCGCTGGGGCGTTTCACTCACTGGCTTTGCGAGGCGATGGCAAGCTGTTCGCCTGGGGCGATCCTACCTACAACCAGCACATCGTGCCGACGGGCGTTTCCAACGTGTTCAACTTTGCCGGAGGGCGCTATCACAGCCTGGCCGTCTTGGGCGACGGCGCACCGGTAATCACCGTGCAGCCGGTCAGTCAATACAATGACACTACGCAGACAGCGCGCTTCCAGGTGATGGCCACCGGAAACCAACCATTGAGCTACCAATGGCAACTCAACGGTGAAGACATTGTTGGCGCGACAGATTCGATTCTGCTGGTGACCAATGTGCAGCCCGCAGATGCGGGGGTGTATTCCGTGATTGTGAGCAATGCCCTGGGTACCGTGATCAGCGGCCCGGCGGTGTTGCCTCCTTGGTGGCAGCGCCCCTTTATCGTCGAAGAGCCGGCGGATTTGGATCCGTTCTGCAATACGCCCGCGACGTTTCAGGTGGACGCCCGCGGCTGGCCAACGCTGCATTATCAATGGCACTTCGAGGACAACGCACTGGAGGACGCCACCAACGCCGTTTTGACGTTGAACAACGTCACGCTTGATCAAGCCGGCCACTACTGGTTGCTGATCACCAACATGAACGGTTCAATCACCAGCCGCGTGGCGACTTTGACGGTCGTGGGTGAACCGCCACTCATTACCAGCCCGCTGCTCGCCGGCGGCAAGCAGGGGGTGGCGTTCAACTACACGATCACCGGTTTGCACAATCCCTCATCCTTCAATGCCGAGGGGCTACCCGCGGGCCTGGACGTGGACCTACTGACCGGCGACATCCAAGGAATTCCAAGGGAAAACGGCACCTTCGAGGTGCTGTTGAGCGCCACCAATCTCTGCGCCATGGCCACCACCAATTTGACCCTCGTATTCACTTCTTCCGTGCCCGTCATCACCAGTGCGTTGTCCGCTTCGGGTGTGGAAGAGGTGAACTTCAGCTATCAAATCACTGCCACGGAATCGCCGACCACGTTTGGCGGGCAGAATGTGCCGCTGGGTTTGACCGTGGATCCCGTCACCGGGTTGCTTTCCGGACGCTCGGTGTATGCCGGCGAGTTCGACGCGATCATAACCGCCAGCAACGAGTGGGGCACCGGCAGCACCAATCTGCATTTGAGTTTCACCAACGGCACCGTCTCCGGATTGGCCATCGCGGACGTGACCTATGACTATTCCTCGCCGTATCTCCTCGATTTCGAGTTCTCCCTGCGCAACACAGATGATCCCGCCGAGGGCCGGGCGGTGGTCGTGCCGCCAAGCTGGCTGACGGTCGTGTGCATGGAGGATGAACAATCCATCAGCCCGACGGAAACCGCGATCATCCTGCAACGCGCCGATGCCAAACTACTCAAAGCGTTCCTGGTGCTGGATTTCACGGACAGCATGGCTTCCCTGACCAATGGCGACAGCAACGATGACGGCATTTCCGACGCGGTGGACGGCATGGTTCGGGGCGCGAAAGATTTCGTGAACCAACAGTCGGCCGAAGCGCAGATTGGCGTTTACGAGTTTCATCGCGAGGACGTTGACCCGCAGTTGGTCGCCGGGCTGACGACCGACAAACTTTTGCTCAATGAATCCATTGACCGCATTTGGGAAGATTACGTCCAGGGTTTCCCGGCCGGATCGCGCTGCTGGGATACCTTGATGGCTGCCGTTACTGGATTGGGCGCTTCCAACCGTGACGAGCAGCATTATGTGATTTTCGTTTCCGACGGGCGCGATGAATCCAGCGTGAGCTCGGCGCAGGATGTGATTGACGCGGCTCTGGCCAATGGCGTGAAGATTTATTGTGTCGGCTTCGGCGCGGAACTCGATCCTACGTCCTTGTTGGATATTACCACGCAGACCATGGGGCGCTACTACACGGCCACAAACGCCGCCGACCTGGCCGCGGAATTCGCGCAAATTGGCAAGGACGTGAACGGCCAGTATCTGCTTCGCTGGGCCACGTTGAAGCGCTCGGATACGCCTTTCATGCCGTCCTTCCAAATCAGTTATCAGGGTTACGACGCCTATTCCCCGACCAATCCGGTTTATCTCGATCCGGACAATCCATTCGAAGTGGACGACACCACTGACCCGCCCACGACCAATTACAACTACATCACAAATATCATCATCGCTACCTACGTTCCAACCGACCATGTCGGCGACGTGACGCGCGGTGCGCTACGATTAGTACCCGAAGCACAGATACAACCGACGGCGGTCAATCTGCGCGCAGCCTACATGCCCCGGCACATCCGCCAAATCCGGCTGCATTACCGGGCGAACTACCCCTGCACGCCCACTTTGATGTCCACGGCGCCGGGGGAACTGCTGGACGGTTGGACCTTGACCGAGACCGATGATGGTGAGGGCGGCAAATGGCTGGAGATCTCCAGTCCATTCCCCTCAAGCCTGACCAACAGCCTGCCCTTTGCCACGCTCGGAAACCTGATTCAATTCACGTTTCGCGACCTGACCAACGCCGCCATTGCGTTCAGCCTGCTGGAAGTGGACAACGACATTTACGCCACCACCGGCGGTCAGAGCTTCTTCATCGAAAACACCGCCGAATTCACCAGCGTCTATCCGGCGCTACCTTACGGAACGCCGGTGCCCTGGCTGACGGCGAACGGATTCACAAACGACTTCGTCAATGCCGAATTGAGCGATCCCGACGGCGACGGCTTGTTGACCTGGCAGGAATACCGCGCCAACACCAACCCGCGCGATGCCGCTTCCACCTTTCGGGTGCGCAGCCTGGTGAGGTTAGAAACCTCCAACTGGTACGAGATCACCTTTACCACGTCATTGAACCGTCTCTACCAGCTTGAAACCTCCGAGGACCTCTTGACCTGGCAAATTCTCCAGACCGACATCCAAGGAACCGGAGACGATTTCACCTTGATTGACGGTCGTGCGCCACCGGAGGAAACACCGGTGTTTTACCGGGTCCTGGTTTATTGAACGAACTTGGCCGCCTCGGCGGCCACGACCACGGCCTCTGGGCGACGGCGGGTGCGGGGATCAACCCTGTGAACCGGCATCGCACGCGAACCGACGAGTCTTCCCATCGGGCCGACTTCGTCAGGGCTTACCGCCAAAGCTTACGAAGTCGTCCAAGTCGAGTAGGTCAAACCATGTGACGATGTCCGTGCGCTGCGGTGCCACCTGGGAGTGAACCTCGTTGAAGAAGGCGCGTCCTTCGGGACTGTCTGGAGCACGCAGTTCCTGCCACGCGGACCACGCCGCAATCTCAGATGCGGTGCGTTTGGGTTTGGCGTGCGCGGTGACCCAATCGAGGATTTCGCTGTCGCTCTTGCCGGCGGCGAGTTGCTTTTTAAGCGCCTTGGGGTCAATGCCGGCGAATTCCAGGAAACGCTGGTCCATCGGACAGGCGTAGTTGTAATCGCCGTTCTTGCCGGCGAGCGTCGCCCGGCCTTTGTCCAGCATGCGCGGGAGGATCACGTAACCGCCGAGCCGCACGCGTGCGCTGCGCGGAGGTTGTTTGGTCAAATCAGGAGTCTTGATAGCCATAGGGTCTCTTTTTAGGTCCTGCTTCCCGCACATTCGCGTGCGCGGTTCGGCAGTGCGCAAAGCTCGCCTCAACCAGCAGATTATTCAAGTGCCGTATCGCACCGGTGGTTGCTTCATGACTTCGTTGGATCCAGGACACGACCGAGGAACAGCACACTGCCGGTCTGGTTTTCCCGAATCAGAAACATGAACGGATGATCGGCGCGGAACACCTGCATGGGCGAAATGCTGGTACGTTCCATGACTACCGCGGTAGCCGCCGCGGCTTCCGTGCCCTGCTCATTCACTTCCACCACAGCCTCGTGAGCGACTGCCGAGATAAACAGGTCGCGCTGGCCGGTCATCCCGGAGAAATCTGCCCCAGCGCCAAACGCCGAGGCCATGCCCATTTCGGCGAGAGTCTTCTCCAGGGCAAACCGGGAGGACATTTTGAAACGCGGCAGATACACCTGCGCCTTCGCCTCGCGTGACTGCGCAAGTTCGGCCAGCCAGCGATCCAGGTTCTCCTGCGTCAAACGACTTTCCAGTGCGCCCAGCCCATCCTTCGCCTTTGGCAACAGCACAATCATGGACAGGTCTCCGCCCTGATATGGCAATTCAAACACGCTGAGGCCGTCCTTCAACTCCCGGCCTTTGAGGTTCAGGGTTTGATACATCAGCGGTGCCGTCACGGTTCGCTCAGGGGCGGCAAAGAAATCCGCTTCTTTTGTCGCCTGTGGATCAAATTGGCGTGCCCAGTCGCCTTTGAAATAGATTGCGTTGCAGAGCACGAGTCGGGTCATGGGAGACAGGACTCCCGGGGCCACAAGCACTGTGATCTTATCGGCGGTCTTCCCGGCGACCCAGGCATTGATCTGCCTGCGGGTGGGTTCCGTCTGGCGCGCAAAATCCACCAGCGCAACCTCCGCGCCGAAGTGACGACGGTTGAGGTTGAGGAACGATTCGGTGAAGCTGTAATCGCTCTGTACCCACAAGGAGTTGGCCACGTTCAACACGACCTGTTTCTCGGAGGCAATTTCCGCCAGCCGCCGGTCCAGGTCGCCAAAAGCTGCCGGGAGTTTCGAGGGCGGGAGATTGAAATGCAAGGTCCGGGCCATTTCCTTTTCAGTCAGGCCGCGCGCTCCGGTGTAAGTCATCGCGAGCGCGGCGGACAGGCTGTAAGGGGAGAAAAACAGGTTGCCTTCGGACGTCTTGAGTTGCTGATAAAGGTCGAGGGCGAAGGCGGTGTTGCCGGCGATCAAGCTTGGTGGCGGGTTGGTCATCTCCGCGTTTGCGGGTGTGGCGATCACGACGACCGCCAGCATGGTGGCTACTGCTGGAGCGCGCCAGCACTTTTGCGGAGACTTTGTGGGGAGATTTGTCAAAGCATGAGTCAGTTCGTTCATGGATGATTTGATTTTGGTTTGGAATTGTTTCAGTGAAAAAGGTGGCTGGTCGCGCGCGGATCATTTCCCATACTCGATGTTCTTGCGGGCAGCCTGGGCGCGGATGGCTTGCGACACTTTCTCATCGAAGGAATCGCCCTTGCCCGCAGCGGCCAGCCGTTGGCGTTCCTTGGCGAGATAGGCGTCGCGGTCCTGACTGAGTTTCAGAATCTGCGCCTGCAATTCGCTGCGCTCCTTCTGCTGCTGCTCGATTCTGGCCTTGAGTTCCGAGTCACTTAAACTCTGCCACTCGGCGGGGAGTTGATCCTTTTTAATTTCGGACAACTTGACCTTGCCACTCGACAGGGAATCGAGCAACTCGCCTTCGCCTTGCACGGCCACGCCATAACGCGCATTGAACGTCAGCCGATCCGCCGACACCGCTGCGGGCGCGGCTTCCGCCGCCATTTGCTTGGCGGTCACCGAACGCCGCGCCGCCGCGCTGCCATACGCGACGATGGTGGTGCCCACTTTGCGATTCAACTCCGCCAGTTCCGCGTCCATTGGAGTGGCGATGGCCATCATGCCGCCGGATTGCGCGATGGCGACATAGTTGCCTTCGCCCAACCGTGCGATTTCCTTCCAAACGGGAATCGTCTCGGCCATGCCGCCGCATTGCACCGTGTTGATGATTAAATCTTTCTTCATCGCGTCCTGGCAGATCTCGGGATACTTGGGCGCGCTGTAATCCATGTGCGGTGGCGCATCGCCGACCAAAAATATGATCTTGAGCACGCTGCGGTCCTCACTCCAGTCCATTTTGTGGACCGCTTCGTAGAGGGCTTCGTTCACGGACTCGGGCGTATCGCCGCCGCCCCCGGCGCTGAAGCCACGTAAATTGGCGTACACCGCGTCAATGTCTTTGGTCAGGTCGAACGTCTTGACAACATAGGCATCACCGCGATCGCGATACGCCACGAGACCCACCCGGATTTCGGGGGTGGGTTTGGCGCTGACCATCTCATTGGCAATGGACCAAATCTTCTGTTTCGCGCCTTCGATGAGGCCGGACATCGAACCGGTGGTGTCGAGCACGAAGCAGACTTCGATACGGGATTTGGCGGGTTTGCTGGCGGTTTCTTCGCTTCGGCTCTTGGATTCGGCAAGCGCAGGAAAGGCCAGGGTGGCCAAGCCACCGGCTAAAAGAATCAGTGCGGTTGTTTTCATAGCGGTGTAACGCCGGAGTTATTCTCCGGCCATAAGTTCACACCACCATTGGACGAATGCCGTGGAGATTTGCTCCCCGGCAACTGCAAAAAATGGAGCGCGCGGCGAAAGAGGGTTTCTATCCGCCGGCGCTGGCTGCCGGTTTGTGGCGGTAAAAATCCGCGTGAATCAAAGGTGAACGCCAAGCCGCGTTTCACCGGACGTTTAGTTCAACGATCCTATTTGGGGCTGCTTTCCTTGAGAATGCTGATGAATTGCCGCATTGCCGGCGAAAGCACCTTGTTCTTTTTGTAAATGACGGCGAGGGGACGATAGTAGTCGGCGCCATCAAAGTTCACTGCGGCGAGGGTTTGTTTGGAGATCTCCTGGAGAATGGTGGCTTGGGGAACGATGGAAATCCCGGCGTCAATCTCGACCGCGCGTTTCACGGTTTCGATGTTGTCGAACTCCATGACATTGTTCACTTCCACGCTATGCTCCTTGAGAATCCGATCAAGCGCACGACGGGTGGGAATATCCGGCTCGAAGCCGATGAATTTCTGGCCGGCAATATTCTTGAGTTTGATGCCCTTCAACCGGGCAAACGGATGCTGCGGATGGCAGATGAGCACGAGCGGGTCTTTGCGCAAGGCCACGATCTCGAGTTTGGCGTCCTTGACGGGATAAGCGACAAGCCCAAGATCCACCACGTTGCCCAGCACTTCCTCGTACACCTGGTTGGACCGCCGGTATTCCACGTGGACATGGACGGTGGGATATTCCTTAAGGTAGCGCTTGATGTACGGCGGTAGATCATGCAGGCCGATACTGTAGATGGTAGCCACGCGGATGGTGCCGGAGATGATGTCCTTGATCTCCATGAGCTTGCTGTGCAGCGCCTCGTAAGTCTGGATAATCTGCTTGCTGTAATCGTAGAGCACCTGGCCTTCGCGGGTGAGCCGGAACTTTTTTTTGCTCCGTTCGATAAGCAGCGATTTGAACTGCCGTTCCAGGGAACTGATCTGTTGACTGACGGCGGATTGCGTGACGCCGTTGATTTGGGCGGCCTTGGTGAAACTCTCGGTTTCAGCGAGATCGCAGAAGACTTTCAGGCTCTCAATTTGCATAAGCGGATTGAATAGAAAAGCCGCCAGTCAGTCAATCACCGTTGTGGGCGAGGCCAGCACTTCTTTGACCTTCATCAACAGCTCCTGGCTGGTGAAAGGCTTCTGGAGATAAGCCGTCTGTTCATTCTGGCGGGGCGGCCAAACATAACCGCTCATGCACAGGACCCGGGTTGTGGGTGAAATCCGGCCGGCCTGCTCCACCAACTCCCGTCCGCTCATCAGCGGCATGACCAGATCCGTGATCAACAAGTCGATTGCTTTGTCGGTTTGGGCGAGCAGATCCAGGGCGGCGCGTCCACTGTTGGCAGTCAGCACCGTGTAACCGTATTCCGTGAGAACAGTCTCTCCCATCGTCAGCAGCAACTCTTCATCGTCCACCAACAAGATCGTCTGCCTGCCGGTCAGGTTGTGAATGAACTCGGTATTGTCCCGAACAACGACCTTCTCGGCCGGCAGATAAACGCGCACCGCAGCGCCCGCCCCGGGTTCACTGGACACCGCGACGCCGCCGCCGTGATTAGTCACAATGCCATAGACCCACGCCAGACCCAGCCCGCGATGCGGCGGCGGTTTGGTGGTGAAGAACGGCTCGAAAATCCGTGACAACAATTCCGGCTCAATGCCGCAGCCGTTATCGGCAATCTCAGTGCAGACATAGGTGCCCGCCGCCAGCTTGAGGTTGCGGTCGTGCCCCGCCTCCGCCAGTTCCACATTGCGGGTGCGGATCGAGATGCAGCCTTCCGGTTTCAAGGCCTCGACCGCATTCTCCAGAATCTTCAAGAACGCCTGCTGCATTTTGGCCTCGTCAAAGCGGACCGTGAACAACCGGCGCTCCAACTGCAACCGCCATTGCACCGTGACTGCCGAGGTACTCTGCAAAGTCTCCACGCAGCGACGGAGCACCGCGTTCAAGTTGCCGGAGTTTTGGGACCGCGTATCGCGTTCCTGCCGGCTGAAACCCGCCAGGTCATTGGCAATTTCCGCCGCCTTGCCCGCGGCTTTCTCCACTTCCAACAACGCTCGGCGCCAGGGATGGTCCGGTTCGACCTTGCTCAAGATCAACGAGGTGTAACCCAGAATGCTCGTCAGCGCGTTGTTGAAATCCAGGGCCACCGACCGCGCCAACTGCAAGGCGCAGTCCAGTTTTTGTTTGTGGGCAACGGCCTCCGCGCCGGCTGCCTTGGCATCCGGGCCTCGCGCCGGCTCGGGCAACATTTGGAGGATGAAATACTTCTCCGTGTCTTTGGTGAAGGAGCAGAGAGCCGTCGAGTAGGTGGCCGCGCCGCCTCCTTTGACCATGAACTTCAGGGGCATGGTCGCGGTTGGGGCGCGTTCCCATTGAGAGAGAAACTGCTCGGCGGTCACGCCGTTTTCCGGCGACCAGACCGCCGAGAGCAGCGGAGACGCGCCTTCGAGCGTCAGCCCGAAGGTCCTCACGGCGGCTGGGTTCGCGCGCAGAATCGTGCTGGCGCCATCCACCAACAAAGCCGGCCAGTTGGCGTTCTCCAGCACAAATGCGACCTCAGATTTCATGTTCAACCACCAGACTTCCTCATCCTATAAAGCCTACGAATCAACAACCGTTTCTCAATCGCAATTTGGTGGCACTTCCAGAAATGCCGCGGGCAACAACTCCGCGACGCGAAATTCCCGGATGTCACGCAACGCACGACTGTCCGCCACCCAGACCTTGGCGTGCGGCGCGTACTCCGCCAACAGTTGTCGGCAAGCACCGCAGGGCATGGGTCCATGCGCGATCCGGGCCACCACAGCAAGGGCGACAAACTCCCGCCGGCCGCTCGTCAACGCCTTGAACAGTGCCACGCGCTCGGCGCAGCAAGTCAGTCCGTAGCTTGCACTTTCCACATTGGCGCCGGTGATGACCCTCCCAGAATGGGTCAGCAGAGCCGCGCCAACCGCAAATGTGGAATACGGCGCCACGGCGCGTTTGCGCGCCCGTGCCGCCGCTCGCACCAGACGGAGTTTATCGGTGGTTTGCTTTTTGCCCATATAATTGTGCGAACTCTCTCAGCAGCCGTGCCGCCACAAGTTTCACCCGTTCCCCGGTCTCCAGCACTTCCGCGTGCGACAAGGCGCTCCGGCTGATACCCGCCGCCCGATTCGTGACGCAGGACAGCGCCGCCACGCGCAAGCCGAGTTGCCGCGCCACGATGGCCTCCGGCACCGTGCTCATACCGACCGCGTCCGCACCCAGGAGGGCAAACGCCCGAATCTCCGCAGGCGTCTCGTAACTCGGCCCGCTTACCGCCAGATAGACCCCGCGTCGCAACTTGACACCGCTGGCGCGCCCCGCGCGGTGCAGCAGCGTGCTCAGGTCAGAATCGTAAACCCGCGTCAAATCCACAAAGCGGGGCAGTCCAGCCGGGCTTGCACCTCGCAATGGATTCATCCCCATGAAATTGATGTGGTCGGTCAACACCATGAAATCGCCCATGCAAAAGCGGCGGTTGATGCCGCCCGCCGCGTTGGTGAGGAGCAAATCGCGCACGCCCAGCGCGGCAAGCGTGCGGACTGCGTGGGTCACGCGCGCCATGTCGTGACCCTCGTAAAAGTGCGCCCGCCCACTCAGAACCACAACCGGTGTACCGGCGAGATGCCCGAGGTAAAGTTCGCCGGCGTGACCGCTCACGCGGACCGGCGGGAAGCCTGGCAGTCGTGAGTAGGAAATCTTCGCGACCACCTCCAACTCCGCCAAGGTGTGACCAAAGCCGCTCCCGAGCACCAGCCCCAGCGCCGGACGCAGGGCAGAGAGGCTCCTAATTCTGGCAACGGCGGTTGAACTGGACGCGGACATCGGCAGCAAGCTTATGCGTCCGCGCCCAAGTGCCAAGCACCAACCGGCACTGCGGAGTTTGAAGACTTGAGGCGCTTAACCCGAACTTCCGATACTCCACACGAATGGCTGGCGCTCAGTCTCAACGAGTGTGAAGCGCCCGGGATCCGTGGTGAGTGTCTCGTGGTTCAACTCACAAAACTGTAATCGTACGGCGCCCGCATTTCACGGGCGACGTGGCGATTGGCTTCCTTCGCCCCTTCACCCGTGAACATCTCCCCGGCGGGATTCCACTGAAGTTTTCGGCCAAGCCGCAACGCGATGACAATCAAATGGCCCACGCTGGCCGAGCGATGACCCTCTTCGACGGACGCAATGGGCGTTTTCCGGCTGCGCACGCAGGCAAAAAAGTTGCCCATGTGATCGTTGCTGACTTCGAATCGGACGGCGTTGTCGGGCAGCGGTATTTCAATGATGCCTTCGTGGCTGGCCCGCAGGTCGGAGCGGTTGACCCACAGCCAACCGTCCGTGCCCTCGAACCGGATGCCGTTGCGCTGGCCATCGGACTTGATCACGCCGCCGTACGGTGTGTCGTCCGGGGTGGTTTTCACAATCTGCCGCACGCCGTTCGCCCACGAGAGTGTGGCCTCGAATTCCGGCGGTGTGGTGTAGCCGTTCGGAATCGGCTCCGTCACCACGCGCGCCTCAATCTCCGTCGGGCCGTCCAAACCGATGGCCCAGCGGGCGATGTCGTTGTGATGCGCACCCCAGTCCGTGACCGGTCCGCCGGAGTAATCCCACCACCATCGGAAGTTGGCATGGCAGCGTTCCTTGAGGTAATCCACACGCGGCGCCTGGCCGAGCCAGAAATCCCAGTTCAATTCGGATGGCGGTGTTTGCGGCGGAAAAGGACCGCCCCGGATGCCCGCCGGCACATACACGGTTACTTGTCGCAACTTGCCGAGCCGCCCATTGCGGACCAGTTCGCAGGCGAGACGGAACTTCCGGTCACTCCGTTGCTGCGTGCCCGTTTGCAGCACGATGCCGTAAGCGCGCACGGCGCTGGCCAGACGCTTGCCCTCGTCAATCGTGTGCGTGAGCGGCTTCTCGCCATAGACATCCTTCTTCGCTCGCGCAGCGGCCAGGTTGATCAGCGTGTGCCAGTGGTCCGGCGCGGCTTGCACGATCACATGAATGTCCTCGCGCTCCATGACTTGGCGAAAGTCGCCATACTTGGCGGGCGTCTTGCCGTCGGTGGTGAATTGTTTGGCCGCCGCCTCGGCATGGTTTTGATCCACGTCGCATACCGCGAGAATCTCGCCGAAGCGCCTCGCGTTCTGCGCGTCACCCCGGCCCATGCCGCCGCATCCAATCAACGCAACGCCCGGTCGGTCGTTCGGCCCCAGCGGCTTGGTGACCGCTTCGGCGGCGGCGAGTTCGCGCTGGACGAACCAGCCGGGCAATCCCGTGGCGGCGGCAGTGGCGGCACAGGTGCTCAGAAAGCGGCGACGGGAAATCTGAAATGGTTTCGACATGCCCCCCAGCAAACGCCCGTCGCCGGGCCAGGTCAAGTCCCGGTCAGTCGTGTAAATTGACGACAACGTGGGCCCTGACATCCCAGCCGTCTGTTGCTCACTGGTCACCGATGCGCCGCAATAAGCGCGACCCCGGCCGCCAGCACCACTACGAACAGCACGAGCAGTAGAATCTTCACCCAACTCTTGGGATACTGCCCCGCGATGGTGCCCGTGAACCCGTTGATCACCACCTGAAACGCGCGCGGGCCGTAGTTGTAAGTGAGCAACCACACCGGCACCAGAATGTGCTTGAAGGTCTGCCGGGTGTATTGCGTTCGCACGTTCAAGTTGCGGTGCGTGTCGCCCGGCACCCGCGACGCGCAGAGTGAATACATCTTCCGCTCCATGACTTCGCGCGCGTGTTTCGCGGCGCTCACCAGGTCAATCTGATAACGCTCCACCACCCAGCCAGAAAGATAGCCGGCATTGTACGGGGTCAGTTCCTTGGTCGGAAACGGCTCGACCTTGCGCAGCAGATCCGGTCGCACGCCGCGCGAGGCGGGCACGAGTTCGTCATCGAAGAAATGATCCAGCGCGCCGGAGGACCATTGCCAGCGAACCTTCCGCACTTGGCGCGTCTGGCGTTTACCTTGTGCGTCCGTGTAGCTCTCCGTCTCGTAGTAGTAATAGCCGGATTCGGCGGTCCAATCCGCGTGTACCTGCGCGTCGAACGTCCAGTAGGGAATGTAAAGCCCCTTCACCGTGTCCGTGAGCGCCGCGTGCTTCAGCTTGTTCGGCGCGAACCAACGGCTGCCATACCAGCGGCGCATGGCTTCGCGGATCTGCGTTTCGCTGATGCGTTTGGGCAGCAGACTCTCCGGACTGAACGCTTCCTTGATTTCCTCGTACGGCACGAGCGCCGCCGAGCCGCAAAAATCGCAGCGTTGTCCGACCCGCTCCGGATCAAACACCGAAATAGCCTGGCAACTCCGGCATTTGACGGAAGTCTTCTTCGCCTGCCAGCCGCGCTTGTCATCCGGAATGTTGCGAATCGCCGCGACCAGATCATGTTCCTTGATGACCTGTTCGCCCGCGGCATCCAGTTCCATCTGCGCCGGCGAAGTCGTGCCGCAGAACGGGCAGACGAGCGATTGCTTGGCGGGATTCCATTCCGCCGCCGCGCCGCACGCCGGGCAGGAGAATTTCTTTTGGGCAATGGCTTCAGGCATGGGGTTTGGTCAGAGGAATGATTGTCAGGGGAATAAAGGAATGAATTCTTTCCGAAGAATTCCCCTGACAATCATTCCCCTGACTATTTCCGGATGGTTGTGAATTCGATTTGCGCATGATTCAGGTTGATCCATTGGATTGCTTTGAGATCCGTCAATGCCATCAGTCGGCGCAGATGAGATTCGATGTAGCTCTGGCTCTCGGTGTACGCCGTGATGCGGAACGCGACGCGGTGCGCGTGGACGAACATTCGCTGCCTGCCCAAATCCAATCCATCCCGATGAAGGCTGACGAGCCGTTCGACATGGCTCCCGCCCCCAAGGAAATGGATGAGCGCTTCCTGATATAATGCGAAGTCGAGAAACCCGCCCCAGTCCTGGAGCAACTCAAGCATTGTCTCTCGTAATGCCGCACAGCCTGGAGTTAAATCAGTCCAACGTTCAGAGATTGCGGCAAAACGACGGCGTTCCTCCTGCGTTAGACTCGTGGCAAGAATCTTTCCCTGAACTTTCGGGGGACGGAAATTGAGCAGCTTGCCGCGCGGGATTCCCAGCAGAAACATGTAGTGCAGCAACTGCGTGTCATGTTCGCCGACGAGCGCCGTGTCCGTTTTCAATTCGTAAAGCGCGTCGTCGGCCACCAGATCAAGGTAATACTTCTTCAAGAAGTCCCGATGCGTCACCGTCACGGGAACTTCGGTCAACACCGAGCAGAAGCCGTCGGCCAGCAATCGCGCCTTCAAGTCAGCCTGATAGGCGCACTCGTCGCAGAGGCGGCCGAGCTCGTTCTGGCTGGCGTACGCGTGTCCCATCACGCGGTAGTCCAGCGCCTCGAACGCGGCGGCATCCAGCGGCTTGATTTGGACTGGGCAGTGAATGGGCATGTGGTCAGCGGATGGCAGAAGTTGTCAGGGGAATGATTGTCAGCGGAATGAGGAACAAACCCAGCCAAAAATCATTCCCCTGACAAACATTCCTCTGACAAAACCGGTGCGCCGCGCCGCACGCCGGGCAGGAGAATTTCTTTTGGGGTGTGGCTTCAGGCATGCGCAGCTTGACCAGTTTTACCAATAGTCTTCCAAAAACTCGTTAGTTACTTTAGCGAGCATTGATCGCCATCTTCGGCCAGATTGGTTCTGACGACTATTGGTGGGCTTGCCACGGACTAAACCACCAAATCGCAGCCAGAAAAACCAACGCAAAGAACATTATGAGTAGCGTGATTCCAGTGCGGGGGCGCACTGCATCGCATGGCATCTTGATATCACATACCTTTTCTCCACGTATCAGTTCTTCACCTTCGGTGAAGAACTTGCAGTCAGGTAAATACGCCTCAAGCTTCTTGAGTTGCGCGACGCGCAGAAGATATAGGCTGTGGTTGTACCGATAGGATGTCCACCAAACAACTGTGACCAGAAATCCCAACAAGGAGACTATGGGTACGAGTGTTGGCGAATCCTTGGCCATCGATCCGATTCCGCCGAGCAAGACTGTCTCTGCCAGCAGGTAAGCTCCAAATACAAACCAGAACTTCTGAAGCTCGTGCTCCACCAACGTAAGACCGTGCTCGTAAAGCTGTTTGTTGCGATCCGTCTGATCGCTTTGCTTAATTGGGTGCGTGTGGTTTTCCATAGCTGATTTGCGCGTCTTGATGTGATTAGCGGTAACGTGCCGCTAGGACTTCAAAAACTCATCCAACGCTGCCCGCGTCACGCGCCAGGTCGAGCCGATCTTTTTGCCTTTGAGTTCGCCGGACTCCAGCGTCGTCAATACGTCGGCTTCGCCGACACCAAGGGTTTTCGCCACGTCGGCCACGCCCAATAGTTCCGGAATTCCACCTGCCGCGGGGATTGGCGGCGGCACTGCGCCCGCCGGGGCTACGGCGGGCGTCGTCTGTTGCGCGCCCATCGCGGCCATCATCTGTTGGCCCATTGCAAGTCCAGCGCCCAGTCCGGCTGCGGTGCTGGCCATGCCACCGGCCTCCCCGCCTCCCTTGGTCATCGCCTCGGCCATTTGGAACTTCACGTAATCGTTCAGGTTGCCAATCGCCGCCATGCTGCTGCGCTTGTCAATCGCCTGCTCCACTTCCGGCGGCACCGACACGTTCTCGACGATGAAACTCGTGATCTCCAGTCCATACTTCGTGGTCACTTCCGGATTGATCAGCGGCAACAGCGCCGCGCCCAGTTCCGAATAGCGGGCCGCCACGTCCAGCACGGGCACGTTGGCCGATGCCAGCGCGTTGGTGAACACGCTGACAATGCGCGAGCGCATGGTGTCGGCAAATTCGTCCAGCCGGAACTGATGGTCCGTGCCGGCGACTTCCTTGAGGAACGTTTTCACGTCCACCACCTTGAAGTCGTAGATGCCGTAGGCGCGCGCCCGCACGATGCCAAAATCCTGGTCGCGCAACATGACCGGATTGGCCGTGCCCCACTTGTTGCCAGTGAACAGGCGGGTGTTGACGAAATACACGTCCGCCTTGAACGGCGACTCGAAGCCGTACTTCCAGCCCTTGATGGTGGAAAGGATCGGGATGTTGTCCGTGGTGAGCGAATGTTTACCCGGGCCAAATGTGTCGCCGAACTGGCCAAGGTAAATAAACTGGGCCACCTGCGATTCGCGGACGATCAACTGCGCGCCGCGTTTGATTTCCTTGTCCTCGTCCGGGAAGCGCCACGAGATGGTGTCGCGCGAATCGTCCTGCCACTGGATGATTTCCAGGAACTGCGTCTTGAGGTAGTTGATGAGACTCATAGGTTGCCTTTCATACCGTGACCGTATCTTCGGGAAAATATCCGGACAGGGAAGAATAATTTCCGGGGAATTGTGTAATCCCCCATCTGGGCGGACGTAGCGGCGTCCACATTGTCGCTTGTCAGTTCTCAGCGCGGATGAATCCCGCCGGACGCTCACCCTCCAAAAAACTTTTCTGTTGCGGTCAGGCGTTTTTCTTCTAAGCCTCTGCCCCCAATGAAGCCATTTTGCCTATTGTTTGCCCTTGTTTTGTCGCTCGTTGTCGTAAAGCCCGCGCGGGTTGATGCTGCGGTGCTTGAACTGAAGCCGGGCGACCATGTTTGCCTCATCGGTAATGCCCTCGCTGACCGGATGCAGCATCATGGCTGGCTGGAAACGCTGATTCACGCGAAGCACCCGCAGCACGAACTCGTGTTCCGCAATCTCGCGGTGGCCGGCGATGAAGTCGCGTTCCGTCATCGCTCGGAAAATTTCGGGTCGCCGGATGACTGGCTCACCAAGACCAAGGCGGACGTCATCCTCGCCTTTTTTGGTTTCAATGAATCGTTCAAAGGCGACGCGGGCCTCGCCAGGTTCAAGCAAGACCTCGACAAGTTCCTGACAGACACCAAGGCAAAGAATTACAGCGGCAAGGGCGCGCCGCGCCTGGTGCTGTTCTCGCCGCTGGCCAACGAAAAGCTCAACGACGCCAATCTCCCCGATCCGGCGGTCAACAACGAAAACCTGAAGAAGTATTCCGCCGCGATGGCGGAAGTCGCCAAGGCTAATGGCGTGCCGTTCGTGGATCTCTTCGTGATCTCACAGCGGCTTTATGCACAGGTAGCCAAGCAGGGACATTCGCTCACGTTCAACACGCTGCATCTTACCGAGACCGGCGATCAAGCGTTGGCGCCGGAGATTTTTCGCGCATTGTTCGGCGAGGCGGCGCCGCGCGGCGACTTTGAAGAACTCCGTGCGGCCGTGCTCGAAAAGAATTCCGAGTGGCACGCCCGTTATCGCACGGTGGACGGTTACAATGTTTACGGCGGGCGCTCGAAGCTCGAATTTCCCAAGGCCGGCGCGGGCAGCCCCAAGATCACCAACTACGACATCATGCAGCAGGAAATGTCGCAACGCGACGTGAAGACCGCCAACCGCGACCGGCGAGTCTGGGCGGTGGCCAAAGGCGGCGATCGCAAAGTGGACGATTCAAACCTGCCACCGCTGGACATCATTCAGTCCAACAAACCGGACGTGCAACCCTATCTCAACGCGGAGCAGGCCGTCCAGCGCATGAAGCTGGCGGAAGGCTGCAAGGTGAATTTGTTTGCCAGCGAAGCTGAGTTTCCCGAACTCGTGAATCCCGTGCAGATGTCCTTCGACACGCAGGGCCGGCTCTGGGTCGCCGTGTGGCCGAGTTATCCCTCACGCACCCCCACCAGCACCATTGGCGACAAACTCCTGGTGTTTGAAGACACGAACAACGATGGCAAGGCCGACAAGGTGACCACGTTCCTAGACGATCTGAACTGCCCGACGGGCTTCCAGTTCTTCAAGGATGGCGTGCTCGTCGTGCAAGCGCCCGATCTGTGGTTTGTGCGCGACACCAACGGCGATGGCAAGGCGGACTGGAAGGAGCGCGTGCTCATGGGCCTGGATTCGGCAGACTCGCATCACACGGCCAACTCAATGGTGCTCGATCCCGGCGGAGCAACGTATCTCAGCGATGGCGTCTTCCATCGCACACAGGTGGAAACGGCGATTGGCCCGGTGCGCAACAACGACGGCTGCATCTATCGTTACGAACCGCTCACCCACAAGTTTGAACGCTACGTGCCCTACGGCTTTGCGAATCCGCATGGACGCGTGTTCGATCGCTGGGGCAATGACATCATCACCGACGCCACCGGCAACGAGAATTACTTTGGCCCGGCCTTCAGCGGTTATCTCGACTATCCGGCCAAGCACCCGGCCATGCGCAAGTTTTGGAAACAACCATCCCGGCCCTGTGCCGGCACCGCGCTGCTCACCAGCCGGCATTTTCCGGAGGAGTTCCAGGGCAATTTCCTGAACTGCAACGTCATTGGCTTTCAGGGCGTCTATCGCGTGAAAGTGAGCGAAGACGGGGCTGGCCTGAAAGGCGAAACGCTGCCGGACTTGGTGAAATCCGATGATCCCAATTTTCGACCGGTGGGCGTGGGCGTCGCCCCGGACGGTTCGATATACTTTCTCGATTGGGCGCAACAATTGATCGGTCACATGCAACATCACATTCGCGACCCGCATCGCGATCACCAACATGGGCGCATCTACCGCATCACTTACGAAGGCCGGCCGCTGCTGAAGCCCGCGAAAGTCCACGGCGAGCCGGTGGAGAGGTTGCTGAACCTCCTCAAGGAACCGGAGGACGGGGTCCGCACACGGGCCAAAATCGAACTGGGCAAACACGACAGCGCCAAGGTCATTGCTGCGCTAAAGAAATGGGCTGCGGCGCTTGAAGCCAAAGACCCGAACTACGAACACCAAATGATGGAGGCGCTTTGGGTGCATCAATGGCACAACATCGTGAACGAGGATTTGCTCAAGCGCATGCTCCGTTCACCGGACTACCGCGCCCGCGCCGCCGCCACCCGCGTCCTCTGTTACTGGCGCGACCGGGTGAGCGACCCACTTGGGTTGCTGGCCGTCCAGGCGCGCGACGACCATCCGCGCGTGCGATTGGAAGCCGTCCGCGCGTGCAGCTTTTTCACCACCGCCCGCGCAGCAGAAGTCGCCCTCGAAGCGCTGGAAAAGGAAGCCGATCCGGAGAAACCGGATTACTACATCAAGTATTGCCTCGATCAGACGATGAAGGCGCTGGACAAGTATTTGAAGTGAGGGGGCCGCACCAGGGCGGAGAGTCAGAGGTTCTGGAAACAGGCGTTCGAGGTAGGGAGGGAGGGAGCGCCACTCCGTGCGCGCCGCAGTTCGCTACCCGCTGGCTGAACGGCGCGCACGGAGTGACGCGCCCTACCACGTTGCGCAATTGTTTGTCGCAGTGTTAGAATGGTTGCACATCGCGACACGCCCGCATCCGCGGTCGCATCCGCGTTGACGAACCGGCGTCAGTTCACTATCGTCGCCGCCAATAAATCAAGCACTGGAAACCCGAGTACCCAAAACCTATGCCACCCAAAGCCGCCGACAAATCCGCCGCGGATTCCAAAGCCATCGAAACCGCAAAGACCGCCGCCTCACGTCAACGCGAACTGGATGCCGCGATCTCCTCCATTACCAAAGCCTACGGCGAAGGCAGCATCATGCGCCTGGGCGATGCCCGTGCGCAGACCAAGATTGCGGTCATCCCGACCGGCGCGCTGGCCGTGGACCTCGCGCTGGGCGTGGGCGGAATTCCCCGCGGACGGGTCATCGAAATCTTCGGGCCGGAATCCTCGGGCAAAACAACCTTGATGCTCCATGTCATTGCCAACGCGCAGAAGCAAGGCGGGCTGGCGGCGTTCATTGACGCCGAGCATGCCCTCGATCCGGCTTACGCCAAAAAACTCGGAGTAAACCTGGATGATTTGCTGGTGTCACAACCGGACAGCGGCGAAGAAGCGCTGACCATCTGTGAAACCCTCGCCCGCTCCAACGCGCTGGATGTGATCGTGATTGATTCCGTGGCCGCGCTGGTCCCGCGCGCCGAACTGGAGGGCGAAATGGGCATGGCGACCATGGGCATGCAGGCGCGTTTGATGAGCCAGGCGCTGCGCAAACTCACCGCCATCCTCGCCAAATCAAAGACCGCCTGTATTTTCACCAACCAACTGCGGGAGAAAGTCGGCGTGATGTTTGGCAACCCGGAAACCACCCCCGGCGGCAAGGCGCTGAAGTTTTACGCCAGCGTGCGCATTGACATCCGCCGCAAGGACACGCTCAAGGATTCCGCCGGCAACGCCGTGGGCAACCACGTCAAGGTCAAGATCGTCAAAAACAAAGTTGCCCCTCCGTTTGCCGAAGCGGAGTTCGACATTCTCTACAATCACGGTATCAACAAGGAAGGCAGCATTCTCGATATGGGTATTTCTTCCGGTGCCGTGGAGAAGAAGGGCGCCTGGTTGCAGTTCGACGGCGAGTTGATCGGACAAGGCAAAGACGCCGCGCAGAAAGCCCTGGCCGAAAAACCGGACCTGGCGAAGAAGATTGTGGAGGCCATTCTGGCAAAGCGCGGCGGCGGGGCGGCGGTTGCTTGAGCCGTGCCCTGGCTCGCGTGGTTTCTGCGATGCGTGGCCGGTTGCCGCTGGTTGGCCTCCCATTGTCACCCAGTTTGTGCTTGCACTATTCGGGTTTGATGCTTAATTACGCGGTGTCAGTTGTGTCGGCCCCGGGGCCGGCAAGTTTGATGCAGAACGAAATGATCATGCCAAAACCGATGAGGGTGTCTTGAGTCGCCCTTTCTCCTCACGTAATTCTTCCTTTTCCGGATCGTTCACCAGGGTCAACGGGAAAATCCGTGCCCGCGAGGTCCGAGTGATCGGGTTTGACGGCAAGCAACTGGGCATCCTGACGCTCAATGAAGCCTTGGCCCTCGCCCGCTCCAACGGGGTGGACTTGGTGGAGATTGCCGCCAATGCCAACCCGCCGGTGTGTCGCATTGTGGACTTCGGCAAATACCGTTACGAACAGGCCAAGAAGGACAAGGAATCCAAGAAGCATCAGCACGCCACCACCGTCAAGGAAGTCCAACTCAGTCCGCGCATTGATCCGCATGACCTCGGAGTGAAACTCAGTCACGCCATCGGCTTCCTCTGCGAAGATATGAAGGTCAAGGTCGTCTTGAAATTCCGCGGCCGCGAAATGGCGCATACGGAGGTCGGCTTTCAAGTGATCAACAAGTTCCTGACGGAGATTGCCGGGTACGGTCATCCCGATTTCCAACCAAAGTTGGTGGGCCGCAGCATCACCCTGATGATCAGTCCGCTGCCCCGCAACAAACGCGCGAAGCCTCCGGGCGAGGGCGACAGCCCAACTTCGCCGCTGAAGGAGTCAGGAGAGACGGATCGTTCGGCTAACGCTCCCTTGACTCAAGTATCGCCGCCATCGCCAACGGTCGCACTCAAGCAACCGAACTCAGGGTTTAACAACAATCCTTTCGCCAAGCTGGATATGCCCACGCGCCAGGATTCCCAAAGCTAACCTCCGCTGGCGGTCGCTTCCTGTGTGAGTGGCGCCGCCGGCCTTCGGCTAATTCAACACCAACCGATTGCGGGCCCGTTCCGCCTCCAATTGTCGTCGCGTCAGTTGAATCTTGGCTTTGATCAACTCACGATTCTCCTCGCCCTTGACAGTAAGGGCTTTCTCCAAGTCGGCAATCCGGTTCTCATAGGCCCGCAACCGTTCCTGCAATGGCGCCTGCAGCTCATTCAATCGTCGCTCCAGTTCCGCCATCTCGGCGGCGGCGGAGTTTTGCGCCTCGAGCAGTTGCCCGCGCTGCGACACCAGACCGCGCACCAGTTTCTCACGCAACAACTGACCCAATTGTCTCAACATGCCGGCGCGGAGCGCGCTGCGTGGCGACCAAGGTTCTGCCTCCGCCCCCGATTCCAGGGCAAGGTCATCCTCCCGTTCCCGTGCAATTCTCGCCGGCAACAGCAGGACGGGGCGACGGCGGCGCGCCAACCACACGAGTGCCACGATGGAGCCGAGCGTTACGACTGCAAGGCCGGCCGCGAGCCATTGGCTGCGTTGCCGGATTTGCGCCCCCTGGGCCTGCTCGCGAGCGATCTGCTTTTCTAACCGGCTCGCGGCAGTGCGCTCGTGCAACTCCTGCAGGGCCGCCAGCAGTTTTCCATCCACCGTCGCCCCCGCGTGGGCAATCACCTGCCCCGCCTCATAGTTGTCGGTTATCTTGAGCGATTCCGTCCGTCGGGCGCGATCCTGGCGGGTCGCTTCCACGTCCACGTAACAATTGGGCCGCAGCCAGATGGCGGCGAACCGGGCCAGGGACCGATCCTCGGCAGGAAACAACTCCTCAAAACTGGCGCGGGCATCACTCAAAGCAATCAAGTCGGTGCGGGGCCGATGCACCCCGCGCTCGTCGGAAATCTCCAGCGTCAACTCCTCGTCGCTGTTCGTCATCGTCACCATGCGAACGGTGTAACTCAACCTGAAATTGTCCGGCCAGGCAACGGGGCGGATGGGCCGTTCCATGACCTCGCGCACGCGCGCAAAAAGCGCCGCCTGCTCGACCAAGCCCGACTCGCCACGCGCCCACACCGCCGCCAGACTGCCGCTCAACGGAAACGTCTTGTGCTTCCGGTTGAACTCTTCCACCACAGTTTGAAATTCCGGCAGCGCCACGGACGCCTCGCTCAACCTGCGCTGGCCGAACGCCGCCTCGACCGAGTTGAGAAAGTTGCTCCGGTTGTAAGAGAACACCTCGCGCAATTCCCGTTCCACCGTGTTCACCGCCGTGGGGTCAAAACGCACGATGATTGGCACGCGCGCCGATTCCTTGAGTTTCAGCGCCTCGGTGGCATCCGGGTTCACCACCGTCAGGGCCATGGGGGCGACAATGTCCTCCGCCAGCGTGTCGTCCAGGCGATACTCGCCGGGTTCTTTGGCGATCAGTGAGGCTGTCAGGCCGAGGGCAGCCCCGCCCGCCAGCGCATATCGAAACAAACCCTTCACCATAGAAACGATTTCTGCTCTGCCACCAAGCGTTCGCCGTCCCACAGCCCAACCCGCCACGCGGTAACTTCGCCGAAATCCTTGTACTCCTGGCCGCCCAGCGTCAGCGAACTCCAGCGACTCAGGGTGCCGGCTTTGACTTCGGTCTCCAGAGTCGCTTCGCGCGGCAGGCTGCCTTGTGCCGTACCGCGCAACTCCACCCGGAGTTTCAACGTCGGCGGGCGGGTGGCCTTGGCTTTCCAATGCACGTCGAATCGCAGAGCGGATCGCTGCGCCGGATTCTGGCGCAGTTGCGCCTGATAGGCGTCGCGGTCGTAGAGACTGGGTGAAAGCGCATGCCGACCTTGTTGATCCAGAAAATGGGGCAGCACCTTCATCACCCGCGTCGTCGCCGCGGACGCGGACCACGTCGCCACGAAGAGCATTGCGGGCAGAAAGAAGAGCAACCAACGGCGCATGACTCGACGATAACGGACACCTCCGCAAACTCAACAGGAAATCTCGGTTCGTTCCTCGCGGGAGCCGATTCAGGCAGCCACCCAATCCGCGGTGATGAAGCTTTGGCAAACCATCTTAATACGAACCGGCTTGATAGCTCGATGAAATGAAACCCGCATTCCACCAACCGCAACGCGGTTACATCCATCAGCCCAGCGTTGCCACGACAACGGAGTGGCTACGCTGGGTAACCGAACCAAATCGGAAGCAACCCTGAAAGGGTTGCGTTAAATTCCGGCACGACGAGGACGCAACCCTTTCAGGGTTGATGAATTTGTGGGGACGATTTCCCAGGGCAGCCCGCTGCACGGTCAACCCTTGGGCTTTGGGGCGGAATCCCGTTGGGATTCATTGCGCCTTGCTGTCGAAAGCGAGGAGCGGAAAACTCCGAAAGCGGCGGTGAACGCGCCGCAGACGCTGCGCGATTTTTGCAGCCGCCCGGCAGGCGCGCCGGCGTCTGCGGTGGCTTTGGCACAGCTTTGAGGCGCGCAGTGCTGCGACTCACGGCGAGGGTGCGCAACACATTGAAGCCTGTGGACGGCGTTTTGACCGGAATGTCATCGTTCTCCGGCTGATACGGCAGCGGCACGAAGCCGTTGGCGTGCTTTTGGGAAAAATGCCAGGAGCCTGCCTGAAAATTGGGAGAAGTGCTGCGGCGAGGAATTTTGGCTTTGGGCGCGGCGTAGCGGGCGGAGCATCCCCGCAGCGGGCTGTAACGCTCGCGACAACGAAGCCCAAAGTCAAAAGGGCCGCCGCCCGGAGCGTTCTCGCGACAAAAACCGCCAGGCTTCGTTACTGCTCGGTCAAAGACCCGTGAAGGGTATTTTCCCTCGTCGCGCCTTGCCATCCGGCCTTGTCGCGGAAACAGCACCTCTCCGAATTTTCAGGCAGGCTCTCCAAGCTTCGGCAAATCATCTCAATGCGAACCGTCTTGGTGGCTCGATGAAATAAAACCCGTGTTCCGCCAGTTTGCCTTCTTCGCATCGGATGCGGGAGACTTGAGCCGTTTAGGAAGCGGCGAAAGGAATTTGCGGAGCAAAGGCCGTAAGGCTGATCGAGCAGGCGTGAGTGAGTCCACGTGGCGAAGCCGGATGAGGTGAACCGCGAATCACGCGAACCACGCGAAATGAATCGCCGCAATAGAACGGGCACAGACCTGACGCAGGCGGAAGCGCTCCGCCGGGTTATGGCGCGGCCAGCCGGTAGAAACGCATCGGGAAGTTCGTCGCGGCGCTGTCCACGTATTGCAGCGCGCCCAGGCCGTCGGCGGTCATGGTGCCCAGGTGAATCCAGTTGGTCGCATTCAGGTTCGTCTTGGCTTGCACGTTGTAGGTCAATTCGGGGTAGCCCAGGCCGGAGAGTTGCCTCTGGCCGTTGCCGAGTTTGGACGGCCCGTCGAGTGGCGGCGCGGTGAGCTCGGCGAGGTAGGTCAACACCACGTCGTTGCCGTCGCCGCCCGCGTAATTGATGCGGCAGATGCCCGTGCCGGCCGCGAACACGGCGTTCTGCGGCAGTCCGGCAAACGTGCCGGCAATCGGGACCACGCCGTCGTTGCGCACGATGGTGAAGGCGGTTGGTTGGGAAAAAGCGGAAAGCAGAAAGCTGTAAGGAGAAAGCAGAGGCTGACGAGAGTCCGCGAGGTCTTGGAGTGCGCCAGTCCTCTGGCGCTTTGGTCGGGCGCGTGGAAAAGCGGCAGGGGGCTGCCGCACTCCAGGACGCTTCGCGCCGTTCGCAGGTTGGGTTCGGTTTTCGTGCTTTGGATTTCATTCGTCATTCGCACTTCGGATTTTGGATTTTTCATGGCTGTTTGGAATGGATTGGTTGCCTCGTTTTATGGGCGCAGGAATGGAAGGCTCAGGGCTTGAACAAACGGTAAAACTTCGTGGGCAAGGTGGCTGGGACGGTGACGGGATTGGTCCAGCCGCTGGGGGAATTGGTCCAAGCGCCGGTGACGGCGGCGGCTTGTTGCAGCACCCAATTCGTGCCGGTGGCCGGCGTCCAGGAAATGGTGGCCTTGCCGGGTGTGGCGGGGACAATCGTGAGCGTGGGCGCACCTTCGGTTTGGATCGCCGTGGGCAACGCCCAGAAGCCGCCGGTGACGGAGTATTGGCCGTTGGTCAGCGATCCGCCGGCGTCGGGCTGGCCGATGGTGCCGCTGACGGAATACACGCCGCCGGTGCTCACGCCCCCGCCGCCGTCAAGGGTGTGCCAGGGGATGGAGTATTGCGCGACGGCGGGAAGACAGAGAGCAAAGAATTGAAAGCAGAGGCCGACGAGTGTCCGCCCGGTTTTGGAGTGCGCCAGTCCGCTGGCGCTTTGAGCAAGCGCGCGAGAAAGCGGTGGAGGGCCGCCGCACTCCAAGACGCTTCGCGCCGGGCGCAGGCGGGATTCGGATTTCGAGCCTGGGACTTCTTTCGTCATTCGGCGTTCGTCATTCGGATTTTGCATGGTTTGCTGAAGTTGAGTTCTGGCGTGACTGCTTGTTTCACGGCTTCGAGGCAAGCAATGAGGACGATGGTTTCATTCCTTACCAAGCCACGTGCGCGGTGTCCACGCGCGCCACCCAGCGCACCGCCGCCGGGTAACCGCCGCCACCTCCGCCGTTGACGTTGATAGTCAACACATCGCCCACCAGTGCCAATGTGGCCGTCCACAACGGGACGTCGTTGCCCAGCGTGGTGGTGACGGGCGTGCCAACAAAACTGGCGAGGCCGCCGGCGTCCTTGACCACGCCGCGAAAATGCCAGCCCGCCGTGTCGGTGAGCGGCGGCTCGGCACGGGCCACCAGCAGGATGTCAAATGTGAGCGAGCGGTTCGGTTCCACTTTCAGCCGGGCGGCGCCACCGTCCAGGGTGAGTGAAGCCAGCGGTGCGGCCACATCGGTGAGGGCGCGCAGGACGTAGATGGAGTGTTGTGCGTCACCCGGATTCATAAACATGCCGGCGGCGTGGGCCAGTTGACCGTATTGCGTGGGGTTGGCCTGCTGTCCGCCCGGAACGGTGGCGTGCGGCCCGGTGCTCAGATTGTTGGCCCCGCCGCCGATGGTGGCTTTGGCCCCCAGCGCGTAATTGCCCACGCCGCCGCCCACGGTGGCCTGCAAATTGAGCGCGGCATTTTCCTGTCCGCCACTGACCGTGGCAGCGGGAAAGTCCGCCTGATTAAACGCCCCGCCGCCAACCGTGGTGAAATCGCCGAGCGACTGATTGCCCACGCCGCCACTGGCGGTGGCTTGTTTGCCGATGGCTTCGTTGCGCTCGCCGCCGCTGACGGTGGCGGATTCACCCAGCGATCGGTTCTCCCGCCCGCCGCTGATGACGCTCCAATTGCCAAAAGCGCGATTGGTCAATCCAGTCCCGAACACCGGATCGTTCCCGCCGCCGCCGGCGACCACCGAGGCATAACCGCCGGCGAAATTCAACGCGCCGCCGGACACCACGGCGAGGGCATTGGTGGCCACGTTCAACCCGCCGCCGGCGACGACGACGCGCAGGCCGTCGGCGCGGTTGCTGGCCCCGCCGCCCACGACGGATTCATTCCCGGCCAGATTTTGGTAACCGCCGCCAACGGCTGAAAAGTCGCCCAGCCCCTGGTTGCCCGCCCCGGAGCGACCGCCTCCCGCGATGACGGCGCCGGAAGTGGCGGGACCGCTAAAGTTGGCGGAACTGCCGCCGATCACGTTCGGCGCGACTGGGCGCGGTTCGAGGCGGAGGGCGCGACTGTTGTTGACCCGCAATTCGAGCGCCTGATTGTCAGTGGTGCCCACGAAATTCGCGCTGGTGGTGCCGGCGTTGCCAGCAAGTTGCCAGAAATCGGCCGCAGTTTTGCCATTGAGCGTGGCGGCGGGAACATTCAGCAGGCCGCTACCGTCACCCGCAAAACTGCCCAAAAATTGATTCCCCGGATCGGTGAACTGCACCGGATTGGCATAGCCGCCGCCCAACCCGCCCGACGGCAGCAAGCCCACGATGCCCCCGGCGTTCACGCTGCCGGCATGAATGGCATAGGGTGTTGGCGTGAGTGGCTGACGGGAAATCAGGGTGGTGAAATCTCCGCCGCCATTGGTGCGCACGGCGATTTCCAGCCAGCGGTCCGCGCCGGGGAATTGATTGCCGAAGTCCAAGGCCACGGTGAACAACCCGTTGCTCACGCCGACGGCGGAATTCGTCAGCGGTCCGCCCTGCTGCGCGCCGCCGCTGGCGGCATCGTGAAGCGTGAAGCGCAGGTCGTAGCTGCCGTTGGCGGGCGCGCCGCTACTGTCCAGCCGCCCTTGATAGGTAAAGGCCGTGCCTTGGGCTTGGAGTTGCAGGGTGAATGCACCGCCGCAGAGCAGCGCAACGAGGGACACACGGATTTGAGTTTTCATGGTATTCGTGGTTATACGACCGGGGGTTGAGGAACTCTCTTAACCGGGCAAGTCTTCCTTCCGGGTATTTCACGGCGCGCTCCGGGAAGTTGCCGGATGAAAGGGAGCAGTTGGCCGTGAAATGACGACTGAAGAACTCGGCGCTTTAGCGGGTTAAGCCTGGCATCATGATAGTCTGTTCAACATCTGAACGCGGCATCCGGCTTCGTAAAACCGGACACCCGGATTTCTTGCGCTTGGCGGCCCGACCACGCGCGTTGACCTCCGCAACCACTCGGTTGCGGACACCTTTGGTTGACGGCTTATCCAAGCTTACCCTCCCGCGACCTGACAAACAGTTTTTGCCCGGCCTGCGGCAAAATACGGAGGGAAAGTCGGGTGGCGTGCGGCGCCTTGTGCGAGGCCCGTTGCGGTGGAATCATGTTCACGTCTTTTGCGGTGCAGCGCTTGCTTGTAGCAGCGGACATGAGTCCGCTCCGTCTGAAATCGGGGATGAAGAGTGAACTCAGAGCCGACTCGCGTCGGCTGCCTCGTTCCAGCCGGTTGCGGCGGAAAAGCGATTTCACGCCGACGCCAGATTGTCTTCCAACACTTTGGATTTGCCCGAAGACGGCTCAACTTCATTCGCTGCTGACGCATCAGGCAGGACATTGATCGGTTCGTAGAACGTATTCCGTTGCACCGGCGCGCGGGCGTCCCGCAATCGCGGGAGGATGGCTCTGATCATTTCAGGTTCGGTCTGCAATTCCGGCGTGGTCGCGCCGGCCACGGGGCGACCGGAAAACATTCAGGATAAACCTGGCGCTGCAAGTGTGACGCTCCAAGCCAGATTCGTCGGCTCACGGATGCCGGAGTCGGAAATACCGCTGTGGTTCGGCAGAGGTAGGCACGCGGAAGCTGCGCAAGGTGCCGTCGCCGGTCAGGTTGGTGAAGACCACCCAGTTGGTGCTGGCAAGGTTGGTGTTCGCAAGCACCGTGTAGCTCAGACCGAGCAACGTGTGGAAGCCCGCCTCGAAATCCGTCTCGTCCTGCCGAGCCACGGTGAATTGCAGCGGCGGCGGCACCAACAACGCCGGCCCAAACTCGCTGGTGTCGCCGGTGGTTTGATCGGTGGCGGTGGCGGTGAACCAATGTCCCGCCCAGCTCCCGCCGACCGTGAAGCTGATGGGCGCGGCCCCCGCCGCGTCGGTGGTCACCGTGGCGCGGGTGACGAACACTTCGCCTTCGCCATGGCCGCTGAGGTCGGGCGCGGCGCTGCGGAATAGTTCCACGGTGAACGCGCGCAGCGGAGTGGAGTGCAGGCTGCCGTGGAGGACCGTGTTCGCGCCGGCCACCGCGTTGGTGAGGACGGGAAAGTTTTGCAGGCTGTTTGGACCGGAATCAAAATCCAGCAGGTCGTTGGGCGTCACGCCCGAGGGCGGGCCGGTGAAGGCCTCGAGGTTGATGCCCAGGCCCGCGTTGGCGAAGATCGAGTTGGCGAAGCAACTGTTTCCCAAAGCTCCGCCGCGCACGAGGACGCCATGATCGCCGTTGTAGGCGATGCGGTTGCCGAAGCCGATGCCAGTGTCCCCCACCTGAACGTGCGAGCAGGAATCCAGCAGAATTCCCGGGCCGGCGTTGGGCAACGGATTCGTGCCGGTGAGGTCCGCGCCGATGATGTTGGTCCAGAGCAGGCCGTTGGTGGTGGCATGGAACACGACGCCGGCGGCGGCGTTGCCGGAAACGAGGTTGTCCCAGAGCGAGCAGTTGGGCGCGCCGCTGATGTGGACGCCGTTGGTGCCGTTGGGCACGGCGTTGGTGCCGCCCAGGCCGGTGCCGATGCGATTGCCGATCAAGCCCACCGCTTCGGTGATGCCGCTGAAGCTGGGGGCGGTGAAAACGGCGACGCCGTGCCCGCTGTTACCGGAGATGAGGTTGCCGGCGGCGGCGCTGGCGCCGCCGACATGGTTGCGGCGGCCCTCCACCCGGACGCCGACGGCGTTGGGCAAAGGCAGGGTGCCAGTGGTGTCGGTGCCGATGCGGTTGGCGCGAACGAAGTTGGTGTGGCCGAGCACTCGCACGCCGGCGAGGAGGTTGCCGGAGATGAGATTGCCGCCGCCAGGAAGGTCGCGCCCCACCCAATTGCGGTTGGCTTGGACGCGGACGCCGTCGAGGTCGTTGGGGAGGACCGTGAGGCCGGCGGCGTCCGTGCCGATGCGGTTGCCGAGGATTTCGTTTTCGCTCACGTCGCCGCCGGTGTCGGAAAGGGTCACGCCGTCGCCGCCGTTGGCGGAGATGAGGTTGCCTTCGCCTGAGTTGGGGCCGCCGATCTGATTGAAGGCGGCACCGGCGGACAAACGCACGCCGCTGAGGATGTTGCCCCGGTCGTTGAACAGCGGCGGCTGGTAGGGCAACCGGCGTGTGCCGGTGAGATCGGGGCCGATGACGTTGCCGCGCACGCGATTGGTCCTTGTGCCCTCGCCGGTGAGATGCACGCCGTGATTGTGGTTGCCGGAGATGAGATTGCCTTCGCCGGGATTGGGGCCGCCGATTTCATTGTGGCTGGTGCCGTCGGCCAGGAACACGCCGTCGCCGCTGCCGCCAAAGACGCCGTTGGGCAGGGCGTTGGTGCCAGTGAGGTCGGTGCCGATGAAGTTGCCGAACACGCGGTTGAGGGCGGTGTTGGTGCCGCGCAGGACGACACCGTGGCCGAGGTTGTTGGCGATGAGATTGCCCTCGCCGGGGTTGGGGCCGCCGATGAGGTTGTCGTGCGCCTCCGACTGAACAACCACGCCCTCCTGGTTTGCGCTGTTGGCGGGGGAGAAGGCGAAGGTGGAGCCGGCCGTGCCGTCGGGATGCGTGCCGATGCGGTTGCCCTGGACGCGGTTGTTGAAGCAGTTGGTGCCGCGCAGGTCCACGGCGGTTTGGGCGGCGGCCATGATGTTGCCGTCGCCGGCGGCCGGCCCGCCGATGCGGTTGTCATGGGACTCCTCGACCAGGACGCCGAGGTTCACGCCACTGACTCCAATACCACAGGGTTGTGGGCCGCCGGGCAGCAGACACATCACCTCGGGCGGTTGCAGGCCAAACCAGTTGCCCAGCACCTCGTTGGTATGCGAGTGACGCAGATGCACCGCGCCGCGCAGGTCGTGGAGAATGTTGCCGCCGACGTGGCTGAAGAAATTGCCCTCACCCGCCGCCGCGCCGCCGATCCGATTGTGGTATCCCCGCTCCAGGACCACGCCGGGACCGGGGGCGATGAGGGCGGCGGGCACTTGTCCGGGTTGACCGATGAAGTTGCCGGCGACGACGTTCGACACGCTGTCGAGAAGACGGATTTGCCAGCCGGGGTTGCTGGCCATGAGATTGCGCTGCGCCGGATTCGGGCCGCCGATGCGTGTGAACGCGCCTTGGAACACGGTGATCGCGCCGTAATTAATGGCGGCCAGGGAGGTATCCGCCGTCACGCCGAAGACGCAGGATTCGATGACAGTGTCCTTGACGTTGCGGACAAAGATGGCGCTGCGGCAGTTGGTGACATCCCCACCGGAGACAAAATGCACGAGCCGCAACCCGCGCACGGTGATGCCATCGGCGCGCAAATCGAGGCCATGCACGACGTTCGTGGTCGGGTCGCCCCCCGGCGGCAGCACGGGCGGGGGGTTGGTAAGCGCGTCGCCGTCGAGGGTGACGAGATTGGTGGCGTTGAAGCCGAAGGGCAGCGAGTTGGGCAACGCGCCGGGCTGGGTGAGTCCGTCAATGGTCACCGGGTCGGTGACCGGAGGCAGTCCCCCGGCCAGTTGGATGACATGCACGATGCCGGTTGGCGCGAGATTGAAGTGGATGAAGTCATGGCCGGGACTGGCGTTGGCCAGCGTGATGGCCTCGCTTAATGAGCCGGCGCCGGCGTTGTTGGTGGTGGTGACGGTGAAGGTGGCGGCGGCGAGGCGGCTCGCAGAGAGCATTGCCACCACAACGAGCAGGGTAACAATGTTGAGTTGCATAGGTCTTGAGGACTGGGGTTAGTGGTTCACGGTTTGAACAGGCGATAGAATCGGGTTGGCAACGTGGCCGGGACGGTGATGGGGTTGGTTTTGCCGCGCCCGCCCAGGGTTGAAGAAACCGAAGCTGGCAACGCGGAGCATCCCGGCCGCTGAATCAGGACGTTCCGGTGATCGTAGCTGGCGACACAACCGTCCGCTCAATCATTCTCCTGATAAGGCATCCGACTTCGCAAAACCGGACACCCGGATTTTCTGCGCCTGGCGGCCCGACCACGCGCCTTGACCTCCGCCACCACTCGGTTGCGGACACCTTTTGATTGACGCCTATTCAAGTATAACCCCCCGCGACGTGCCAACTCATTTTTTGCCCGGTCGGCGGCAAAAAATACGGAGGGAAAGTCGGGTGGAATGGGTGACTTGTGCGCTGCCTGTCGCGGCGGACGTGAGTCTGCTCCAGCTTTGTTTCGTATCCAGCCAGAGCCGACAGACGTCGTCCGCTACGCTTCAGCCGGTCGCGGCGGAAAAGCGATTTCATGCCGTCGCCAGATTATCTTCGAGCACGGTGGATTTGCCCGACGGCGGTTCAGCTTCATTCGCTGATGGCTGAGAGCTGTTAGATAAAACCTTGAGCAGTTCTTAGAAACCATTCCGCCGCGGCGGCGTGCGGCCAGTTACGCGGCGGAGGCAGGCTTCATCACTCCGCCCCCAGATACAAGTCCAGCGAGAGATCCACGGCGGCGCAGATCACCCGGTAGAATGGCAGGCGGTCGCCACGATCCGCATCGTCCATCGCGGTGATGTAGGCAGTGCGTTGTTCGGCGGGGATGATCGTCAGGGGATAATCACGTTGGAGCAGTAGCAGGTTCATCAGCAACCGGGCGGTGCGACCATTGCCGTCCACAAACGGATGGATCTTGGCAAATTCATAATGCGCGTCCGCTGCAATCTTCACAGGATGCGCGGCTGCGGCAACCAGGCCATCAATAAATTTCGCCATCAACTCGGGCACATGAACGTGGCTCGGCGGAATAATCGGGCTGCCGGTGATAAAGACCCGCGTCTGCCGGTAGCGGCCCGCCCAGGCGTCGTCAATGTGGCGTAATACCAGCGCGTGCAAATCCATCAGGTCGCGCTCACTCACGGGCATCCGCTTTTCCGCAATGCGATAAAGAAGTTTTATCGCCTCGTTGTGATTGATGGTTTCGTGAACTTCGCGCAGCGATTTGCCGCCGGGAGTGATATTCTCGTCAATCAACAGTTGCGTCTCGCGCAGCGTGAGCGTGTTGCCCTCGATGGAATTGGAGGCATGGGTGAGTTCGATGCGGAGCTTGTGTTCGAGGCTCTGCACAAACTCCGGCGGCAACGGCTGCGCGGCCTGCAGGCGTTGTTGCTTGGCGGTGAGTCCGGCCAGCATGGAATCCAATTCCGTCATGCGCGCAGATTAGGCCGTCGCCAGATTATCTTCCAACACTTTCGATTTGTTCGTGGGCGGTTCAGCTTCAGTCGCCGATTGTGCGCTGTCCGCAAGGACTTTGATCGGTTCGTAGAACGTATTCCGTTGCACCGGGGTGCGGCCGGCTTCGCGGATGGCTTTGATCATGTCCGCTTCGGTCTGCAATTGCGGCGAGGTCGCGCCGGCGCTATGGAAGATGTGTTCCTCGATGATCGTTCCGTGCAGGTCGTCCGCGCCGAGCTTCAACGGCAGGAGCGCGACCTTCAGGTCGCTTCGCCGGCAAAAGTGTGAGGCTTGAGAAAATGCGTGCGGGCATTTCTATTTGGACAATGAAGCGGCGTGAACGCCGCGCTCCGGAGACCCACCCAGCAGGCCGTGATGTGATCGAATTTGTCGAAGTAGATGGGGCTCACGGCGAGGTTGCGCAGCGTGATGGTAGTGTCGGGCATCCTGCCTGACGTGGAGGGTGCGCATCCTGCCGCCCGGAAAAAACGCCCGCAGTTTCAACGGCTCGCGAGATTCTCGACGGGGCTTGATTGTGGGTGTGCTCTATCCGCCGGGCTGGAAGCCCCGGCTCTACGGCAGGCAAGATGCCCGCCGCCACAGTCGTTGTTCTCCGGCTGATTCGGCAGTGGCACGAAGCGTCATTCTCCGGGCGACGTTGCCAGTGAACGAGGATCAACCAGCGAAATAACGGAACTGAACGTCACGAAGTCAGCAACGTTGAAAGTAATCAGGTGCCCGACCGCGTGCGCCTGCAATACGGCGACCAGTCGAGCATCGTGAACGCGCTTGCCGTGAATTGGCAGTTGTTTCACCAGCTCCAGCCAGCGAGTGAAAATCTCCGGCGAATCAGGCAACAACGGAAATCGCGCCTGTAAATCGGTGACTTCTTTCGCCGTCCTCTCGCCGGTCCAGCCGAATCCGTTCGCTTCCACCGGCCGCGTGGCAACCGCCCAAAACTCAATGAAGTTTTGTGGCGTGAGATAAACTTCGTTACTTCGGGCGAGGAATCCAGCCAGCGCCTGTGTTGCGATGCGATGCTGTGGCGAGGCTGAGTCAGCGAGTCGCAACAGCAAGTTCGTGTCAGCGAGGTAAGTGGCCATCAGCCGTAGATGGCGTCGCGCCCGATGGCGGAATCAGGCAGGCCAGGTCCGCGCTCATGGCTGGCGGCCCAGCGTTTCAAATCCGCTGCGCGCTCGGCGGGCGAAAGATTGCGCGGAGCATGTCCGTTCGTTTCCGCGCGCAGCTTCGCGCCAAGAAACACCATCAATTCCTGCTTCTGCTGCATGGGCAGCTTTTCCACCGCCTGCTCAATCTCTGCGAGCGTGCTCATGGCAGAATAATGCTCCAATGCTGCTGCTGCGTCAACGTGGCTTGCAGCTCACGGCGAGGGTGCGCAACGCGTCGAAGCCCGTGGGCGGCCTCTGCACCGGGATGTCGTTGATTTCCGGCTGATACGGCAGTGGCACGAAGTTGTGAGCGTGCTTTTGGGAAAAATGCTTAAAGCTCCGGCAAATCATCCCAATGCGAACCGTCTTCGTGGCTCGATGAAATAAAACCCGTGTTCCGCCAACCTCACTCGCTCTGCTTTCCCCTCAATCCCGGCAACGCCTTCTGAACTCCCGCCGTCAGAACCTGCATCTGGCGGATGGCGATTTGATTGAGCCGCTTGAGCCGTTCGCCCTGCGGCAATCCCATGTGAAGGAACTCCGCGTTCATGCCCTCCATGTTGGCGAGCACCAGCAATTGCTCGACGCTGGCGTAATCGCGGACGTTGCCTTCGAGCTTGGGATTGGCGTCGCGCCATTGCCGGGCCGTCTGGCCGAAGAGCGCCACGTTGAGCAAATCCGCTTCCGTGGCGTAGGTGATGGCCGCCTGCGCGGGCGTGACCTCGGGCGGGATGAGATGCGCCTTCACCGCGTCGGTGTGGATGCGGTAATTGAGCTTCGAGAGCGTGCGATTCAGATTCCACGCGAGCGAGAGCCGGCGGTTTTCGTCCTCTTTCAGGCGGCGGAATTCTTTGACCAGGTAAATCTTGAACTCCGGGCTGATCCACATGCCGAACTCGAAGGCGATGTCGGGGTGGGCAAAAGTGCCGCCATATCGCCCCGGCGAGGCTTTGAGGCCGATGGCGTTGGTTTTCTCGACCCAATCCTTCACACTGATCTTGTAGCTGTTGAGTCCCGCCTGACTTTTAATTGTGGCGAATTCGCCATAATTAAAACCGGGGTTGAAAACGGATTCCCAGATGCCCAGGAACTCGACCGTATTGCGGTTTCGCAGCCAATCCGAGATGAAGAACTCGCCGTCCTTCGCCTGGAGCATGTCCGTGAGCGAGATGTAATCGCCATCCTGGCCCGAGAGTATGGACACGGCCGTTCCGTGGACTTCGATGACGGATTTCTTGGACTTGCTCATGGCTGACGCGGTGGAAACTACCGAACCAACCGGCGGCTGCAAAGCGGGGAATTGGGTTCTTGGCGTTGAAATCAAGGAGCGGGAAATCGCTGACGTGGGACGCCGACTTGTTGCGCCGAAATGCAATGAAGGCGAAAGCGCAGCGAAGGCGGAAGCGGTTGGGATTTTCTCTCGACGCCGGATACCGGGCTGAAGCCGGGGCTAATGGGAATCAATCAGCCCAGCACAATTCGCGCTTGATGCGCCCAAATTTCGGGTTGAGTTTTGCCTCACTTCAGCCGAATATAGCCCCGTGAAAGTGAAAGCTGTAAGGGCCACGAAGAGCGACGGTCAACTGTTGGATCAAGCAACCAACTCGCTCCTGAAAGCCGTCAAGCAGAAGATGCTCAAGAAGCAGGGCCTGGTGGATTACACCAAGCTGCGCAAGGATGGGTACAGCGATCGCTTTCTCGCCAAGCTAGAAGGGGTTTGAGCCTCATTCGTTCTTCCTCAGGCGCATGAATTCCGCGATGCCCATGTCCAGCAACGGAGCGGCGCGGCGAGCCAGACGGAGTGCATCCGAGTAACTCATTCCCCGCGTCAGTTCACGGACAATTTCACGAGTCGTCATCCCATTCGCTTTGGCCATCTGAATGGCGGCCGCAAGGTCGGTGTAACGCAGGATTTCGTCACTCACGTCAGGGATTCAAGCGGGGATTCGCGATGGTTGCAAGTGCGCGCGCGGGAAACCGCTGAAGCGATTGGGATTCTCTCTCGACGGCTGAAGCCGGGAGCTAATGAGAATCAATCCGCTTGACGCGGTTCACCATCGAAACAAAGAGTCGGCAAATTCACTGAGGTGTGTGCGACGCCGGAATTTTGATTTCCAAACGGAGTATCTCATTTCCGCGTTGTGCCAACGCATAAAGGGAATCCGGGCCATCGAACATCAACTTGCTATCGTGAAAAGGGCCATCGTAATTTCCGGTCGATTCCCCATCCACGAAGACACGCCATGTGCCTGCGAAAGTCGCAGCCCAGTAGGCTACATGCCTGGAGTCGGGACTGAACTTCAGATTGCCGTGTTTGATGAATTCGAAGCGTTGGCTCTTCACATTATCAACAACAACTTGCACCGCTTTGCCTGCCGTCGAAATATGGTAGGCCAAGCGTTGGGAATCAGGACTGAAGGCGATTTCCATTAAGCTTCCATCAACACGCCCAAGCAAGTGACTTGTTCCCTCCTTGTCGTCGCGAACCACGAATGCCGAAAGGCGCCGCACGGCAGCATAGGCGAGATGCTTCGAATCTGGACTGAATACCGGATGATAAATGTCAGCGTACTTCTTGCCTTCCACCCCGTTCAAAACCATAAACGTGCTTCCACCACGGGCAGCAGCGAAAGCCACCCGACTGCTATCTGGACTGAAGAGCGGCATCTCCGCGATGCCATCATATTTTGGACTCTCTTTACCTTCGATCACGACGCAGGCTTTTCCCTTCTTTTTGGCGGCGAAACTCACGCGTTTCGAGTCGGAGCTGAAATATGAGGGGCTGATCTCAATATGTTCGTATGCCTTGCTGGCTGAACCATCCACCATGAGCACCCAAAGGCCATTGGTAAGTTGAGCTTGGTATGTCACCCGCTTGCCATCGGGGCTGAACTGACCGAAAGGGATGTTCGAAAATGGAGGCCCTTCGATTCCATCAAGGACGACGAACTGATCATTTCCTTGGCGCGCAACGTATAGAACGCGTTTGGAATCCGAGCTGAATGTGGGAAGCGAAACCGAATCGTAAAGCTTGCCTTCCTTGCCGTCCCTCACGACAGACCATTGTCCCGCCGTTAGCTCGGCGGAATACGCGTAATGCTTTGAGTCCGGGCTGAACACAATCGCCGGCGGCGTCTCCGAACGAAGACTTCTGTATGGTTTGCTCTCCGCAGCTTCAATCACCACGAGTGTATTGCTGCCGCGTCGGGCTACGTAAGCGAGCCGCTTGGAATCTGGGCTGAAAATTGGATACATGCCGCTCCACGGTTCATAGTTATTCCCTTTGACCCCATCCACGAGCATGTTCTGTGAATCGTTCTGTTTCACGACGCAAGCCAGCCTCTCCGAATTTGGGCTGAACCAAGGTCTGCTGGCGATGTCGTCGAAAGCCTGGCCTTCCTTCCCGTCAATAACGAGCAGCCACTTTCCATCGCGTTTCACCACTATTGCCACCCGCCTCTGATCAGGGCTTATGGCCAAGCGCTCCAACCAGTTCCTGCCCATTCTCTCGACGGCTTGCCAATATGACATGGAGTTCTGTTTGGACGAAAGGTTGCCCAATAACATTTCGTCGGGAATTTGGCCAAGAGATGTCTCCTTGACTTCGAGTCTACGACTAATCGTCTCCGGTTGTTTGGGCTTTTGATTACCCGCCGGGTTCCCCAATGCAGCAGCGGAAAGGAGAGAAGCAAAGGCGACAAAGAGCGCCATCGTAAGGGTTCGGCTGAATCTCCGAAGATCAGTTCTCATGGTGTTCATCCGTCAAACACTTTTCACGCCGTCGCCAGATTATCTTCCAACACTTTGGATTTGCCCGACGGCGGTTCAGTTTCATTCGCGGCGGGCGCGTTTGCCAACTCGCGGATGGGTTCGTAAAACGTATTCCGTTGCACCGGCGTGCGGCCGGCTTCGCGGATGGCTTTCACCATCTCCATTTCCGTCTGCAATTGCGGCGAGGTCGCACCGGCCATGTGGAAGATGTGTTCCTCGATGATCGTCCCGTGCAGGTCGTCCGCACCGTAGCTCAACGCCACTTGCGCCAGTTTCATGCCCATGCCCACCCAATAGGCCGTGATGTGATCGAAGTTGTCGAGGTAGATGCGGCTCACGGCGATGGTGCGCAACGCATCGAAGCCCGTGGGCGGCGTTTGGACCGGGATGTCGTTGTTCTCGGGCTGATACGGCAGCGGCACGAAGCCGACGAAGCCGCCGTGAGGAGCGCGGGCTTCAGCCCGCTTCACCGCGGGCGGGTTGGGTGATTTCGATCGTTCTGGGTTCTCGGACGCGGAAGCGGCGTGAACGCCGCGCTCCGGATCGGCTGAAGCCGGGACTCCAAACCCATTGGCGCGCGCTTCGTCCTGCAACGCGCGCAATTGCCGCAGATGATCCACGCGGTCGGCGAGCGATTCGACGTGGCCGAACAGCATCGTGCAGGTGCTGCGTCCGCCGAGCTTGTGCCATGTGCGGTGAACGTCTAGGTATTCCTCGGCGGATTCCTTGCCCTTGGCGATGGCGCTGCGGACTTCCTTGCGGAAAATCTCCGCGCCACCACCCGTGAGCGATTCGAGCCCGGCCTCTTTCAATTCAATCAACGTCTGCTCGACGGTTTTCTTCGCCAGCCACGAGAGGTGGAGGATTTCAATGGCGGTGAAGCATTTGAGGTGGAGCTTTGTAGCAGCCGAAGTGAGTCGGCTCTGATCATTTTGGATTTTGGATTTTGGATTTTGGATTTCAGATGGAGCGGACTCACGTCCGCTGCTACGGGCATCATTCAGCGCTCTCAGCGCCTTCAGCATGTCCGTGTAATAACTGAACGGCAGCGAGGGATGCAGTCCGCCGACGATGTGCAGTTCCGTGATGCCGAGCTTCAACGCCTCGCGCGCCTTCTCGACCATCTGCGGAATCGTCAGCTCGAAGCCGTCCGCGTCGCGTTTCTTGCGCGCGAACGAGCAGAACTGGCAACTCAGGATGCAGTAGTTCGAGTAGTTGAGGTAGCGATTGATGATGTAGCTGGCGCGGTTGCCGACTTTCTTCTCTCGCGCAAGATCGGCGATGGCGCCGAGCGCGTTGAGGTCTTTGGATTCAAACAACCGCAGCGCGTCGGCCTCGGAAATGCGTTCGCCGGCGGCGACCTTTTCGTAGAGGTTGCGCAATTCGCTGCGTTGAATGAAGAAATTCATCCCGCACAATGTAGGACAGGCGTCGCGCCTGTCTCAAACTGAAATCTGCATCGCCTCAAGGCGAAATTGGAGATGGAGACAGGCGGGACGCGCTGTCCTACGTGGCTCATCGCGGCTTCTCGATGAATCCGTGATACAAACCCATGTAGTAGGGCAGGAGAAAAACCGTCCCGCTGGCAAGTTGCCGGCCATCGCCGCCGTAATCAAGCCGCCACGGATCGGTGTTCCAGTGGTTGAAATGGCGTTCCTCCACCGGCAACACCTTGCCGTTGACGCGACTGGCGCGGCGGGTGCGGTCGTCAGATGTGAAGTCCACCACCTGCTGGCGACGCAACGGTTGCAGGTCCAGGCGGTGACTGTTGTGATGCGCCCAGTTGGCGCGATCCAACGGGAAGCCGCGGAGTGTGCCCATCGAATCCTCCAGCCAACCGGACCAAGGATCCACGGGCGTTGGGCCGAAGGCGTCCGCGAAAGTCTGTCCTCGTCCGAACGCCGCGTAGGCGAAGTTGAAAAAGGGATTCATCTCCGGTTGTTCCAACGCCCAGTAGGCGTAGAAGGCAAATCGCCAGCGTTCGAGCCAGTCCTTCGCCTTGGAGTAACGCATCAGATTGTAGAAACACATGAAGGCCATCTCGTCGTCGGATTGGTTGCCGGAGCCGACGCCAAGCTGCATTTTGGGATGCATGACGTTTGCTCCATAACCGTGCTGCTCGATCAGGTCGCGCGCGGCGTGGCCATACTTTGCGTCGCCGGTGATGTGCTCCGCCACGGCCAGGTACGACAGCATGCTCAGGGAATTCAAGCCACGCTCCACCATCCAATAGGGATGATGGTTCAAGTAACGCGGACCAAACACCGCCCAGCGGGTGGGCTTGCCATCGTGATCCACCAGCGTGAAATCGTGCGCCAACAGATGGTCTGTCAGGTCGCGAACCACTTCCCGCACGCGTTCACGCTCGGCTTCGGTGTCCGCCACCAGATCGTAGTAGGCCGGATAGAAAAAGAAGTGCCCATCGAGTTCATCGGAACTGGTGTCGCTCTTCCAATACCATTTGCCGTCGGCGCTCTTGGGCCAGCGCGGATCGTATGCCTTCCACAGCCGGTCGCTCTTCTGCGCTTCCCGATCCGACTCGATCCGTCCGACGTTTGGGTCGGGCCATTCCACGGGACGGATGGTGCGCGCGACATAGCCTTTCGGCGGACTGTGTGGACCGCCTTGGGTGACCTTCTGCAAAAAGCGCAAGGCCTCGAACGCCTGTTGTGCGCGTTTCTTGAATTCCGGCTGCTTCGTGGCGCCGTAGGCAAAACATTCACCGGCGCCATACATTGCCGTCCAAAGACCGTCGTTGTCGCTGTCCGAGTATATGATCTTTGAACGATCACCGGGCGCGCCAAGGCCGACTTCCGAGAGATAACCGAAGGGCGTGCGTTTGATGTAACGCTCCACTTCGTCTTCGTAATGGGCAGCCTTTTCCGCCAGGGTTATCTTCCGCCACTCGTTCCGACCCAGACCCTTGTCCGTGGCAAACCAAACGGCACCGTCGGCCGCGATACCAAGGGAGCGAACCTCGTTGCCGGGCAGCCAGCGTTGGCCTTCGCGATAAGCCCAGTTTTGTCCATCGAACCGAACCGCCCCGCGTTTGGTGCCAAACCAAACCTCGGAACCCACGGTCGCAACACAGGTGAAATCTGCATACGGCACACCTTCGTTGCCGCTGTGAAAGCTCCATTGCCTGCCTTGGCGGTGAATCACTCCCGCTGGCGTGGCGACCCACCAGTGGCCCCGACCGTCAATCGCCACGCCGCGCACGTCGCCGCCGGCCCAGCCGCGGGAGACCTCGTCCACCGCCCGAACGCGTGTCCAATCGCCGGATGCCGCCCGTCGCCAAAGACCGCGGGCAGTGGCGGCGACCACGAGATTGTTGGCCCCGATGGCAACCTGACGCACATCCAAGTCCGGCAGTTCGGCGCTTATCTGTCCGGTCGCTGGGATCTGCAAGACGCCGTTGGTGGTAGCCACCCAAGCGGCGTCGCCTTGCCGCTGAATTTGGCGTATGGCGGAAAGCGGCATCGGCAATGCCCGCGCCACGCCGCCAACATGAATCCATCCCGCACCCTCAGCCACTCCGGGTGGGGTCGCCAGTGGTTCGAGTTTGGCTTCGCGGAATTCATACCAGCGCCGACCGTCGGCCACGCGGAGGCTTCCTTCCGGCGAAACATCGGTCAGCCAGAACCCGTTGGCCGCAGCCCCGGCTGGCAGTGGCCAGTGTCGGGCCACTTCCTGCCGGAATTCCTGGGGAGCAGGTTTCAACTCTGCCGCGAGCGAAGCGGCTGATAAGCTCACGACCATTACAGCTGGCAGCAGCGGGAGTATCAGTTTCCCTCGAAGAAGTTGGCGCCGGTGAATCATGGCTGGATTATTCGCGGCAGGAAGGCAGGGATGCAATCTCATTCCGCCTGCTGCCAGTACTAAGACTCAGAAGTTTGGAAACATGCGGTTGGGGTCGGTCGGGCGCGTCACTCCGTGCGCGCCGCAGTCCACCGCCCGCTCGCTGAACGGCGCGCACGGAGTGACGCGCCCGACCACGTTGCGCAATTTGTTTGTCGCAGTTAGTGAGAATGTCGGCAGCCCAAGTCTGTACGTGTGCCGGGGCGACAGTGCGTCAGCGCCCCGGCCTAACGCCCCGGCTTCTCCGCGTTTTTGGCGAACCATGCTCGCAGTAATTGCTCGCGGTTCGTCGGGGTAGGACTACGTTTCCGATCTTTTTGATCCGGGCCGTGCTCAACGCTCCAACCGTCCCATTCGCGAAAGGCGTGGTAAGCCCAATCCCAGCCGTTCTCCTCAAACAGCTCGATGCAATCGTGGAGGTAGCGCCAGGCGCTATCATCTGGCGCCCAGCGAATGGCACTGAATTCCCCGATGTAAATATGGACGCCGTGGTCCCGCTGGAACTCCACCACCGGCAACAGCGCCCGCCGCAGGCGTTCCCGGTCCCACTGTTGCCCCGCCACCATTCCCGGATAACGGACGCCCGCCGGATTTCCGTGGATGCTCTGATGCGTGAATTGATGCGGCACGTAAACATGAACGCTATAAACCACACCGGGGACCGGAATGGGTTCGAGATTCTCAATGGCTTCCGGTCCGCCCCATGGCGCTGGTTCAATGATGATGGCGTGGTCGGGATCGTTCGTGCGGACCACGCGAGCCGTGGCTGTTGCCAGCGCCTGCCAGTCCATCAAGCCGGCGGGCACGTTGCCTTCCACTGGTTCGTTCACCAAGTCATAACCCCACACCGTCCTGTTCCCACGATAACGCCGCGAGATTTTGTCCCACCATTCGATGAATTTCGCCTGACTGGCGGGATCAGTGAAAATGCGGCAGGTGTTGTCGGCGGCGCGACCACCGGGCGGAGTGTGTAAATCAATCAAAACCTTGAGGCCGACTTGCTCGCACACGGGGAGCAAATCATCCAGCCGCTTCAACTCGCCTTCAAGCCACGCGTCATACGCGGTCAGGTTGGCCTTGTCCGCCGGACTGGCGGGAAACCCGCCCCAGATGAGTTGCCAACGAACATGATTCGCGCGCCAGTTTTCCCCGAATTCGCGCAAGTCTTCCGCGGAAACCTGACCGATCATCGCGCCGCGCAAGCGTGGCAAATCGTGCCCTCTGAAAGGCGGCCCGGCGGGCGGGGCGGTGGGTCTTGCGCGCGGTGGATTCAACACGGTGACCTCCACATGATCGAACCACACCTGGCCGAGCACAGCTTCCAATCCAAGGACCAGCGTCGCGGCCGTGGCATCGCGAGGCACGCGCGCAGTGAACTGGAGATTCGTCCAATCGAATGTGCCGACACCGGCAGAGGCCTGCGGCCATTGATCTCCCTGCGGGCCGGTGGCGTGCAGCATGAACTTCACGCCGTTCCACGGTTTGGGCGGTGACGTGACTCCGGCGGCTTTGACCCGGGCTGAGAATTTCAACCGGGCACCGCGGATGGATTCCAGAGGCAGATTCAACCGGGCGAGGACGTTGCTGCTCCCGCCGGGCGGCGCTTCGATGAACAGGACCGGCCCTTGGTCTTCCGTCCGCGTGAGTCGCACCTGTTGCGAGTCGGAGATTTGCCAGACGCGGAGGGCCTCGCTGTTGCCAAAGTCACTTTGAAAAATGCCGTCACCAGCCTGGGGCGTGGCCTGAACGGCGGACAGGCTCAAACCTGACGCCACAAGGCAGAAGAGCCAGACTTTGACCGTGCCACAATGGTTAAAGTTCTTCATAACGATCCTATTCGAGGGGAAAACGAATCCGGAAGCCGCCCTCGAAAACCACTTCCGCCACCGTGACCACGAGGAACACCGCGCTGACCACCGCGTTCAACCGGAAGAAGGCATTGTTAATCCAGTTGAGGCTGCGTCGCCGCGCGATCCAGTGTTCAAGAATCAGGCAGGCCAGAATGACCAGCCAGCCGATCAGATAAGCGATCCGGAACCGACACAGCAGCCCGAAACCCGCCAATAATCCACACATGAACATGTGAGCGAGGAACGCCGCTTGCAAAGCGTTCTTCGGTCCCCACGCCACGACCAGGGAATGGAGTCCGCGCGACTTGTCGAATTCGTAATCCTGCAATGCGTAAATGATGTCAAAGCCCACCAGCCACAACACGACAGCGGCAGCCAGCACCACCATTTGTACGATTTCCAACGGGCTGACATTCGACCCCTTCACCGCCAGCCACGCGCCGATGGGCGCCAGGGCGAGGGCGACGCCCAGGAAAACATGCGTGTAATCCGTGAACCGCTTGGTCAGTGAATAAAAGCAAACCACGAACAAGGCGATCGGCGAGAGGACAAAGCACAGCAGATTGATGAACCAGGTTGTCGCCACCAAACCGGCGGCACTAACGCCCCAGAGAATCCACGCCCCAATCAGGGAAACCTCCCCGGCCGGCAAGTGACGGTTGGCGGTACGGGGATTCTCTGCGTCGAACTTGCGGTCCATGATGCGGTTAAACGCCATCGCACAAGTTCGAGCGCACACCATGGCCACCAGAATCAGAGCGAAGACACGCAAACCCGGCCAACCGCGATTCTCACGCGCCGCCACCGCCATCGCCGCCAGCGCGAACGGCAGGGCGAAAACCGTGTGCGAGAACCGCACAAATGAGAGCCACTTTTTGAGCGCGGAGAGCATTTCTTAAGGCAAAGTCGCGACGACGCAACGACGCGGTTGTGAACCGAAAACACGATTACGCCCTTGCGCCAGGGCGGGGCCATCGCCCAACACCGTGCCGTGCCGCCAGCACGCTTCGGAAACCGATTCAACCCTCGAGGCGCCCTGACCCATCGCGGCTGCCGCCGCAAGCAACGAGTCGGATGAGGCGCTTAAACCCGGGGCGCGATTCTCCATTCCATGAACCGGAGAGTCCGCGGAAGGATTGCCAGGGAAATAGGATTCATTCCTCGGACCACCATTCCTTGGACAGATTCTCGGTTCCTGGCCCCGAGGTGCGTCCGGAGCTGGAGGCCGCAACTCTCCATGAACCTCAACGTGCTGCCGTGCGTCCTGCCGGCAGTTCTCAGTTACCGCAAAGGAATTTCCTCTGCCCGCCAGAGGCGCGGCAGCACGTTGTTCATGGTTCCCATGCGCTCTTGTTCTCGAATTGGGAAGCGGCCCATGAATCCCCGGAGCGCGACTGTGCTGAGAGTCCGTCGCCGCGCACCCCAAACCTGCTGCGCTTGGCGTGCGACCCCGCCGCGGTCCAGTTCCGGGGTTCAAAGCGCGGACCTTGGCTCGGAGCATTTTCTGCCAGGGGGACACAACTCTTGGGTTTTGCACAACGTAAAATGCGTGGATCACGTGCCCACATTCCGACGCAGCGTAGCGCCAAGCAGCCCTTCCCGACAACTCAGAAAACATCCCGCTTGCGTGCGCGCCGGCTCGCGGATTTCCCACCGCCGCCAGTATGCGGCGCTCTACCGCGACGCCGCTACGGTTCAGGTCCCCGAGGCGCGCCTGCTGTTGGACGTAGCAGCCCTCCATCAAGCTTCCGGTAGGGCGCGTCACTCCGTGCGCGCCGGGGAATGTTGTAGCCGGCGACGGCGCGCACGGAGTGACGCGCCCTACCACTGCGGATTCACGATCCCAATGTGCGTCCAAAGTCGGAGGCCGCGACTCTCCTTGAACCTCGACGTGCTGCCGTGCGTCCCGCCGGCAGTGCTCACTTCCGGCGAAGGAATTTGCTCTGCCCGCCGGAGGCGCGGCAACCCGTTGTTCCTGGCTTGAAGGCCCGTCCAATCCTGGAGCTCGCAGCTCCCCAAACCAACCGCTGGCGGGCCGGCTGCCCAGCCTGCGGAAGTCAGCATCGCAGATTCTCCGCTCCGCGGGCCGACGCGGCATGGTGCCAGCATTGTGGCGGAGCGCCGGTTTGTAACCGGCTTGCCTCGCTCGACAAAGGAGACGTTGCTCTCGATTTCAGTATCCAAAGCCGGCGGCAACCCTGCGCTCCGTTGCCCAAATGCTGGAATTGTGCCTTGCGTCCCGCCGACGGTTCGCCAGACAGACGAAAAAATCCAAGAAATTGCTTGCAAAATTCCGGCAAACCGGCAAGGTAAAGGCGCTTAAGTGAGTTCAGTTGGACGAAGTTGGCAGGTTATCAGAAGATTCCGACATCAAGCATTATGAACATGAACAGTTCCAAATTTGTGAAGACATCAGTGGCAGCCCTCGCAGCCTGCGCTTTCCTGTGTGCCGGTTTCCAATCGGCTAATGCGGCAGTGTTGGCGAATTACACTTTCAATGCGAGCAACGGCAATTCTTCGGATACCGATCCGAACTCAGTCGCTGGCACGTTTACCGGGACTGGGCTTACCGTTTCGTACAATGATCCTGGTTGGGTGGCTGGCGACACGGTGGCCATACGCGCCGACACTTCGAGCATGGCGACATCCCTTGGCACGGATTACTGGAGTTTTACCATCACCCCAACGGCTGGGAATCGTTTGATGCTCAGTGGTACAGCGGCGCTGACCTTTGAGTATGGTCGTAGTAGTACGATAACAACTTGGACCTACAGTTGGGCAGTGCGTTCCAGTCTTGACGGCTACACGGCAAACTTGGGAACCGGTTCTGTCACGACTCCGACCCAAACTTGGCTGCCTGCGAGCGTTAATCTTTCGTCTGCTTTTGACTTTCAAGATAGTGCTGTAACCTTTCGTATCTACGTTTGGGATGGCGGGGATAATTCAACCTTTCGCTACGGCTATATTGACAATGTAGTGTTGAACGGCACTGTCGTACCGGTTCCCGAACCGGTGAACGTGGCTCTTGGCGTATTTGGCCTCTGTGCGGTGGGCTTCGCGGCCGGACGCCGGTACCTGCGCAAGCGCGCCTGAGTTCCGC
>JAANMV010000489.1_pt1 | contig 48808 bp, 47 predicted proteins | sample 7279661 | NCBI WGS metagenome assembly JAANMV01 (sample SAMN14094540, study PRJNA606508) | bioreactor metagenome | isolation source: A lab-scale SPAN reactor treating ammonium-rich wastewater day 121 | place: Ireland: Galway | collected 2017-05-16
GGGCCTGCGCCATTCTCACCCCCACCGCAAGAGCGCCCGCATCGTCGGCGAGGTGCTGGGCAAATTCCACCCGCACAGCGATGACGCGGTCTACGAGGCCATGGTGCGCATGGCCCAGGATTTTTCCATGCGCTATCCGCTGGTGGATGGGCAGGGCAATTTTGGCTCTATCGATGGCGACAACGCCGCGGCCATGCGTTACACCGAGGCCCGTCTGGCCGAGATCGCCGGGGCCTTGCTGGGCGATATCGAGAAGGAAACGGTCGATTTCATCCCCAATTTCGATGAAACGCTGCCGGAGCCGACTGTTCTGCCCGCAGCCTTGCCCAATTTCCTCGTCAACGGCGCCAGCGGCATCGCCGTGGGCATGGCCACCAACATCCCCCCGCACAATCTGGGCGAGATCGTGGACGCGCTGGCCTTTATGATCGATCACTACCACGCAGTGGAGGAGATCACCCTCGAACATTTGATGTATTACGTCAAAGGCCCCGATTTTCCCACCGGCGGCATTGTCTACCGCTACCGCGAGGGGCAGGATGGCCACGAGGATGTGATCGCCAAGGCCTTTGCCGGCGGCAGGGGCCGGCTGCTGGTGCAGGCCAAAGTGCATGTCGAGGCCATGAGCCGCAACCGCAACCGCCTCGTCGTCACCGAGCTGCCTTATCAGACCAACAAAACCCGCCTGATCGAGCGCATCGCCGAGATGGCGCGCGAGGGCAGGCTGGAGGGAATCACCGACCTGCGCGATGAGTCGGATCGCCAGGGCATGCGCCTCGTGATCGAGCTGACCCGCAATGTGGAGCCGGAGCAGATCCTGCAACTGCTGTACAAATACACGCCGCTGCAAGATACGTTCGGGGTCAATATGCTCGGTCTGGTCGATGGCGAGCCGCGGCTGCTGAGCCTGAAGCGGGCCTTGCATCTCTTCATCGAGCACCGCCGTGAGATCGTGCGCCGGCGCTCGCAGTATGATCTGGCGCGGGCCAAAGAGCGCGCCCATATCCTGGAAGGCCTGCTCATCGCCCTGGCCAATTTGGATGAGGTGATCGCCACCATCCGCCGCAGCCCCGACACCGACACCGCCCGCCAGCGGCTGATGTCCCGCTTCAAGCTGTCCGAGGTGCAGGCGCAGGCCATCCTCGACATGCCGCTGAAGCGTCTTTCCAAATTGGAGCGGGAGAAGTTGGAGGCGGAATACAAGGAATTGCTGGCCCTGATCCGCTATCTCGAGGACTTGCTCGCCCATCCGCAGAAGATGTTGGGCGTGATCAAGGAGGAGTTGCTGGCCCTGAAGGAGCGCTACGGCGACCCTCGCCGCACCCAGATTGTGGATGTGCAGGGCGTGGCGCTGATGGCCAGCGAGGTGCTGCCGGAGGAAGAGGTGCTGGTGATCTTGACCAAGAAAGGGCAGTTTTTCAGCCAATCGTTGGCCGGCCGCCGCCGCGGCTCGCTGCCCCGCCGCACCGCGGATGCGCCGATCGCCATGGCCGCGGCCCCGGCCCGCGAATCGGTCTTCCTCTTCACTGCCGCGGGGCAGGCGGTGCAGGTGCGCGTCCACCAGATCCCCGGCGAAGAGGGCGCGCAGGTGGGCGAGATCACCGGCCTGCGCGGGGAGGAGGAGGTGGTGGCCATGCTGGCCCTGCCGCAGCCGGAGGGGGAGGGGGCCGGCCCCAATCTCTTCCTCTACACCCGCGAGGGCCGCTGCAAACGTATCGCTGTGGCCGAATTGTGGGCCGCGGCGCATAATTCGCCGATCGTGATCAATGTGGAAGAGGGGGACGCTCTGGCGGGCGTGCTGCTCTGCGATAGCGTCGATGATCTATTGCTGATCACCCGGCTGGGGCAGGCCATCCGCTTCCCGCAGGAGGATGCGCGGGTGATGGGGTTGGCCGCGGCCGGCGTCTTGGCGATGAAGTTGAGCGCGGGCGATCAACTGGCCGGGGCCGGGCTGTGTCGCTCTGGCCGCGAGGCCCTGATCCTGACCACCCATGGTTTTGGCGCGCGCGTGCCTGTCGCCCAGTTCCCTGTGCAGAAGCGCTACGGCGGCGGCGTGGCCGGTCTACGCCTGACCAAGAATCATGGGGCGGTGGCGGCCATGGCTGTGGTGGATGAGGAGCCGGAGATGTTCGTGGTGCTGAACAAGGGGCCGATGCGGGTGATCCGGCAGGGGGATTTCCCGGAATCGAGCCGCGCGGGCCGCGGGCGGCAGTTGGCGGCGCTGGCCGATGCCGAGGTGGAGCAGCTGTTGGCTCTGATCATCCCCAAGGTGAAGGAGGAAAATGGCGAGGCGCCGGAACCGCCCCCACCCCCGCCCCCGCCCCCACCCCCGCCCCCGCCCCCACCCCCAGCAACAACCAAACCCACCCCCCGCGCCCGCGCCAAACCGGCGACAGCCGATCCCCCGGCCCCCGCAGCGCCCAAACCCGCCCCCCGCACCCAATCCCCCCAACCAACCACCAAACCACCAACCCACCCAACCACCCAACAAACAAACCAACCAACCACCAAACCAACCGAACCAACCAACCAACCAACCAACAAACCAACCACCCAACCCACCACCCTGGAAACGATCAAGCGTCGCGTGCAGAAACAGAAGGATCAGAAGTGAGCAGGGCCAGCGCCTGCGCAAGCAACTCCGATTCTGGCAGCAGCCGCCACGCCGCCCAGGGCGAGACCGCGGCCTCCTCCGCCAGGAAAGCGGCGACCAGGCGATCCCGCTGCGCGGCGAGGCCGCTGCCGTAGGCCAACAGCGCCGCCCGCTGCGCCGCTGTGAATGCCAGATCGGGCTGGCGCAACAGGCTGTAGGCCAGGTGGCAGCCCACATCCGCATCGTGCAAGTCGCCCAACAGGTCTTGCATGGCGGTCAGGCCCTGCACCAAGGGATCGATGGCAAGGCTGGCGCGTTTGCGTGTGAATTCCAAGAGATAGCGATAATATTTGACGCTGATGCGCAGCGCGTGCAGATGTTCGACCGGCGGCGCCGGCTGCAGGGTGTCGAAGTACAGCGCCACCTCGGCCCCGGCCTGCCGGATCAGCCCCGGCAGCACCTGGGCGAGGGGGGGTGTGGCGCTGAGGTTGGCGGCGGCAAATTCGGCCAGAGCCTGGCGCAGGCGGGCGTAGCCATCCTGCTCGTAGAAGGCCAGCAGGGAGGCGCGGGCGGCCTGACGTTGCCCGCGCAGATGCTGCACCAGTGGTTTCTCTGCCGCGGGCGCTAGCGTCGGCGCCCAGGTGCGCACGAAGATCAGGCTGACATCGAGATCGCGCACTGCGCCGAGGATGCTGGCCGCGGTGCGCACACGTTTGCGCACGCGAGTGGTGGGCTGCTTTGGCAGCCAGGGTGCAAAGAAATACAGGGCGCTGCGCATGCGGCGGCTGGCCACGCGGGCATCGTGCACGGCTTCGGCATCCTTGCCTGCCAGCACCCCTGCTTTTTGCGCGTGCAGCCGCTGTCCTTGCTCTGCGACCAGGCGCTGCACGAAGGGGCCGCATGCCTGTTCCGGGGGCATCGCGCCGCCCGATCGGGGTGCGCTCATGGTTGCACTTCCGCGGCGAGCAGCAGGCGCAGCCCACGCACGAATTTCGAGTCTGTCTGTGGCTGCACCTGACCCTGGGCGAGCAGATAGCGATCCACCGCGTCGAGCAGGGCCGGCGACTGGCCGGGCGCCAGCTCGATCTCCATCTCCCAGGCGGTGAGACTGCGCCCCGCCACCAGCCAGCTCACCCGATCCACAGTCCACTCGGCGATCTCCTGATCGTGCAGCCACAGCCCGGCGCGATGCCGCACCTGCGCCACCGCGAACAGGGGCAGGAGGGCCGGATCGGGCAGGATGGCCAGGATCAGGTTGCGGGCGGGGGAGATGGGCCACAGCAGCGGTTGCAGCGGGGTGGGGGTGATCACCCGCCATTCCTGGCGCTGGTGTTGGTGGCCCCCGCCGGCGGGGGAGCGGGATTTCACTTGCACCGCGGCCATGCCCGCGGCCTGGCGGACGCGCAGGGCATAGCCGGCCGCGGCGAGGGCGTGATCCGCGGAATCGCAGTAGCGGTCGTAGAGATGTTGTTGCTGGATAGGCCCGCGGCGAAAAGGCCCCCACTCCGTCTGGGCCAGCAAACGCTGCGCCGCGGCCTCGTCAGGGATCGTGTATTTGAGTTCGATCTCGGTCAATGCGTCCATGTTCCGGTTCGGTTGCAGTGCGACAGCCGTATTGTATCACATGGGTGCGTCCGCAATGAGCGGGGGCGAGGCCGGCGGGTTCGCCCCTACGCTACCCCCGCATGGTTTGGCAACACCTCCCCTCCTCGTTTACCATCCCCCTTTCCCCCTTCGCCGCCCCGCACCTGACACTTGACACCTGACACCTGACACCCCTCTGCCCCCATGTCCAAGAAAGACACCCTTCTCTTCCTCCTGCTCAGCGCCATCTGGGGCTCTTCCTTTATGTTCATCAAACTGGGACTGGAAGGGGGATTCTCGCCCATGGCGTTGGTGTCGTTGCGCCTGCTTTTCGGCGCCTTGTTGATGGCCGGGATCGCGCTGCGGCGGGGGCATCGGCTGCCGACGGAGGGCCGCGTGTTGGCCGGCATCGCCTTTTTGGGGTTCATCAACAATGTGGTGCCCTTTTCGCTGATCACCTGGAGCGAGCAGCATATCGATTCCAGCCTGGCTGCCATCCTCAATAGCACCGTGCCTTTGTTCGCGGTGATCCTCTCCCATTTCGCCCTGGCTGATGAATCGTTCACCTGGCGGCGGGTGCTGGGAGTGCTGCTGGGCTTTGGGGGGGTGCTGGTGCTGTTTGCGCCGGGGCTGGTCGCCAGCGCCGGTTCCGCTGCCCTGTGGGGTCAGTTGGCGGTGATCGTGGCCTCGGCCGGCTACGCCATCGGCTCGGTGTTTGCGCGCAAACGGTTGCAGCGGGTGCCGGCGCCGGTGCTGACGACTGTGCAGCTTGGCTTTGCCCTGCTGTGGACCCTGCCTTTGACCGCGCTGGAGCGGCCGTGGACGTTGGAATTGACGGGAATGGCCTGGTTTGCCGCTCTGTGGCTGGGATTGCTGGGCACCGGCATGGCCTATCTGCTTTTCTTCATCCTTTTGCGCTCGATCGGCGCCACCCCCACGACGATGGTCACCTATGTCATCCCCCTCTTCGCCGTCATCTTTGGCGTGCTCTTCTTGCGCGAGCAGGTGCAGTGGCAGCACCTTCTGGCGCTGATCCTGATCATCGGCGGCGTGGCAATGGTGAACCGCTAGGTTGGCGGCCCGATCTGTCGGCCACTCTCTGGCTCTGCTGCCGCCCGCAGCGTTTCGCCGTGGTGCAGGGCGGCGCCGAGCAGGCCAAAGCTCCAGCCCAACGCCTGGATGGCGGGCTGCCAGCGCCACTGCTCGCCCCAACGATAGGCGATGGCCCCGGCCAGGCCGTGCGGGTTGGGGATGTGGCGCAGCTGCCGGACGTGAAATCCGGCCAGAGTCAGGGCCTGCGCCAGGCCGGCGGGGGTGAAATGCACGCGGTGGCGGGGCAGATCCAGGTGAAACCAGTGGGAACGGGTGAGCCGCGCGCCCAGGCCGGCGAAATTGGGCGTTTCCAAAAGGAGCAGGCCGCCCGGCTTGAGCGCAGGACGCAGGCGGCGCAGGCCGGCGACAGGGTCATCCAGATGTTCCAGCACGTGCCAGAGGGTGATGGCGTCGTAGGCGGCAGCGGGCAGGGGGGAGGAGAACAGATCGCCGGCAGATACCTGCACGCCCGCGGCGCGTGCCCGTTCGGCGGCGGCGCTGTCCGGCTCGATGCCATCCACCTGCCAGCCAAGGCGGAGGAGGCTGGCGCCGTACGCGCCGCTGCCACAGCCCACATCGAGCAGGCGACCCGGCGGCGGGGGCGGCGGTTGCCACGTCCACCCGCGCACCTGCGCCAGAAGAGGGGCGATCGGCAAGCCGCGGGCCGGCGCGTAGCCAAATCCGGCCAGAGCCAGGGCGGCGACGCGGGCGCGAGGGCCGCGGGCCGTGTGGCTGACCTGGTGATAGGGCGCGTAGTCGGGCGGATAGGGAGCGGCGGGCGCTGCCTGCGGCGGGTCTGCCGTCCAACCGCAGCCACAGCCGCCGCAGCGCCAGATGGTATAGACCACGTCGCCGCCAAAACGCCGGTCGGGCGCGGTGAGAAAGGGCTGGGTGGCCGCGGCGCAGAGGGGGCAGGCCGGGGTCATAGCCATTTGCGACGGGCAAAGAAGGCCAACAGCAGGCTGGCGGTGAGGAACATCAGCCCCAGCGCCCAGGGATAGCCCCAGAACCAGTTCAGCTCCGGCATGTTCAGGGGCGAGGCGGCGGGGTTGAAGTTCATGCCGTAGAGGCTGGCGATGAAGCTGAGGGGGATGAAGATGGTGGCGATGATGGTCAGCACTTTCATGATCTCATTCATGCGGTTGCTGACGCCGCTGAGGTAGAGATCCATGAGATCGGCGCCCAGCTCGCGATAGGTTTCGATCAGATCGATCAACTGGATGGCGTGGTCGTAGGCATCGCGCAGGTAGATGCGGGTTCCGGCGCCGATCAGGGGGGAGGGATCGCGCACGAGCTGGTTGAGGGCCTCGCGCTGCGGCCAGACTGCCCGGCGCAGGGTGCGGAGATCGTGGCGGGTGTCGTGAATCTGGCTGCGGACGGCGGCGTCGGGATGATCGACAGCATCCTCTTCCAAGCCTTCCAGGCGCTCGCCATAGGTTTCGAGCACGGGGAAGTAGCCATCGAGCACGGCGTCGAGCAGGGTGTAGGCCAGGTAATCGGCGCCGGCCTGGCGGATGAGGCCATTGCCCTGGCGAATGCGCGTGCGCACGGGGCCGAAGGAGTCGCCGGGCAGGTATTGAAAGGTGAGCACGAAGCGGGAGCCGAGAAACAGGCTGATCTGCTCGGTACGCAGGCCCTCTTCCCAGGCCGCCATCTGTGTGACGACAAACAACACGTGGCCGTAATCATCGACTTTGGCGCGCTGGTGCAGGTTGATTACATCTTCCAGCGCCAACGGGTGCAGATCGAATAAGCCGCCAAGCTGGCGCAGGACGCCCATGTCGCCTAGACCGTCGACGTTGACCCAGGTGACAGGCCAGCGCGCCAACAGCGCGGGCAGCGCTGCCAGATCGGCGAGGTGTTGCTCTTCGTAGCCGTCGGGGCCATAGGCCAGGGCCTGGATTTCGGGCGGCGCGGCCAGCGGATCGGGGATGAGGGCGCCGGGCGGAGCGCCGGGGGGTGTGCGCCGCGGCCAGTGGAAACGGGGGATGCCGATACGGCGGGGAGGTCGCGCAGCCATTTCATCCTCTTGTGTTAGCGCAGCATCAGGTCGGTCCAGGTCTCGATCCAGGCTGCGCGATTGGCGGCGATGGCCTCTGGGGCCAGGGTGATGGGGTCGGCGGGGATGGCGGCCCACTGCCGGAAGAGATCGCCGCTGTCGGCCTGGGTGTTGGCGGGATAGACGAACATGTGCAGGGGGATGTCGTTCTGGAAAGTGGGGCTGAGGAGGAAGTCGATCAGGCGGTGGGCGGCTTGCTGGTGGGGGCTGTTGGCCAGGATGCCGGCGAATTCGATCTGTGCGAAGCTGTTGCCGGGTGTGTTGACGCTGGCCGTGGGCGGCGCGTCGAGATCGTTGAAGAAGACTTCGGCGGCGGGGCTGGTGGCGTAACTGACGACGATGGGGCGCTGGCCTGCCCCGCCGGAGCCAACGGTGAAGTGGCCGTAATAGGCGTCGCTCCAACCATCGACGACCAGCGTATCATTGGCGCGCAGATCTTGCCAGAAATCTTTGTAGCTGTAGAATTCGCCGTCGCCGAAGCGGCCCACACTGGCCAGCAGGAAAGCCAGGCCGGGGGAGGAGCTGGCGGGGTTTTGCACCACCGTCAGGCCTTTATAAAGGGGCTCGGTGAGGTGGGCGATGTCGGCGGGCGGTTCGATGCCCCGTTCGCTGAACCAGGCGATGTCGTAATTGAGGGTGACATAGCCGAAATCGACCGGCAGCAGGCGGTTTTCAGGGTCCAGCTTGAGGCGGTCGGGGATGTCGGCCAGGGCGGGGGCGGCGTAGGGGGCGAAGAGTTGGGCGTCGAGGGCGCGGGAGAGGAAGGTGTTGTCGATGCCGTAGACCACGTCGCCGAAGGGGTTTTCTTTGGAGAGGATCAGGGCGTTGAGCATTTCGCCGGCGTCGCCGCCCTTGAGGAGTTGCACGGCGATGCCGGTGTCGGCGGTGAACTGCGCCAGCACTCCGGCGCTGATGTCGAAGCTGTCATGGGTGATGAGGGTGAGGGAGGCGGGCGTGGGCTGCGCTGCCGGCGGCGACGGGATGGGCAGGGCGCAGGCGACGAGCAGGAGGGAGAGGAGGGAGAGAAGGGTCAGGTGTTTCATGGTGCAACTCGTTTGGGGGGATGATGGACGAAGGACGATAGGCGATGGACGATAGACGATGGACGATGGACGATGGGCGAAAGATCGTGCCTTAAGAGGGGTTTTTATCAACAGTTAATAATCAACAATCAACAGTCAACAATCAATAATCAACAGTCAACAGTCAACAATCAACAGTCAACCAACTCATTGCCTCCTTTGTCTTTCGTCTTTCGTCTTTCGTCCATTGTCTATCGTCTATCGATCCGGCATGTGGATGACGAGGAGGACGCCGTGGCGGAGGCTGATTTCGGCGTGAGAGGCGGTGAGTTGGTTGCTTATCCCGCGGCTGCTGCCAAAGGGCAGGGTGAAATCGTGCAGGGGCCAACGCAGGCCGTGGTGGTAGGTGAGACCCTCGACGCTGGGGCTGAGGGCGAGGACGGAGAGGGTGTCGCCTGCCGCGCCGCCGAGGGTGATGCGGTCGCGCACGATCCAGGTGGTGGTGCGGCCGTGGCCCAGGCTCAGGCGCAGGCCGGCAAACGCGGGGCTGGCCAGCAGCGCCAGATTGGCCAGTTGCTGGTCGAGACGCCCGCCCAGCGCCCCCAGCAGCAGCACCTCCTCCGCTCCCAGCTGCCGGGCGGCTTCCAGCGCCAGTTCGAGATCGGTGGCGTCCTTGTCCACAGGGTGCTGTTCGAAGGAGACGCCCTGCGCTTGCAGCCGGGCCAGCAGCGCGGGGTCGAGGCTGTCGAGGTCGCCGATCACCCGATCGGGTGTGAGACCGAGGGCCAAGGCGTGGTGGGCGCCGCCATCCGCGCAGAGGATGTAGTCATCCGGGCGGACGCGGGCGCGGGCTGCTTCAGGGTCGGGCAGATCGCCGTTGGCGAAGAGAAGGATGCGCATGGCAGGAGAGAAAGGAGGGGGGAGGAGCGGGTAAAAAAATAGCCACCTGCCGTGTAGGCGGTGGCTGGAACGTTGCGAAAGATTCCTACGCCGGCATTATCCGGATCAGGTACAGGGGTCGATGGCGAATATGGCCATCCTCTCAGCCGGGCTTGCCCCAGCTCCCCAAGGGGTATGCGGTTGTGGCTGATCAGGTGCGATCGCCCCCATCCTACGCCATCAAGGCGTGGTTGTCAATGGGGGGGCAAGGAGCAGGGAGCAAGGGAGCAGGGGGCAGGGAGCAAGGGGAGACGTGACACTTGACACCTGACACTTGACACCTGCCCCCTGGCACCTGCAGAGGGCGCCTACTCCCGCCTGGCTGCTTCCAGACAGGCCACGCCCTGCGGCCCCACAGTCGCTGCGTGCAGCACCCGCGCCGGCAATTCCAACCGATCGCCCGCTTCCATCACGATCGCTTCCTGCGTCGCCGGCAGATGAAAGGTGATCGACCCGCTGATCACATACAGAATCTTGGTATAGGAGTGGGTATGGGCGGAGTATTCGAAATTAGGGCCGTTGCGCCACACATAGCCAGAGAGTTGCTCGCTGCGCAACTGCGCCCGCAACTCCTCCTCACGCACGTCGGGGCCCCAGGCCCATTTTTGAAAGCGATAGGTCATGATCGGATGAGTGGGGAGAGGAGAGAGAAACCGCTGCCGGCAGGATGATACCAGCAGCCCCCCGCTCCCGCCAAACGGGGTGTTCAGTGTTCAGTATTCAGTATTCAGTATTCAGTATTCAGTATTCAGTGATCAGTACAGCGCAAAAGAGATCTTATCATTGGGAAATCCATACCGATTACCGAATACCGAATATCGAATACCGAATACCGAATACCGAATACTGAACACTGAATACTGAACACTGAATACTGAACACTTTCCGTACGCGCCGACGCCCCGGCCAGGCGGCCGGGGCGTCGGAGGAGAGAAAGCATGTAAACGGTCAGGCCGGATCAGGCGACCTTTTCTTCCTCGACCAGTTTCTTGTCCAGATCGGAAACCTTCTTGGTCAGGGAGCCGATCTTGCGGCTGAGGCTGTCCAGGTCGTTCTTGCTGGGGATGTTCATGGCGTTCAGCACGGACTCGACGCGGTGATCCAGCAGGCCCTCGACCTTGTCCTCGGCCTTGCTCACGTCCTTGCGCCGGCGCTCGAACATACCTTCGAGGCGCTTGCGGCCATCTTTCTCCACAGCTTCGCCTTTCTTGACCAGGCGCTCGATCATGGCTTCGATTTCTTCTTTGCCGATGGCGACGGTGCCGAAGCCGGCCAGCAGCATGGTGCGGGCGACTTTGATCACAGGGTTCTTGCCATTGATCTCTTCGACCTTGGCGACGGTTTGTTCAACGGTTTGTTCGACAGTTTTCTTGGCGGTAGCCATTTGGGTATCCTCCATGGGATGGGAGTGGGATATGTTTGCGTGATGTGAATGTTATGACGCAGTGCGTTATGATGCCATTATGACGCACTGCGTCATGATTGTCAAGCCCCTGCGCATTAGAAAAGTATTAGAAACACGCACACAATCGCTCACGCATCCAGGGCGGCGATGAACTCCCCCTTCACTTTGCGTTGGCCGGCCTGATCGGCCGCTTCCACCTCGCAACGCACCAGCCGCTCGCCTCCCGCTTCCCACTTCTCCACCACCTGCCCGCTGACGGTGATCACGTCGCCGGGCCGGCTGATGCCGGTAAAGCGCACCCCGAATTTGCGCACCTGGTCAGGCCGCACCCAGTGGGTGATCGCCTGGCCCACGAAGCCCATGATCACCATGCCGTGGGTGATGACGCCGCCGTTGCCCGCGTCCACCCCTGCCTGATGCACGGTGTGGATGGGGTTGAAATCCCCCGACGCGCCCGAATAGCGCACCAATTGCACTTCTGTAATCGCCGCCTTCGTCAGCGTAGGCAGCACATCACCGATTTTAATATCGTTAAATAATGGTTTCATATTTTTTACCTGTTTGGGTATTGGGTATTGGGTATTGGTAGATTGGTAGATTGGTAGATTGGTGAGGTCTGCGACCAATCTACCAATCTACCAATTTACCAATCTACCAACCAACTAACCAACCAACCAACCAACTAACCAACCAACCTACCACCTCACCACCTCACCACCATGGTGGCGCGGACGATGATGACGATTTCCTGGCGTTGATTGCGGTAGGTGGTCTGGGTGCGGACGAAATCCATGACGCCGGAGCGCCCTTCTTTGCGTTCGATCTCCAGGATCTGCAACTCGCCGGTGATGTCGTCGCCGGGATGGAGCAGGCCGTGGTATTCGTACTCCTCTTCGCCGTGCAGCACCCGCAGCAGATCTGCGCCCATCTCGCCCAGCAGGGCGCGGGTCTCCGCCCCCACCGGCGTGCCCCCCCAGAAGCGGAAGAGGGTGGGAAAGGTGAGGGGCGCCGCCAGATCGGGATAGCCGGCTGCCTGGGCTGCCGCCTTGTCGTGGAAAAGGGGATTGTCATCGCCCAGCGCGGTCGCCAGTTCGCGAATCTTGCTGGCATCCACCTGATAGCGGATGAGGGGGAGTTTTTTGCCGATGTAACTGTGGTCAAGCATCTTCGCCTTCCTTGGGAGCGGCAGGTGCAGTGATAGGAAGCGAGGCCATCCATGCTGCGTCCTCCTCATCCAGCGGCGGCATGGGAGGCTGAGTGTAGTCGATGCGCAGGGTGTAGACGGCCTGATCGTAGAGGGTGTGCAGCAGCGTGTTGAGGTCGAGCAGCGGCTCGGTTTCGCCCCGGCGCAGGGGCACAGGCAGGGCGGGCAGATGATCGCGCAGGTCGATGGCGTAGAGATCCCCGCGGCCCGGCTCCCAGCCGCGATGGATGAGGATGCGATAGTCGCTCTCCGGCGCCGGCTCGGCCAAAGGGGGGCCTTCCCCTGCCCGCAGCAGGTCGATCTCGACCAGGCTGGTGAAGGAGGCCAGCAGTTGCTCGCGCTTGGTCAAATATGCGTGCTGGCCCTGGCTCCCCGGCCGCTTGTTGGCCGGCGAGAGCAGTTCCAGCACGGTGATCACCTCGCCGTGCACGGCATCGCACACCTCTAGATAGCGCTCGGTCACTGTTTCGGGCATGGGCAGGCGCACAGGCACAGGGCGGGGCGTTGCCGCCGCCGCCGCCGGCGGGGGCTTCACTGCCGGTGGCTTGAGGACGGTCGCTGCCGGCGCGTCATAGGTCACGGTAGCTTCGCCCAGCCTCTCGCCGGCTACCAGCACATCGGCCCGGCCCAGATAACTTTGCGCCGCGGTCGCGGCCAGATACATCCGCTCCTCCACCGCCACCACATAGCGCGGGCTGAGTCGGGGAGCAAGATCCATCCAGATCGCAGAAATCAGGCCAAAGTGCACACTCGGCCACAGTTGCGGATGCTCCAAATAAGGATCCATTCCGGGGAAAGGTGTGGGCATGGGGGTTTCCTCCTGTTTAGATCACCACCGGCGGCTGATATTCGCCCCAGACCTGGCGCAGCACGCCGCAGATCTCGCCCAGGGTGGCGTAGGCGCGCACCGCGGCCAGGATGGGGGGCAGCAGGTTGGCGGCAGGCCCGGCAGGCGCGGCCGCGACGGCGCGCAGATCGGCCAGCGCCGCTTGCACCGCGGCAGCGTCGCGCTCGGCCCGCAGCTTTTGCAGCCGGGCGAACTGCGTGCGATAGGTCTCTGGGTCGGGCCGGAAGATGCCCACCGGTCGCTCTTCGCCAGGTGACTGGTACTTGTTCACGCCGACGATCACCTGCGCGCCTGTTTCCACCGCCTGCTGCTGCCGCCAGGCGCTGTCCGCGATCTGCTGCTGCATCCAGCCCTGCTCGATCGCCCGCACCGCGCCGCCCATCTCCCGCACCTTTGCGATCAGCGCCTGCGCCTCCGCCTCCAGCCGGTCGGTCAGTGACTCGACATAATACGAGCCGGCCAAGGGATCGATCGTCTCGGTCACGCCAATCTCGTGGGCGATGATCTGTTGCGTGCGCAGGGCGGTGGCCTGGGCCTCCTCGGTGGGCAGGGCCAGGGCTTCGTCATAACAGCTCAGGGCCATGCTCTGCACGCCGCCGAGCACACTGGCCAGGGCCTGGAATCCGGCGCGGGCGATGTTGTTCAGGGGCTGCTGCGCGGTCAGCGTGGCCCCGCCGGTCTGCACGTGCGTGCGCAGCATCAGGCTGCGGGGGTCTTGGGCGCCGTAATCCTGGCGCAAGATGCGCGCCCACAGCCGCCGCAGCGCCCGATATTTGGCCGCCTCTTCGAAAAAGGTGTTCTGGGTGTTGAAAATCCAGGAGATCTGCGGCGCGAATTCGTCGATGTCGATGCCCCGTTCCAGCACAGCATCGATGTAGGCCAGGGCGTTGGCGATGGCAAAGCCCATTTCCTGAGCCGCGGTGCTGCCGGCGTCGCGGATGTGGTAGCCGCTGACGGAGATGGCGTTCCAACGCGGCGCCTCGCGGGCGCAGAAGGCCATGGCGTCGGCGGCCAGACGCAGGCTGGGCCCGGGCGGGAAGATGTAGGTGCCGCGCGCCACATATTCCTTCAGGATGTCGTTCTGGATCGTGCCCCGCAGCTCGTGCGCGGGCACGCCCTGCTTTGCCGCCGCGGCGATGACCATGGCCAACAACACCGCGGCCGGCGCGTTGATCGTCATCGAGATCGAGACTCGGTCGAGCGGAATGCCCGCGAACAGGGCCTCGATATCGGCCAGCGAGTCGATGGCCACGCCCGCCTGCCCCACCTCGCCCGCGGCTTTGGGGTCATCGGAATCGTAGCCGATCTGCGTGGCCAGGTCGAAGGCCACGCTCAGCCCGGTCTGGCCCTGGCCCAGCAGATAGTGGAAGCGTGCATTGGCTTCTGCGGCGGTGCCATAGCCCGCGTACTGCCGCATCGTCCACAAGCGGCTGCGGTACATCGTCGGCTGCACCCCGCGGGTGAAGGGGAACTGGCCGGGAAAGCCAAGCTGGTGCAGATAGTAGTCTTCCGGGCTGCGCCCCGCCGCCGCCAGGTCGAGCGGCGTGTACAGCCGCTGCACCGCGGTGGCCTGGGGCCGCTCTGCCGCGCGGGCGCTGGCCGGGGCCACAACGTCGGCCTCCCAGGCTTGCAGGGCGGTTTGCAGGAGTGAAGAAGATGCCGTCATGATCAGGCCTCGCTTATGCCATGTTTTTGCCGCCATCGACATGCCAGGCGGCGCCGGTGATGTAACTGGCCGCGTCGGAGGCCAGCCAGAGGGCGAGGTTCGCCACTTCCTCAGCCTCGCCCAGGCGGGCCAGGGGGATTTCCCCCCGCCAGCGGGCCATTTGCGCCTCGTCGTGGCGCAGATGTTCGGTCATGGGGGTGATGATCACGCCGGGGCAGATGGCGTTGACGCGGATCTGGTGCGCGGCGAACTCCCGGGCCGCCTCTTTGCTGAAGCCGACCAGCCCCGCCTTGCTGGCGGCATAGGCCGCGCGCAGGTACAGCGGTTGGGATTTGCCGGCGATGGAGGCGATGTTGAGGATGACGCCCCCGCCCTGATCGCGCATGCGCCGCGCTGCCTGCTGCGTGCACAGGAACGCGGCGGTCAGGTTCACATCCAGCGTGCGCTGCCAGTCGGCCAGGGGATGATCGAAGAGGGAATGCACCGGTTCGATGCCGGCGTTGTTGATCAGCACATCGATGCGGCCCCAGCGGGCGTCGATCGCCGCGAACAGCTCGCCCACCCCAGCCGGATCGGCGACGTCGGCGACGAAGGCGAGGGCGTCGTGGCCGCCGCGGCGCAGTTCCGCCGCAACCTGATCGGCGCTGTCAGCATCGATGTCGTTGACGCAGACCGCGGCGCCGGCGGCGGAAAAGGCAGCGGTCATGGCCAACCCAATCCCGCGTCCGGCCCCGGTCACACAGACCACGCGTTCGCGGAAATCGTAAGTGGGGTGCATGGGCGGGGGTAAGTTTCAGGTATCGGGTGTCAGGTTTCAGGTGTCAGGGGACGGGGGGCAAATATCCAATATCCACTATCAACCCTGACCCTGCCAATGACTGGGGTCATATTCGGCCAGCCAGTGCAGGGCGCTGGCGGCCAGCAGGGCCGCGCCCACGGGCAGGGCGCGTTCGTCGATCTCGAAAGTGGGGGTGTGCAGCGGGCGGCGGGCGGGCCAGTCGGGATGGCGCACGCCCACGCGTACGAAGGCGCTGCGCGTGCGTTCCCCGTACCAGGCAAAATCTTCGCCGCCGGTGCTCTTTGCCGCCTCGGTCACCGCCTCGGCGCCCAGGCACTGCCGCCCGATGCGGGACAGAAAGCCGGTGAGTTGGCCGTCATTGACCAGGGAGGGCGTGCCCCGGGTGTAGCGCAGGCGGTAATCCCCCCCCATGGCGCGGGCGATGCTTGCGATCTGCTGCAGCTCCCGCTCCAACTGGTCGCGGATTTCGGGCTGAAAGCTGCGCACCGTGCCCACCAGCAACACGCGGTCGCAGACCACATTCTCGCGCATGCCGCCCTGGATGACGCCGAAGCTGACCACGCCCTCCTGCACCGCGGGGATGCGCCGCGAGACCAGGGTCTGGGCGGCGGTGATCACCTGGGCGGCGAGAACAATGGCATCGACGCCCTGATACGCGTAGGCCCCGTGCGCGGCCTGGCCCAGGATTTCCAGCTCGAAACGGTCGGCCGCGGCCAGCATGGAGCCGGGGCGCAGCCCGATCTGACCGGCGGGCAGGGCCGGCTCCACGTGCACGCCGATGATACTGTCCACATCATCGATCACCCCCTCGGCCAGCATCAGCGTGGCCCCGCTGTTGCCTTCGGCGTCGATCGTCTCCTCTGCCGGCTGGAAGATCAGCTTGACGCGGCCTTTGATCTCGCCTTCGTGCTGTTTGAGCAGTTGGGCCGCGCCCAGCAGCATGGCCGTGTGAGCGTCGTGGCCGCAGGCGTGCATCACGCCCTCATGTTGCGAGCGATAGGGCACATCGTTCTCCTCGAAGATGGGCAGCGCGTCCATATCCGCGCGCAGGGCGATGGTGGGGCCGCTGCCATTGCCCAGATAGCCGACCACGCCGGTGTGGGCGACTTCGGTATCGCAGGGGATGCCCAGTTCGTGCAGGCGGTGGGCGACGAACGCGGCGGTGTGATATTCGGCGAAGGCCAGTTCCGGCTGCTGGTGCAGGCGGCGGCGGATGCGCGTCAATTCCGGCGCCAGGGCTTGGGCTTGGGTGAGGAGAGAGTGGCTGGTCATGATAGCAGGGGGAAGTTGCGGCCGATCATTCTGCCAACAGCGCGGCGCTGGCGGCGATGACAGGCAGGTTTTCGGCGGCGAAACGGGCCATGGTCTGCCGCACAGATTCCTCCAACGCGGCAACCGGGAAGAGATTGAGCAGACGCAACGCCGCGGCGGTGACGATGAGGGAGCGGTTGGTGCGGGTGATGCGTACGCTGGCATCGCGCGGGCGCAGGATGACTTTGCGGGCGGCGGTGGCAACGTGCTCGAACTCCGGCGTGGTGATCAACACATCCTCCGGCGTCATCGCCCGCAGATGCCCGCCCACTTTCTTCAAGCCATCTTCCGAAAGCAGCACCAGCGCGTCCGGTTTGGCGATGCCGGTGTAGCGGATCTCCTCCGGGCTGAAGATGATCTCGCTGATGCTGTGCCCTGATTTCACCGTCGTGGGATAATCGTCGCTCTGCGTGGCCCACAGGCCGGCCAGCACACCGGCGTAGCCCGCGGCTTTGGCCGCGGAACGCACCTTCGCCCCGGCCGAACCGGCGATGACCAGATGGAATTTGCGATCGAGCGCGTTCGGGAACTGCGCATCCACCCCGCGCACCGGCAGGGTGGGCTGGCCGCGCAGGCGCTGGCCCTGTTCGTGCAACGCCTGCGCCAATTCGCGCACCTCGCGGCGCTGGATCAGGCCGGTCGGCAAGCCCAGCGTATCCACCATCCCCAGCATCTCCTTGCGCCCGAAATCGTTGTTGACCACGAAATAGGCGGTGCACAACTCCCAGATATCGAGCAGGGCAAAGCCGGGGAATTGGATCGCTTCGGCGATGCGGTCGGGCAGGTCGCGGTCGAACGAGGTGCCGCGGTAGACGTAGCCGGCGCCATTCACCGCCACCGAACCGCAGATGTCGAGATGGCTTTCCAGGTTGCCGGCCAGGGTGCTGGCGGTGCGATAGCCGGCGGGCGTGGTCACCGAGTGTTCGCCGCCGGTCATGCCGAAGTTGAAATTATTGAACACCAGCACCGTAACGCCGATGTTGCGGCGGGCGGCGTTGATGATGTGCGTGCCGCCGATGCCGGTGCCGCCGTCCCCCATGAGCACGATCACATGCAGATCGGGGTTGGCCAGCTTGATGCCGGTGGCATAGGCCACGCTGCGCCCGTGCAGGCCATGAAAGGCATTGGTGATGAAATACTGGTCGCTGAGGCCCACGCAGCCGATATCGCTGACCAGCACCGTCTTCTTCGGATCCAGTTGCAGCTTCTGCAGGGCCGCGTCCAGGTGATTGAGGATGAACGTGTGCCCGCAGCCAGGACAGAAAGGATCGGGACGTTCGTTTTTGTATGTTTCGAGGAGTTGCATTTGTAACATAGATTGGATATTGGATATTTGATATTAGGTATTTGGTATTAGATATTTGGTATTAGATATTGCTCGCTTGGACATGAAATATCGAATATCCAATATCCAATATCTAATATCTAACAACTGCAAGGAATTGTTCTGGTGTGATCAATTCACCGTCGACGCGGTGCAGGCCGCTGATCTGGGGCGGGGCGTGGTGGTGACGGGCGGCGTGACGGTAGAGCAGCAGCTCGATCTCGCGCAGGTAGTGGCCGTGGTTGAGTTCGGCCACCACCACGCGGCTGTGGCCGGCTACCGCTTGCAAGATCAGGTTTTCGGGCACAGGCCAGAGCGTGTGCAGGGTGAGGCCGCTGACCGGTTGCCCGGCCGCGCGGCTGCGATCGGCCGCCTCGCGCATGGCCCGCGCGGTGGTGCCGTAGCTGATCAACAGCGTTTCGGCGGCGGGATCGGCGTCGAACTGGCCAAATTCCATTTCCGCCCGGTGGTCTTCAATCTTCCGCCGCAGGTGCTCGTTCAAGCGGCCCACTTTCACCGGGTCTTTGGTCAAAAAGCCGTGCTCATCATGGCTGGAGGTGGTGAAACGGGTGATGTGCGGGCCGCCGAAGGGACTGGTCGGCGGCGTCGCCGCGATCGGATCGAAATCATAGGGCAGATAGGTCTCTTCCGGGCGCAGGCGGGGGTCGGGCTGGCCGGTGGCGGCGTTGATTTTGGGGCCGGCGCCGTTGCCCGCGGGCGCGGGCACGAGCGGGCGCTGCCCCACCGCCACATCCACATACTCGGCCACATCCACCGTGGCCATCGACATGATCAACTCCTTGTCGGGCAACAGGAAGACCGGCGTGCGGAAGCGTTCGGCCAGATCAAAGGCCCGCTGCGTCAGGGTGTAGCATTCGGCCACAGAGGAGGGAGCGAGGGCGATGATGGGATAGCCGCCGCTGGTTCCCCAGCGCACGAATTGCACATCGCCCTGGGCCACGGTGGTGGCGCCGCCGGTGGCCGGGCCCATGCGCATCACATCCACGATCACCAGCGGCGTCTCGCCCATGATGGCCAGGCCGATGTTCTCGGAATAGAGCGAGATGCCGGGGCCGGAGGTGGCGGTGAGGGCGCGGGCCCCGGTCATGGCCGCGCCGATGCACATGCTGATGGCGCCGATCTCATCCTCGGCCTGGATGCCGACCCCGCCCACCTTGGGCAGGTCGCGCAGCATGTGCAAGAGGATGGGCGTGGCCGGGCTGATGGGATAGCCGGCAAAGAAATTGCACCCTGCTTGCAGGGCGCCGCGGGCGATGGCGGTGGCGCCATCGATGTATTCACGAGTCATGGGCGGGCAGTTGCTCCGTTGCTGCACGAGAAAGGGGAGAGAGAGGGGGAGATGGCCTCACGCCAGCGCCTGCAGCGCTTGATCCACGCTGGCTTCAGGCCCGATCTTGTATTGCACATCGATCAGGCGGCCGGCCTCGTCGATGACAAAATGGCTGCGGATGACGCCCCAATACTTCTTGCCATACATCGACTTTTCGCCCCACACGCCGTAGGCCGCGGCGATGCTGTGATCTTCGTCCACCAGCAGGGGGAAAGGCAGGCCGAACTTGTCTTTGAATTTTTTGTGCGAGGTGACGCCATCGGGACTGACGCCCAGCACCACAGCATTGGCCGCGGTCACCGTCTCATAGGCGTCGCGGAAGCCGCAGGCCTGCTTGGTGCAGCCGCTGGTATCGTCTTTGGGATAGAAATAGAGCACCACGCGGCGACCGCGGTAAGCGGAGAGCGTGGTCTCGGCGCCGCTGTCGGTGCGGGCCGTAAAATCGGGGGCCATATCGCCCACAGCTAAATTGTTCATTGGTAGCGAAGACTCCATTTTTGGTACAATGGGGTGGTGAAAGGCAGCACACACCGAGTCTAGCCCAATCACAGCCGCCGGTACAAGTTGCGAGCTTCCGATCTCACTGCCAAACAGCCGCCATGCCTGGAAAATATTACGAAGACCTGGAAGTGGGCCAGCGCATCCAGCACAGCCTGGGCCGCACCCTCACCGAGATGGACAATGTCCTCTTTTGCAGCCTGACGCTGAACACGCAGCCGCTGCACATCGACGAGGCGTTCGCGGCCCAGACGGAGTTCGGGCGGCGCATCGTCAACGGTATCTTCACCCTCGGCCTGGCCGTGGGCATGACCGTGCCGGAGTTGACCGCGGGCACGATTGTGGCCAATCTCGGCTACGAGTCGGTCATGCATCCGCACCCCCTCTTCCACGGCGACACCCTGTACGTGGAGAGCGAGGTGCTGGAGAAGCGCGCCTCCCGTTCCCGGCCCGACGCCGGTATTGTCAAGCTCAAGCACGTGGGCCGCAATCAACAGGGCGTGATCGTGATCGAATTCACGCGCACCGTCCTTTTCCTGCGCAAACCCGCCTAAACCCCACGCCCCACGCCCCACGTTTTACGTTTTACGCCCCACGCCCCCAAAAAGGATCATGACATGCGAATCAGACGCGCATTGCTGTTCATGCCTGGCGACAGCGAACGCAAAATCCACAAAGCCGCCGCCCTGGGCATCGATAGCATCGTCATGGATCTCGAAGATGGCGTGGCCTGGAGCCAGAAGCAGGCGGCGCGGGCCGCCACCGCGCAGGCCCTGCAGGCCCTTGATTTTGGGGGCAGCGAGCGGGCCGTGCGCCTGAACCCGGCCCCATCAGACCTGGCCGAGGCGGATCTGCAAGCCACCATCGCCGCCCGGCCCGACGCCTACGTGCTGCCAAAGGTCGAAACCCCGGCGCATCTGCTCTGGCTGGCAGCACAACTCGACCATTTCGAGGCGCGTTTTGGCTGGCCGTCACAGGGCATCCGCATCCTCGCCCTGATCGAGACCGCGCGCGGCGTGGTGAACGTGCACGAGATCGCCCAGGCCAGCCCCCGGCTCGATGCCCTGCTCTTCGGGGCGGAAGACTTGATCGGCGACATCGGCGGCGTGCGCACGCCCTCGAACCGCGAAGTGCTCTACGCCCGCAGCAAAGTGGCGATCGTCGCCGCCGCTTTTGGCTTGCAGGCCATCGATCAGATCTTCGTGGATCTGCACGATCAGGCGCGGCTGCAAGCGGAGTGTCAGGAGGCGCTGGAGCTGGGCTATCGGGGCAAGATGGCGATCCACCCCACCCAGGCCGCGCTGATCCAGGCCGCTTTTTCCCCCACCCCGGCCCAAATGGCCGCGGCCGCGCAGTTGGTCGCGGCCTATGAGGCGCATCAGGCTTGCGGGGCCGGCGTCTTCACCCTCGACGGCAAGGTGGTGGAAGCGCCGATGGTGAAGGCAGCGCAACAGCTCCTATCCCGCGTGGTCAGTAATCAGTAATCAGTGGTCAGTAATCAGTGGTCAGTAATCATGCGTAATCGAGTAACAATTCACCATGCAATCCCCCAACGCTGATTGGCACACTCAAACGTGAATTCATTAAAAGTGCTGCTAAGATAAATTGTTTGCAGCGTCCGTAAAATTTGCACAATATGTCACTAAGGCAAAGTAGTTGCCTATAATCATTAATTTCATAACGCTATGAACAAGGAGGTTCACTATGCGCCCTGTGTATGCAGTGGCCGGGGGGGTGAGTAAGTTCACCAAGGCCCGGCCCGACAAGACTTTCCAGGCGGTGGTCAAAGAGGCCTACGACGACGCCCTCGCCGACATCGGCCTGGAGCACCCTGCGTTCGTCGAGCAGGTCGACGGCTCGGTCGCCAGCTATTTCAGCGACCATTTCACCCGGCAGTTGATGGCCGGGATCATGGTGCAGGATTATCTGGGCCTGTGCCCCAAACCGAGTCACCGGGTGGAGGGGGGCGGGGCCACCGGCGGACTCTGCTTTCAGGAAGCCTGGAAAAGCGTGGCCAGCGGGCACATGGACATCTGTCTGGCCTACGGCTTCGAGAGCATGAGCCACGTGGAGACATGGAAGGGCAATGAATTCATCGCCCTGGCCTCGGATGTGAGCTTCGATTACCCCGTCGGCGGCTTCTATTCCGGCTACTACGCCATGATGGTGACCCGGCACATGCGGGAGTTCGGCACCACGGTCGAGCAGTTGGCCCATGTCTCGGTCAAGAACTATCGCAACGCTTACCACAATCCCTACGCTCAGAAACGCCAGCGCATCAGCTTGCAGGATGTGCGGGACGCGCCGATGGTGGCCTGGCCTCTGACCCGGCTGGATATCTGTGTGATGTCCGATGGGGCCGCGGTCGCCATCCTGGCCTCGGAAGCGGGCCTACGCAAGCTGGAGCAGGCCGGCGCCCGCATCCCCCGCCCGCTGGTCAAGGTCGCCGGCATTGGCCGCGGCACCGACGCCATGCGCATGTCCGACCGCCCGCACGAAGATTACGACTCGTTCATGCGCCACTACGCCACGCCCGGCGAGAAGGCCTCGGACGAGACGCGGGCCTATTACCGCCGCCTGTGGGATCACGGCTGCCGCTATCCCGGCGTACACAGCTTCCGGGCCGGCCGCACCGCCGGCAACATGGCCTATAAACAGGCCGGGATCAGCGACCCACTGGCCGAATTGGATTTCGTGGAGCTACACGACGCCTACACCAGTTCTGAGGTGCAGACGTATGAAGACATGGGCCTCTGCCGTTACGGCGAGGGCGGGCCTTTCGCCGCTTCCGGCAAGGCTTTCATGCCCGGCATCGCTTACGGCCTCGATCTGCCCGAAGCCCCTCTCTGCCCGGTCAACCCCTCCGGCGGCTTGATTGCTTGCGGCCATCCCGTGGGCGCCACCGGCCTGATGCAGAACGTGTTCGGCATCTGGCAATTGCAGGGCGCCATTGCCGCTCACTTCGGCGACCCCACCTTGCAGGTGCAAAACGCCCGCCGCGGGGCCACGCACTCCCACGCCGGCACCGGAACGTATGTGACTGTGACGATTTTGGAACGGGAATAGTCGGTAATCAGTGTTCAGTATTCAGTAATCAGTATTCAGTAATCAGTATTCAGTAATCAGTGCTCAGTAGTTAGAATTACGAGTTATGAATAACCAATAGCAAATATCCAATATCCAATATCCAATATCCAATATCCAATATCCAATACCCAATAACGGAAAAAATACCATGACTACGAAATCTATCAAACCTGAAGAATCGTTGGGCGGGACGATTGTGCATGGGCTGCCCTTTCCTGCCGAATTGACGCCGGAGGCCCTGGCCTGGCTGCGCGCCATGCAGCCGCTGCGCATCGAGCAGGACTACCACATCACTTACCTGCACAGCTACGGCCAGGATTCGCCCTGGTTTGCCGGGCTGACGAACAAGGTGTTGCTGGGCAACCGCGAGCGCACAGGCGGCTACACCTATGCCACCCCGCGCGGGCATGGTATGTACGACGGCGAGCCTACCGAGTGGGTGGAGCTGCCGCAGGAGGGCCGGGTGCATGCCTTCACCGTCTGCCATTTCGGCTCCGAAGCATTCCTGCCCGAATGCCCCTTCATCCTTGCCCTGATCGAATTCGACGGCGCCGACACCCTGTTCCTCACCCGGCTGCTGGGCCTGAACCCGGAGCAGGCCTCCCTTGCCTGGATCGGTATGCGCGTCAAGGCGGCGTTCGTGCGCAATGCCAAACTGCGCCCCACCGACGTCTACTTCGTGCCCGCGTAGGCGCGCCGCCCGCCGCAAGCTGCAAATCCCTCGACACCTGACACCCGACACCTGACACCTGCCCCCCTGCCCGCCAAACCGATTGACAGCCCCCTCCCCTTGCAGTAAGATAAAACTGCGTCGCCCGTCTGCGGCGCCTGATTGCAGAGGCCCACATGCCACGTTCTGCTGCCGGCACCCTTTCCCCCGAGTTCCACGCCGCGCTGGCCGCACAGCCGGATACAACCTTCAGCGCCATCTTGCGGTACGAGGAGGCGCCGGAGGATGTGGACGCGCAACTGGCCGCGGCCGGGCTGACCCTCACCCGCCGCCTGCGCCTGATCCGCGGGCTGGCCGTGGAGGGGACAGGGCAGAATCTGCTAAAGCTGGCCGCTGCAGCGTGGGTCACACGCATCGAAGCTGATCAACCTATCCATACCATGCGCTGAGGTGGCGCCACAATGGGCGAACAAAAAATCCATCCCGACCTGCGACGCGTGCTCGATACCGTCGATCCCACAGCCCAGGTGCCGGTCATCGTGCGCTTTCGCCGCGAGCCGGGCATCCCCACATCCCAACAGCAGATCGCCAACCTGCCCATGGCCGCGGCCTACCAAATCCTGCCGGCCGTGCCGGCGGAGGGCACCGCGGCCAACATCCGCACCCTGGCCGATGACCCCCAAATCGAGCGTATTTGGTACGATCTGCCCGTTCACACCATGCTCGACGTGTCTGTGCCCCTGATCCAGGCCCCGCGAGTGTGGGCCGGCAGCGGCCAGGGCGCCGGCATCAAAGTCGGCGTGCTCGACACCGGCTGCGATCTCAATCATGCGGATGTCAAGGATCGCGTCCGCAGCTCGGCGGACTTCACCGGCAAGGGCAATGCCCAGGATGGCAACGGCCACGGCACGCATGTGGCCGGCATCATCGCCGGGTCGGGCGCGGCCAGCGCCGGCCGCTACCGCGGGGTGGCTCCCGCCGCCGACCTTTACATTGCCAAAGTGCTGGATGACCGCGGGGGCGGGCGCATGAGCGGCGTCATCTCCGGGCTGGAATGGGCGGTCGATCAGGGCGTGGACATCATCAACATGAGCCTGGGCAGCGACGGCGCTTGCGACGGCACCGACGCCCTCTCCGAAGCCTGCGACGCGGCAGCGGCCGCGGGCGTGGCCGTGATCGTCGCTGCCGGCAACGCCGGGCCTGGCGCTCGCACCGTAGGCTCGCCCGGCTGCGCCCGCGATGTGATCACCATCGGGGCCAGCACCGACGCCGACGGCATCGCCAGCTTCTCTTCACGCGGGCCGACGCTGGATGGCCGCGTCAAGCCAGATGTCTGTTTCCCCGGCCACAACATCATCGCCGCCAGGGCCGCGGGCACCTCGCTGGGCCGCATCGTCGATGGTCAGTATGCCGAGCTTTCGGGCACGAGCATGGCCACGCCGCACGCGTCCGGCGCGGCTGCCCTGCTGCTAGAGGCGGCGCCGGCGCTCACGCCCCAGCAACTGAAGGATCGGCTGATGTCCACGGCCGTCGATCTCAACCTCGACCCCAACACGCAGGGCACCGGCCGCGGGGATGTCTTCGCCGCCTGGCAGGCCGGCGCGCCCGAACCGACGCCTGAACCGACGCCTGAACCGACCCCCGAACCGGAACCGGAACCCACCCCCGAACCGGAACCGGAACCCACCCCCGAACCGGAACCAGAGCCGACGCCCACCCCTGTCCCACCCAAACCCCCCACCGGCGGCTGCCTGCTCTCGATCCTCCGTCTCTTTGCTTTGTTGTAGGGTATTGGTTAGTTGGTTGGTTGGTTAGTTGGTTAGTTGGTTGGTTAGTTGGTTAGTTGGTTGGTAGATTGGTAGATTGGTGGAGATCGCCGAAAAACGAAATAACCCACCAATCTACCAATCTACCAATTTACCAACTAACCAACCAACTAACCAACCAACCAACTAACCAACCAACCAACTAACCAACCAACCAACCAACTAACCAACCAACTAACCAACCAACCAACTAACCAACCAACCAACCAACTAACCAACCAACTAACCAACCAACCAACTACCCCCCCACCCGCTCTTCCACTGTGCGCACGATCTCTTTCGCCTCGCGCAGCAGGGTTTCGGCCTGGGCTGCGGGCACGTCGGAGACGCGGAAATACTGCGCCAGCAACTCCAGCGGCGTCATTTCCTCTACATTCACCGCGCCCAGGCGGCTGCGTATGCCCCATTCCACCGTTTTGCTGATCCCGGCCACCGCGTAAGCCGGGGCCAGCGCCGCCCGGATCACCCGCTCCTTCAGCAACGGCTCCTGATCGGTGCGCAGTTCCAACCGCACCCGCACAATGGCATCGGCCACCTCTCGCTGCTCGATCGCCTGCAACACCGCCTGCGTGGGGTCCGGCGCTTCCCGACAATCGCAATCGATGGTGACAAAACGGCGGGCCTGGCGCTGAAAATGGGGGATGAACTGATAGCTGGTGCGCCCGCGTGCCACTTCGGCCAGCACCCAGCCCTTAGGCTCCCGCTCCTCGCCGAAGTCGATGCGCTCCACGCTGCCGCTGTAGACGATGGGGGGATGCTGGCCCAGGTTCAGATCCTGGTGCTTGTGCACATGCCCCAGCGCCACATAATCCCAGGCGGCATCGGCCAGGGCCGAGCGGGGCGCCACCACATCCCGCCCGATCATCAGCCCCCGTTCCGACCCCAACTCGGCGCTATCGACCGAGAAATGCCCCACCAATACCGCGGGCAGGTCGGGCTGCTGGCGGGCTTCCGCTGCCAGCCCCTGCAAGATGGCGGTCAGCTTGGCCGTGACCAGGTGATCCAGCGTCTCCAGGCTGGCGGCCCGGTATTGTTCATCGCTGACCAGTTCGGAGAGGAAGGGATAGGGCGCCGCCGCGATCTGGATGCGCTCGCCCCTGCGGGTGGGCAAGATGTGCAGGCCGGGAAAATGCAACACGTAGATATTGGGCACGCCCAGCGTGTCGAAAATCTCGATAGAGGAGGCGCGGTTGGCCACCGCCGGCAGATCATGGTTGCCGGGCACCATCACCACCGGGATGCCGCGGTCGGCCAACTGCTTGATGCGGCGGGAGAACTCGCGGCGATAGGTGGAATTGGGGTCGCGGTGCTTGTACGCGTCGCCGGCAAAGATGACCAGATCCACCTCCTGCACGATGGCGAACTCGATCAGATCGCTGAGGCGGCGCAGATAATCCATGACCCGGCTATTGATGCCGCTGACCGGATCCACGCGGCCGTGCCGTTCCATGCCCACGTGCAGGTCGGCAAAATGCAAGATGCGCAGGGGCGAGGCGCTCATCAATCGAAGCCTCGCCGGCCGCCGCCGAAGAGGGCGGCGACATCTTTCTCTTTCTGCGCCTGCAAGGCTGCGCCCTCGACCAGCCCCATCTGTGCGTAGAAGTGGGCGTCGTAGGGCCGAGCCTGCACCACCACCGGCATGGGCACGGCATGGCCGAGGATGAGGGCCTGCGCCTTGGTGTCCAGCCGGGCCAGCACCTGGCGCAGCTCCTGCGCGCCGCTCACGCCCATGAACACGGCCCGGATATCCTCCTCGCTGTCGAGGGCGAGGGTGACGCGCGTGCCCACCTGCGACATCACCTCCGGGTCGATGCCGCTGGGCCGCTGATCCACGATGAAGAGAGTGACGTTGTATTTGCGCAGCTCGCGAGCGATCGTGCCGAAAATGGTCTCGGCAGCGATGCCCGGCTCCAGGAATTTGTGCGCCTCTTCGATGGTGATCACCAGCGGCCGCGGCTCTTGGCCCTTTTCACCGAACGCCGCCTCTTTCAGCTCGACATAACGGCGATGAATGCGGCGGGTGAGGAAGTTGGCCACCAGCAGATACGCGCCCAGATCGCTGCCGTAGCGCCCGAATTCGAGCACCACGTGGCGCTGGGCGGTGAGGAATTGCAAAATTTTGTCCACCGAATCCTCCACGCCCTTGTCGGTGATGAAGGCATAGCGGCGGAATTTATCCAGCCGGCGGCGCAGCGCGGCCAGCGTTTGCTGCGGTTGGCCCAGATCTTCAGCCAGCGCCTTGAGTCCGGTCGTCGCCTTGCCGCTCTCGGCGTCGAAGCTGCTGTACGCATCCACCCAGGCATCGTCCAGGAAATCGTGCAGCCAGGTTTTGTCCAGGCGGCGGCGCATGGCATACAGCGCCCCGATCTGCGGCTCCGACAGCCCCAGCACGCCGGCCAACATCTCCACATCTTCCGGCTCGATGGCGTGGTAGGGGAGGGTGACGATGACATCGGGGTTGGAGCCGCGGCGGCGGCTCGATTCGTCATCGAGGGAGAAGATCGTCACCTTGCCGGGAAAGAGCTGTTTGAGGCCCTTGACGCTGGAAATGTGCTCCGCCGTGCCTTCCCAGCCATATTCGTTGTGCATATCGAAGATGAGGTTGACGGCGATGTTGTTCTGGATCACGCCCGCCAGCAGCAGCCGGCTGAGAAAGGTCTTGCCGGTGCCCGATTTGCCGAACACGGCGGCGGAGCGTTCCACCAGCCGTTGCAAATCGAGGGTGATCTTCACCTCTTCCATGTCCAGCGGCCTGCCGATGTGGAAATAGTGGGCGGCCCGGCCTTCGCTGCTCTTGCCTGGGCCTTCCTCGCCAAAGACATAGCCCACCTCTTCCGGGCTGGCCGTGGCCACCGGCGTGTAGTGCCCCGGGATCGTCTTCACCGGCTGGGGGATGTGATCCGCCTCCTCCAGCATCAGCAGGGGGCTGATGTGCAGCCGGCCAAAGGTGCTGGTGCCCAGATAGACCTGGCGCACGAAGTCGTTGTCGAGGGTGGGCGGGGTTTTTTCGAACGCGGGGTTGGCGCTGTCCAGGGCGATGTCGGTGATCATACCAAAGAAGATGCGACCGCCGCCGCGCATGGTCACATAGCGGCCCACGGCCAGTTCCTCCAGGGTCTGATCGCGGTGCAGCCGCGCCTCCAGCCCGGCGCTGAGCGAACCGGCCACGATCAGGCCCAGCGTGCGGCCCTGGTCGTGGGGCTGATCCGCGCGCAGGGATTCGAGAAAGGCGTCGGGCTGGGTGAGGTCGTCCATGGGCAGGAGGAGGGGGAGGCGTGAGGGGCGTCAGGGCGTGGAGTCGTTTGCGTGGATGCCGGCCAGCCGTTGGCCGTCGGCGAGGATGGCGGCGACTTTGTCGGCGTGCACCGTCTCGCAATAGACGCGGATCAGCGGCTCGGTGCCGCTGAATCGCACCAGCAGCCAGCCGCCATCTTCCAGATCGAACTTGTAGCCGTCGATGGCCAGTTTGCCGGTGCAGCGCAGGCCGCCGATCTGCTGCGGCTGGGCCGCATCTAACCGGGCTTTGGCCTCGGCTTTGAAGGCGTTGGAGGGCAGCCGGGTGTCAATGCGGTCGTAGTAGTGAGGCCCGCCCACCAGATCGAACAGCCGATCCAGCAGTTGGCTGGGTTTGAGGCCGGTGCGCACCATCAGATCCAGCAGGTAGAGGTTGGAAAGGATGCCGTCTCGTTCGGGGATGTGGGCGCCGAAGGCATAGCCGCCGCTCTCTTCCCCGCCGATCAGGGCGTTGACCTCCATCATCTTGGGGGCCACATATTTGAAGCCGACGCCGGTCTGGTACACGGGCACGCCGAAGCGTTGCCCCAGTTTTTCCAGCATCGAGGTGGTGCTGAGGGTTTTGACGATCGGCCCCCGTTCCCCGCGGATATCGAGAAAATACATGCCTAACAGGGCGTAGACGCGCAATTGATCGATGAAATGGCCGTTTTCATCGCCAAAACCGCAGCGATCCGCGTCGCCATCCATGATGCAGACGCAATCGGCCTGGTGGCGCAGGCCCGCGGCCAGCCCGGCATCCACGTTGGGCGGGATCGGTTCGGGCCGGCTCATTTCGGGGAAGATGGGGTTGCGCTCGGCGTGGACTTCGATCACCTGTGTGCTGCCGCCGGCCAGCAGCCCGCTCAGCCAGCCGGCGCCGTTGCCCCACATGTTGTCCACCACGATGGTCAGCCCGGCCTGGCGCAGGGGGGCCAGGTCGAGCAGGCGGTTGATCTGGGCGATGTAGGCCGGTTTGGGATCGAAGGGCCGGATCAGGCCGGCGTCTACGCCCTGGGCGTAGGGCAGCCGCTGCACCCCGGCCATGGCCTCGGGGATGGCGGCCTCGATTTGTTTGAGTCCGGCCGGGTCGATGGCGCCGCCGTGGGGGTCGCGCACTTTGAAACCGTTGTCGGTGGGGGGGTTGTGACTGGCGGTGATGTTGATGGCGCCAATGCCCTGGCGGGCGACGACGCTGAAGGAGATGACCGGGGTGGGGGTGCCGGCCCCGGCAAAATGCACGGGGATGTCATTGCCGGCCAGCACTTCGGCCGCGGCGATGCAGAAATCTTCGGCCGCGAAGCGGCGGTCGCCGCCCACGACGACGCCCTGTTGCGCGGCCGCGCCGTAGCGCGCCAGCAGATAGCTGGCAAACCCCTGGGTGCAGCGGCGGACATTGTCGAAGGTGTAATCTTCGGCGATCTTGCCGCGCCAGCCATCGGTTCCGAATTCGATTTTAAAAGCCATGATTCTGATGTTCCTTGTGGGTCGTGGATCAGTGTAAACTATATTCAGGACGGGTCACGGGTCAGCCATCGTCCATCGTCCGCCGCCCTGCAGTTTAGGATGCAGGGTCTGCGGGCAGCAGATCGATCAGCACGATCTCCGGGGGGCAGCGGAAACGCAGGGGGGTGGATTCGCCCATGCCGCGGGAGATGATGAGGGGAGCGTGGCCGGGGCGCTGGATCAGGCCGGCGGGCTGGCGGCGGGAAAGTTGCGTGCCCTGGGTGTGGATGGCGCCCAACCAGGGCAGAACCACTTGCCCGCCATGCGTGTGCCCGGCCAAACTCAGCAGCACCCGGCCAGGGGGCAGGGCCAGGGCAGGGTCGGGGTTGTGGGTGAGGAAAAGAGCGGGGGCGCCCACGGGCAGGGCAGCCAGCGTTTTTTCCAGATCGATGCTCCCCTCCACGGGGTCATCCACGCCGGCCAGCCACAAGCCGCTTTCGCCGGGCAGGGGCCGGGCCTCGTTCTGCAGCAGGATGATACCATAGAGTTCGAGCAGCGCCCGCAGTTCGGCCAGATTGTTGGGCACGCGGGCAAAGCGCAGGCGGTCGTTGCGCCAGATGCGGGCCAGCAGGGCCGCCATCTCCCAGGCCTGGCGGGCCAGGGCGCGCAGCCAGCCCGTCCACGAATCCGCGCCGGTGACCTGGCGCAGGGCGTTGAGCAGGAAATCGCGCCAGGAGTACTCTACATAATCATGATTACCGAGCACAGCATAGCAGCCCAAGGGCGCGGGGGGCAGGAGCCGCAACAGGCTCTCCACGGCGTCGAGGCCGGCGTCGTTGTGCAGGAAATCGCCGGTGCAGAGGATGAGATCCGGCTTGAGGCCCTGGAGCAGGCGCTGGATGTGGCGCAGGCGGCTGCGGCGCACCCAGTCATCCCCGCTGAAATGCTGATCGGAGAGGTGGAGGATGCGCAGGCCCGCGCCCACGCCCCCGGGCAGGCGCAGGCGATAGCGTTGTAGCCGCATGCGTGGGCGTTCGCCGGCATAGGCGTAGAGCAGCAGGCCCGCGGCCAGCCCGATCAGCCCGGCCAGCAGCAGCAGCAGACGTTTCATGGTTCCCGCGCCTCCACCGCTGCCAGGGCTGCCCGCGCCGCCTGTCTGACGCCCCAATCGGGGCTGGCGATGAGCTGGCGCAGGGGTTGCCGGGCCGCGGCAGTGCCAAAACGCTCCAGCCCTGCCGCCGCGGCCAGGATGACCCAGCGGTGGCTGTCGGTCAGGGCTTCGAGCAGGGGCAGGGTGGCGGCGGGATCGCCCAGATCGCGCAATGTTTCGGCCGCGGCCAGGCGCACTTCCTGGCGGCGGTCGTGCAGCAGGTCGGCCAGGCGGATGAGGGTGCGATCGTTGCCCGCGGCGGGGAGGGCGCGGGCCGCGATCTGGCGCAGGCGGGCATCTTCGCTGAAGCTGGCCTCGTAAAGGGCGGCGTGCGCTGCCGGCTCGGCCCCGCGGGCGGCCAATTGCCGGGCTGCGTCCACGCGGGCCTCGCGGTCCGCCCCGCGCAGCAAAAAGATCAGACGGGAAGTGGGGAGATCGGACATCAGGCGTTGATAATTAATGATTAATAATTAATCATTGACAATTGACAATTGACAATTAGTACTGATTGATGAAAATATCCCATTAAAACACGATCTATCGTCCATCGTCTATCGTCCATCATCCTCCGTCTATCGTCCTTCGTCCATCCGCCCCTTGTCAAATTTGGGTGGGCGCGAAAACGCCCCGACCAGGGGCCGGGGCGTTCGATCCAGGCGGAGAGACGTGGGTTATTTGGCGATCTTGGTGTTCAGATCGTCCACCATCTGCGTCAGGCTGCCGATCTTGCGGCTGAGGCCTTCCACATCCGATTTGCTGGGCACGTTCATGCGGTGCAGCACCGATTGGATGCGGCGATCGAAGAAGCCTTCGAATTTCTCTTCGGCCTTGCCCAACTCTTTGCGCGGGCGGTTGACCAGATCGGCGAGCAGATCGCGGCCATCTTTTTCGGCGATCTCCCCCTTTTCCACCAGTTGCGAGACCACGGTTTCCAGCTCTTCCTTGCCCAGGGCCAGGGCGCCGGCGGTGGTGAGGAGGACGGTGCGAACGGTTTTGACGACAGGATTGCCGCCATTGGCGGCGGCGGTGGTTTCAGTTTGCTTTTTTGCCATGAGATGATCTTCCTCGTGTGTTCTCCCTGACGGGAGGCTTGTTTTTTTGATAACGGATTATGACGCACTGCGTCACAGCCTGCGTCATAATAGCATGCCCTGACGGGGCTGTCAATAGCCGCGCGGGCGGAAGCGCGCTTTTCACCAGACGCAGACCAGCCAGACGAGGATAGAATGGTCAATTGTCAATTGTCAATGGTCAATGATCGTTGATTGAATCATTAATAATTGACAATTTACAATTGACAATTGACCATTAACCATTTTTCATTCTCCTTCGCAGCAGGTATCGGCCAGCACGACTTGCTCGCTGCCCTGCTCGCCGGGCAGGAGATGGACATGGCCGCCATAGGCGCGCACCAGATTGGCGGGAGTGTAGACCGCATCGCCGGCACCAAAGGCCACCAGCCGGCGGTTCAGCAACATCATGCGGTCGAACCGCGTCGCGGCTTGATCCAGATCGTGCGTGGCCACCAGCACCGTCACCCTTTGCTGGCGCAGTGTGTCGAGGATGGCGAAAAATGCTTCCTGATTGGGCGCGTCCAGCCCGGTCAACGGCTCATCCAACAACAGGATCTCCGCCTCCTGCGCCAGCGCCCGCGCCACGAACACCCGCTGCTGCTGCCCGCCGGAGAGTTCGCCGATCTGCCGTTGCGCCAGCGCGGTCATGTTCACCTGCGCCAGCGCCTGTTGCACCAGCGCCCAATCCCGCTTGTGCGGCCAGCGGAACAGGCCGATCTTGCCGGCGCGGCCCATCATCACCACATCCGCCACCGTCACCGGAAAGCGCCAGTCGATCTGGTTGCGTTGCGGCACATAACCGATGCAGATGTGCCCCCCCGGCGGCTGTCCGAAGATCTGAATTCGCCCTGTGGTGGGTTTGAGGGTGCCGGCAATCGCCTTGAGCAGGGTGCTCTTGCCGGCGCCGTTGGGCCCCACCACGGCCACCCGTTCGCCGGGCGCGATCTCGAAGCTGATCTCTTCCAGCACGCGCAGGCCGTTGAAGCGCACGCTGACTTGCTCCAGGGCCAGGCTGGGCGTTCCGGGGAGATGGAGGGCGGCGGGGTAGCGCAGTTGCTGCAGGGAGTGCATGGTTCAGGCGGGGGGCAGGGTTTGGCAGGCGGGGCAGAGGCCGTAGGCTTCGAGTAGATGGCCGTGGATGCGGAAGCCGGTGCGCGCTTCCAGCTCTTTCAGCAGATCGCCAGCGCCGCAGGTTTCGAAATCGAGGGCCTGCTGGCAAAGGACGCACACCAGGTGGTGATGGGCGCCGGTGGGGGCGAGGGTGTAACGGGCCACCGCGCCGCCCATCGCCGCCGCCTGGCAGATGCCGAGCCGGGTGAGCAACTCCAGGGCGCGGTAGACCGAAGCGCGGCTGACCGCGGGGGCCAGCGCGGCCACGCGGGCGACGATTTCGGGCGCGGTGAGGTGCTCCGGGCCGGCCAGGGCCTCGATTACAGCGGCCCGCGCCGGTGTGACGCGGGCGTCGGCGCGGCGAAGGCATTCGAGGGCGTCGTAGATCTGGCTCATCGGCGGCAGGGTGTGAGATGGCGTCTCAATTATAGTGCGGTTGGGGGCGGGGGGCAAGGGGGCAGTGGTCAGTATTCAGTGGTCAGTATTCAGTGGTCAGTATTCAGTGGTCAGTATTCAGGGGGCAGTATTCAGGGGGCAGCAAAAACCGGCGGCTGGGGCAGCGCGCCGGTTTGGTGGGGAGGCGGGGGGATCAAGGGGATCAAGCGGTGGCAGCGGTGGCAGCGCTGCCACTGCTACAGGGCTTCGAGGATGGTGGCGGTGGCCATGCCGTGGCCGATGCACATCGTTTGCAGGCCCCACCGGGCGCCGCGGCGGCGTAATTCGTGCACCAGGGTGCTCATGATGCGGGCGCCGCTGGCCCCGAGGGGGTGGCCGAGGGCGATGGCCCCGCCGTTGGGGTTGACGCGCGTGGGGTCGACATCCATCTCGCGCAGCCAGGCCAGGGTGACAGAGGCAAAGGCCTCGTTCACTTCGAACAGGTCGATATCGGCCAGACGCAGGCCGCCGCGGGCCAGGGCCTGGCGAGTGGCGGGCATGACGCCGGCCAACATCAGCACCGGGTCATCCCCCACCACCGCGCGGGCGTGGATGCGGGCCAACGGCGTCAGGCCCAGCCGCTGCACCGCCGCGGCCGAGGCCACCATCACCGCCGCGGCGCCATCGCTGATCTGGCTGCTGTTGGCCGCGGTGATCACGCCATCCTCGCGGAAAGCAGGTTTCAGCGCCGCCATTTTGGCCACGTCCGCATCGAAGCGGATGCCTTCGTCCACGGTCAGGGTGCGGAAGTCCCCATCCTGCGGAGCCTGCACCGGCGTGATCTCGGCCTGGAAGTGGCCATTGCGGGTGGCGTCCGCGGCCTTGACGTGGCTCTCGTAGCTGAATTGGTCGAGATCGGCGCGGGTCAGGCCCCAGCGCGTGGCCATCATCTCGGCAGAGAGGCCCTGCGGGATCAGATCGTAGCCCACATCGGGCCAGGCGCCGGGATAGTCCGAGCCCATGGGCACGCGGGTCATGTGCTCCACGCCGCCGGCCAGGACGAGATCCATGTCGCCGGCCAGGATGGCCTGCGCCGCGAAATGCACTGCCTGCTGGCTGGATCCGCACATGCGGTTGAGGGTGACCGCGGGCACGGCCACCGGGAACCCGGCTTTGAGCAGGGCCAGGCGGGCGATGTTGGCGCCCTGCTCGCCTACCGGTGTGACGCAGCCGAAGATCACATCTTCGACCGCAGCCGGGGCTACGCCGGCCTGCGCGGCTGCCGCCCGCAGCACAGACACAGCCAGATCGATCGGCGGCGTCTCGGCAAACATGCCGCGGCGCCGCCCGCTCGGCGTCCGCACCGCGGAGACGATGAAAGCTTCACGCGTGTTCATAGACGTTAGACGTTAGACGTTAGACGATAGACGATGGACGATAGTCGGTAGTCGTTGATTGTTGATTGTTGATTGTTAGTCGGTAGACGATGGATGATGGCAACGCGAGCCATCGTCCTTCGTCCATCGTCTATCGTCTATCGTCCATCGTCAAAAATACTATCGCGCCAGTTCGCGGGCGATGATATGGCGCATCACCTGGCTGGTGCCTTCGTAGATCTGGTAGATTTTGGCGTCGCGCATCAACTTTTCCACCGGATATTCCCGGCTGTAGCCGTAGCCGCCGAAAACTTGCACCGCGTCGGTGGTCGCTTTCATCACCATGTCGGCGCAGAAGGCCTTGGCGTAGGCCGCGGGCATGGTGTTGTCGTAACCGTTGTCCAACAGCCAGGCGGATTGCCGCGCCAGCAGCCGGCCTGCTTCGATGTTCATGGCCATATCCGCCAGCATGAAGCTGACGCCCTGCAGGGCGATGATCGGCTGGCCGTAGGCGGTGCGCGTCCGGGCATAGGTGGTGGCTTCTTCGAAGGCGCGGCGAGCCACGCCCACCGCGGCCGCCGCCACGGGCGGGCGGGAGCCATCGAACACCTTCATGGCGGTGAGGAAACCGGTGCCTTCCGGCCCCAGGCGATTTTCCGCCGGCACTTCCACATTCTCGAAGAACACCTCACACGTCCAGGAGGCGTGCTGGCCCATCTTGGGCAGGGGCTGGCCGGTCTTCACGCCCCATTCCCGCTCGACGATGAAGGCGCTGATGCCGCGATAGCGTTCCTGGCGATCGGTCTTGGCGAAGACGACGAACAGATCCGCCACCGGGCCGTTGGTGATCCAGGTTTTGACGCCGTTGAGGAGGTAGGTGTCACCCTTGCGCTCGGCATAGGTAGCCAGCCCGGCCACATCAGAGCCGGCGCCCGGCTCAGTCACACAATAGGCGGCCATGCGTCCCGCCGCGATCTGCGTGAGATACTTTTGCTTCTGCGCTTCGCTGCCCGCGATCTTGATCGGCAACACCGCCAACGAGTTGAGCATCAACGCGGTCTGGATGCCAGAGCAGCCCCAGGCCAGTTCTTCGTTGAGAATGCATTCCTCCAGCACACCCATGCCGGGGCCGCCATACTGTTCGGGCACATTCACGCTGAGCAGGCCATTTTCCAGGGCCTTTTTGATCACCGGCCAGGGGTATTCGTGGGTTTGGTCATAATGCTCGGCAACCGGTTTGATTTCGTTTTCGGCGAAATCGTGCGCCAGGTCGCGCAGCATCTTCTGCTCGGAAGAGAGCACGAAATTCAACATGATTCACCTCATTACATGTGTTGAAAGGGCGGGGGGAGAAGAGAGGGATAGTGCGGCGATTGTAACATGTGATGACGCACTGCGTCAAAGCCGTTGTCGGCGCGCGCGCGGGTGCGCCGGGCGCTTCCCGCTCGCGGCCATCCCGTGTATAATCGGCCTCATGATCGAACGTTTACGCATTCTTGCCCTCTTTGCCCATCCTGACGATGAACTCAGCGTGGGCGGCGCCCTGGCCCATTACGCCGCGGCCGGGGCCGATATCACCCTGATCTGCGCCACACGGGGGGAGGCGGCCACCATCTACTGCGCCGACTGCGCTACGCCGGAGACCCTGGCCGCGGTGCGCACCGCCGAACTGGCTTGCTGCTGCCGCATCCTCGGCATCGACCGCCTGGAATGGCTGGACTGGCCCGATGGCGGGGTGCAGCAAATACCCCTGGACGTGGCCGTGGCCCAGTTGGCGCCTCGCATCCGCCAATTGCGGCCCCACATCATCGTCACCCACCCCGAACATGGCAATTATCCCCACCCAGATCATATCGGCGTGCACGAGCGGGCCTTGGCCGCGTTCCACGCTGCCGCGGATGCGGCCTACGCCGCGGCGGGGCCTGTCTGGCAGACGCCGAAGTTCTACGTGCGCGCCATCCCCGAATCCGCATTCGACCTGATCCCCGGTTTTCGGGAGTATCGGGTCAACCTGGGCGGCCAGGCCCTGCCCTTCGTCCCCGATCCGGATGAGCAGATCGATTGCAGCATCGACTGCGCCGTCACGGTGGCGAAACGGGTGGAGGGGTGGAAATGTCACCGCTCGCAGCACAATCCCCAGGGCACCTTCAGCGTCATGCCGGAGGAATTGCAAAAGAAGCTTTTCAGCGTCGAACATTTTCGCCTTTTTGCCCACCACCTGCCCGCGCCCCTGGCCCGACACACGGCCTGGGAAGCGGGGCTTTCCCTTGGCCGCCATGACTGACACCACCGATCTCGCCATCAATCTGGCGCATCACCGCGCCTGGATTGCCATTGCCGATCAGTACCTGCGCCAGCGTCCCAAAGCGGATGTGGCCGCGCTGTTGGCCGACATGCTGGAGATGGAGCAGGCATGTGTGGAGGAATTGGCCCATGCTCTGCGGCTGCACGGTGTGGCCCCGGCCCTGATCGAGCCGAACCAAACGTTGGTGCAGCAGGCGCAACTGCGCAGCACCCTCCGCACCCGCATGCAATTCATCGATGTGGGCTTGCAGCGCACCCTGGCCTGGTACGAGCAGCGCCTGCATCAGGCCGAGACCCCGCATCATGCCCTTTGGCAGAGGCTGCACGCCCTGCAAGCTCCCCTCGCCGCCCGCGTGCGCAGCTTGCTCAGCCAGGTCGAATAGACTGCGCCGGTTCTTTTGCCACGAATTCCTGGCCCGCCCACCCACCCACCCACCCAACCAACCAACAAACCAACCAACCAACCAACAAACAAACAAACCACCCTACTTTATAACTGTTCCAAACATCGAAAAAAGGAGCTTTTCCATGACCATCCAAACCATCGGCGTAGTTGGCTGCGGCCTGATGGGCTCCGGCATCGTCGAAGTCAGCGCCCGCTCCGGGTTCAACGTCATCGTGGGCGAACTGAACCAAGAACTGCTTGACCGCGGTCTGTCCCTGATCGCCAAATCCTTTAGCAAGGCCCGCGAACGGGGCAAGATCAGCGCGGAGGAGGCCGAAGCCGCGGTCGCCCGCATCACCGGAACCACCGAGCCTGCAGGCTTTACCTCCGCCGACCTCGTGATCGAGGCCGTCACCGAAGACCTGGCCCTGAAGCAGCGCATCTTCCGCCGGCTGGACGAAGTGCTGCGGCCGGAAGTGATCATTGCCAGCAACACCTCCTCCATCAGCATCGCGACGTTGGCCGCGGCCACCAAACGCCCCGACAAAGTGCTGGGCATGCACTTTTTCAACCCTGTGCCGGTCATGCAGTTGCTGGAATTGGTGCGCGGCATCCTCACCAGCGATGAGACCCTGTCCACGGCCCAGGAGATCGGCCAGCGCCTGGGCAAGACCACGGTGGTGGCCAAAGACAGCCCCGGTTTCATCGTCAACCGTCTGCTCATCCCCTACATCCTCGACGCCATCAGCCTGTACGAGGCCGGGCTGGCCACCAAGGAAGATATCGACAACGCCGTCAAGCTTGGCCTGGCCCATCCCATGGGCCCGCTCACCCTGGCCGATTATGTCGGCCTCGATACCACCCTGGCCGTGGCCAATGTTTTGTTCGAAGAATATGGCGAGCCGCGCTTCAAGGCCCCGCCCCTGTTGCGGCAGATGGTCAGCGCCGGGCTGATGGGCCGTAAATCGGGCCGCGGCTTCTACGACTGGTCGCGTTGATCGGTTGGCTGCGTCATGCCTGTCGCCGCGACGCCCCCGCCCTTTGCCCTGCAATTGGCCCAGATGCGGCTGGCCGCGGCGCCGGCGCTGGCGCTGGATAATTTCACCTGGATCAACAATGTCACCACCGGCGCGGGCCACTGCCGGTTTGCCCACGCCGCGGATCACTGTCTCACCCGGCACACCGGGCTGCCCTTCACCGCCATCGCGGTCGAAGGGCAGCGCCCGGCCACCCTGCGCAGCCTGGCCGCGGCCCTGCTCGATCCTGGTCAGGCTGCCTACACCCTGGCTCCGGCCCGCATCGCAACGCCCCTGGCCGCGGCGGTGCGCATCCGCAGCGCCCAGCTCGAATGGCAGATGCTGTACGAAGGGGATGCGGCGACGCTGGACCCCGGCCCGGCCCGGCTGCTCACCCCCGCCGACCTGCCGGCCATGCTGGCCCTGGCCGCCAGCGATGAGGTGATGGTCTTCAACGCCGATTCATTGCATCGTGGCCATTTCTACGGCCTGTTCGTGGCCGGCGAACTGGCGGCGATGGGCGGTGTGCAGAACCGCCTGCCCGGCTACGCCGAGATCGGATCGATCGTCACCCACCCTGCCTGGCGGCGGCGGGGCTATGCCGGCCACATCGTCGCCGCGCTGCTGCGCCATCTACAGGCCGAGCAGCAGCGTATCTTCCTCTGTCTTTTCCAGAGCAACGTTGCTGCCCGCCGGCTGTATGAAAAACTGGGCTTTACCCTGATCAACGAACTGACTCTACTGCACTGGCAGTTGCCATGACCCTTTTCGACATCCCTCTCCATGCCAGTCTGGTGCATTTTCCCATCGTCCTGCTCAGTTTGGGCGGGATGACGCTGCTCATTTCCTTGTGGCGGCCGGGGTGGTGGGGCGATTGGGGATTTGCCAGCCTGTTGGCGGGGCTGGTCTTCACCGTGCCGGCCGTGGTCAGCGGGCTGATAGATAAAAGCCTGCTCCCGATCGACAGCGCCGCCAACCGGTTGGCCGATCTGCACACCACCGGCATGGTGTTGATGTGGCCCCTGTTTGGCGCCGCGGCCTTCCTGCGCTACATCTGGCGGGATAAGCTGGCCGCGGCAGACAAAAAAGCACGCGTAGCCTTGCTGTTGATCCTGGGCTTGATCTTCCTGATCTGGGCCGGGCACCTGGGCGCGCGGTTGGTGTATGAGATGGGGGTGGGGGTGGGGGTGGGGGACGCGCTGTAACGGCTCCCCCCCTTTCACCTCACCAACCCCCCCAAATCCTCCGCCATCATCTCCGCCGAGATGCCGAAGGGCCAGAGCAGCCGCACCCGGCCCTGATCATCCAGCACCGTCACCGAGGCGGTGTGATCGACCAGATAGCCGCTGGCACCCTCCACCGGCTGGCGGGCATAGTAAATGCCCAGGGGCGTGGCCGCGGCAGCCAGCTCCTCCTCGCTGCCTGTCAGCCCCAGAAAGGTGGGATGAAACGCCGGCGCATACGCCGCCAGCCGCTGCGGCGTGTCTCGCTCCGGGTCCACACTCACCATCAACACCTGCACGCGGGCCGCCTTGCCCTCCTCCAACAGGCGCAGGGCGCGGGCCAGATCCGCCAGGGTCAGAGGGCAGACATCGGGGCAAAAGGTGTATCCAAAATAGAGCACCACCCACTTCCCGCGGAAATCGCTGAGATTGACGCGCTCTCCCGTGTGCGCGGTCAGGGTGAAATCGGTCACCGGCTGCGACGTCTGCAAGATCATGCCATGAAATGTGGGCGGCTGCACTCGCGGCAGGATCACGAAAATCCCCACAAGTATGGAAACTGCTGATACGGCGAGGATGAGTAGCAAACGAGTTTTTATATTCATAAATGACTCGGTTGAGATGAAAAAAATTGATGGTAACAATTCACTTTATTCTGTCATCTTGAGGAGAAATAGCCCAGAAGCAATCCCAAACACTGCTTGAACCCCCAAAAATTGACGAGCTACCTTGGGGATTGCTTCGCTGCGTTCGCAATGACATATCAGGTCAACTGTTACATTTGATGACGATTACGAGGCATAGCACAGGAAGAGATGCGCCGCTTCATAGCCCAGCCGCGCCACGCCCTTGCTCTGCGCCACTTCCACCGCCAGCAATTCCACATGCCGCAGAATGCGCTCCGTCTCCGGCGGGGTGGTGCGCATGTGGTACACCGCCCGCACAATGCCCCAGCCATCCACCAGGATCATCGTGGGGCTGAGCTGTACCTCCTCCCCCTCGGCCTCGTAAAACACCTCGAACCCTCCGCCCACGATCTGTTTCAGCCGTTCCGGCGCCGCGCTGGCAAACTGCCACACCGCCGCATCCGCCTCCAGGCCCTGGGCGTAGCGCTGCAACACCGCCGGCGTGTCGTGCGCGGCATCTACCGAGATCGTCACCAGCGCCAGCCGCTGGCCGCGCAGGTCGATCTCCCCCATCCGCTGCTGCACCTCGCGCATGATCTGGTCATAATTGCCACAATCGGGCGGCTGGCAGCGGCTGTAGGTGAAATTGTAGAGCACGAACTGCCCGCGCAAGTCCTCGTTGGTCAAGGGCCGCCCATCTTGATCGATCAGGGCAAAGCCAGGGGCCAGGCGCATGCGCGGCAGCACCTGGATCGGCTGAAAGATCACAAACGCCAGCACCGCCAGGATCAGGCAGGCCAGCAGGGCCAGGGCCACACCCTGCCAGCTGCGCAGATCCAAACGGGGAAAAAGGGGGGGCGTCTCCACCGATGCGGTCATACCGGCATCATACCAGCCCCAAGCCCCGGCTACAAACGGGCGTTGTGGAAAAATTCACGGATGAATTCCTTCTGCAAGGCGACGGTCTCTGCCACCGTGCCGAAGATGGGTGTCGTCACCTTGAACATCACCGTGCCCCCGTTCACATCGCGCAAATGGCTGGGATAGAGGTAGAAATAGAGGGCGATGTGATCCCACGCCCCCTTCTCCGCCTGCATCAGCAGGGCGTAGATCTCGCCCTTTTCCAGCTCGATCATCTCCGTCGAGATCTCGGTGCGCCAGCCGTCCGCGTCGTAACAGATCTGCGGGGAGTGGAAGGATTTGGCCTGGCGGCTGCCGAGCACGCTTAGCCACAGATAGGCGCCATCTGCCCGGCGATAGCGGCGGTAGACATATTGCTCCGGTTCCAGCAGGATCTGCACCTCGATGTTTGTCTGGGGGATCTCCGCCCCCTGCCAGTCGCCCAGTTGCAGGGGCAGGGTGGCCAGATCGTTCTGCAGACTGAAGTTGTAGGGCGATTCTACCACGCGCTGGCGCTGGGTGCGGCGCCAGCGATCGATATCGGCCACGAAGGTGTGGCCCGACCCGGCCGGCGCCCGAATCAGTTGCAGGTCGCGGGCATAGATGGCAGCCATGCCCAACAGCGCCAGCAGCAGCAGGGCCAGGACTACAAGAGATCGCCGCGAATCTCCCGGCAGTTCAGCAGCCGGGCGAGCAGGAGCAGACATGCGAAGGCAAAGAGGAAGAAGAAGATGCCAGAGTAATCATGATAGTAGGTGAAACCCGCGTCCACCCCCCAGCGATCCGCCACCGCCAGCAGGGTGCTGACGCGGAAGACATTGCCCAGCACGGCGATGGGGATGGCGGCCAGGGCCAGCAGCAGCTTGCTGAGCAGGGGGCCTTCGGCCACGTAGACGAAGACGGCCACCAGCGTGATCAGGGCCACGATCGAGCGCATGCCAGAGCACTCCGCGCCCACCACCAGGTTGACGTTGGGCAGGGTGACGGCGGTGCCTTTGACGATCACATCCATGCCCAGCGCCTGCATCACCCGCGTGGAGATATCGCCGGTCAAGAGGGCCATGGGCAGGCTGCTGGCCTCGACAAAAGGCAGCGGCACCATGAAGATGAGGAAGGCCAGGGGATAGCCCAGGCGTTTGAGCGCGGCCCCGCCCCAGAACACCCAGACCAGCCCGGCGAACAGCCCGATCATGCCCAGCGCGGCCAGGAAATAGGCCCGCTGAAACAGGGCGAGCAGATAGAGGGTCAGAGAAGCGATGAGCAGGAAGAGGCCCAGATTGCTGGGGCGGCGCTCTCCGCGCGGCAGCAAGCGCCAGGCGAAATAGCCGGAGATCAGGGGCACCAGCACGCCGTGCGAGTAGTAATCGTTGCTCCACCACTCATTTGCCAGCCAGCGCAGGGTGGGGAAGAGCAGCAGCGCAGCCAGCAGGGCGATGAACAGGTTGAGGAGACGGTCGGTGCGTTGCAGGGAAGCGAACATGGCAGCGATCCTAACACAGAAGCGGCCGGGCGTACAGTAGCCCGGCTACGAAACGAGAAAGTCCGGCTGCCACGAACGCCTCGCGCAGAAATCGTGGCGATTCGCCGATCCCTCCGGGCGTGGCGTATAATGCCCGGCGTGTCTCCTGCATCTGAGCGCGCCGCCCCCCCCACCATCGGCCTGATCGCCACTCTGTTGGCCGGCGGCCAGTCCTACCGCAGCGCCGGCATCCACACCTACTGCTGGCAGTTGCTGCAGCATCTGCCGCAGGTTTTCGCCGGAGCGCGCTTCGTGGGGTATGGCGGCGCCTCGGCCCCAGATGCGCTTCTGCGCTGGCGGCGCGCGCCTCTGTCGCTGCGCCACCCGCTGGCCCGCATCCTGTGGGAGCAGGCCGCGCTGCCCCTGCTGCTGGCGCGGGAGCGGCCGGCGCTCGTGCACGGTCTGGCCTATGCCCTGCCCCGCCTCAGCCGCGCGCCGGGCGTCGTCACCGTGCACGATCTCAGCTTTCTGCGTTTTCCCGAAGCCTTTCCTGCCGCCAATCGCCTCTATCTTTCCCGCGTCACCGCGGCCAGTTGCCGGCGGGCGCGGCGTGTCATCGCCGTGTCGCAGGCCACCGCCGCCGACCTGACCGCGCTGCTGGCCATTCCCCCTGCCAAGATCGAGGTCATCCCCAATGGCGTCGACGCCTCTTTCCGGCCTCACGATCCCGCGGCCGTGGCCGAGATGCGCCGGCAACAGGGCTGGCCCCCGGCTTTTTTGCTCACGGTGGGCACCCTCGAACCGCGCAAGAACCATCTCGTCCTGCTCGAGGCATACGCTCGCTACCGCGCCATGGCTGCTCAGCCCCTGCCGCTGCTTATCGCCGGGGGCAAGGGCTGGTACTACGAGACGATCTTTGCCCGCGTCGCCGATCTCGGCCTGACCGGGCATGTTCATTTTCTCGGCTTCGTACCGGCGGCGCTGCTGCCCTGGCTGTACAATGCCGCTGCCCTCTTCCTCTATCCCAGCCGTTACGAGGGATTTGGCCTGCCCGTGGCCGAAGCCCTGGCCTGCGCCACACCCACCATCACCACCACCGCCAGCAGCCTGCCCGAAGTGGCCGGCGCCGCCGCCCTCACCCTCGATCCGGATGACAGCCTTGCCTGGGCGCATGCCATGATCACCCTGCTCGCCGATCCAGAACGCCAGACCGCGCTGCGCCAGGCCGGCCTGAACCAGGCGCAGCGTTTTCGCTGGCCGCAGGCCGCCGCGGCCACCGCCCGCGTCTATCAGCGCATCCTGGAGGAAACGCATGTCTGAGCGCATCCTCCGCATCCACAAACCCCTCCTGGCCCTGGGCGACGCCTTGCTCACCATCCTGGCCTTCTATGTGGCCTGGTATGTGCGCTACGAGTTGGAATGGTATCGCAGCGTCGATCCTGCCTCGTACACCGATTTCGATTTCTATTTGTGGGTTTCCTTTCTGGCTGCGATCATGATCGTCGGCGCCTATTACATCGAGGGCGTCTACCGCCTGCCGCGCGGGGTGGGCTTGTTCACCGAGTTCTGGCGCCTGTTCAATGGCGTCGCTGCCGTCACCATCGTGTTGATGATGGGCAATTTCCTGCTGCAGCCCCCCTATCATTCCCGCCTGGTCTATGGCATTGCCGGGATGTTGATCCTGCTCTTCGTCTCTCTGGCCCGCATCCTCAATCGGGCGGTGCTGGCCCGGCTGCGGCGGCGGGGTATCGGCGCCAAGCGTGTGCTGCTGGTCGGCGCCGGCGAAGTCAGCCGCATGGTGATGCGGGTATTACTGGCCAACGCCAACCTGGGCTACCAGATCGTCGGCTTTTTGGACGATAACCCCGACCGGGGCGAGCGCAACCTCGGCCCCTTCCAGGCCCTCGGCGCCATCGACAACCTCTCGCAGATTTTGAGTGAGCGCCGCGTGGACGAAGTCATTGTCACCCTGCCCTGGCAATATCACCGCCGCATCATCAGCGTGCTCAACCAGTGCGAGCGGAACCATGTGCAGGCCAAAGTCGTCCCCGACGTGCTGCAGATCAGCCTGGATCAGGTCGATCTCGAGACCCTCAAGGGCATTCCCCTGCTCGGCGTCAAACAGGGCGCCATCGCCGGCCCACGTCTGGCGATCAAACGGGGCTTCGATCTCCTGATCATCCTGCCTGCTCTGCTCCTGCTCCTGCCGATCATGCTGCTGCTGGCCCTGATCATCCGCCTCGATTCCCCCGGCCCCATCCTCTTCGTGCAGGAACGGATCGGGCGGAATGGCCGGCCCTTCGCCGCCTTCAAATTCCGCACCATGGTCGCCGACGCCGAGGACCTGCGCCCGCATCTGCAAGAGTTGAACGAGGCGGATGGCCCCCTGTTCAAGATCAAGAACGATCCCCGGCGCACGCGTGTGGGCAGCCGCCTGCGCCGCTTCAGCCTGGATGAGCTGCCCCAGATCTTCAATGTGCTGCGGGGAGAGATGAGTTTGGTCGGCCCCCGCCCGGCCCTGCCCGAAGAGGTGGCCGCGTATGAACCCTGGCATCGTAAGCGCCTCGAAGTTTTGCCTGGCCTCACCGGTTTGTGGCAGATTTCGGGTCGTTCTGACCTCAGCTTCGCCGAAATGGTGCTGCTGGATGTGTATTACGTCGAAAATTGGTCTCCCTGGCTCGATCTCAGCATCCTCCTGCGCACCATTCCCAAAGTCCTGATCGGAGAAGGGGCTTATTGACATGCGTTTCCCCCTGCTTGCCCTTTCACGCTCCGCCCTGATCGCGCCGCCGGCGCTGCTGGGCGAGACCCTGACCCGGAGTTCTGCTATGACTTTCTCCGCAGATAGCGCGCACCAGCCCGCGAGCGCGGGCAGCCCCCCCCGTGACGCCGCCTGCGTCGATTTCCTGCGCCGATTGGTGCGCACGCCCAGCCTGTCTGGCCAGGAGGCGGCGGTGGCCCGCCATGTCGCCGCCGAAATGCACGATCTGGGCTTCCCCAGCGTGCGCGTCGACCGCATCGGCAATGTGATCGGGCGCTACGGCCGGCCTGGCGGGCCTATCCTCCTGCTCAACGCCCACATGGACACGGTCGATATCGGCGACCCCAACGCCTGGACGCGTGACCCCTTCGGCGCCGAGGTGGAGGGGGACATCCTTTTTGGCCGGGGCAGCGCCGATATGAAGGGAGGGCTGGCCGCCATCATCCATGGCGTGGGGCAGATTGTGCGCCAGGGCGTGGATTTGCCCGGCGAAGTGATCGTGGCCGCCGTGGTGCAGGAAGAACCTACCGAGGGCATGGCCATGCGCGTGCTGGTCGAAGAGGAGGGCATCCGCCCCGATTGCGTGATCTTGGCCGAGCCGACCGACCTGCATCTGGCCCGCGGCCAGCGCGGGCGCATGGAGATGCACCTCTCCACTTTTGGCCGCTCCTGCCACGCCTCGGCCCCCGAACGGGGGGAAAATGCTTTGTACGGCGCGGCCCGCCTGATCTTTGGGCTGGAAATGCTCAACGCCGGCCTCATGACCGACCCGGTGCTGGGCAAAGGCACGCTGGCCGTCACCCAATTGCGCACCCTCTCCGGCAGCCGCAATGTCATCCCCGACCGCTGCGACCTGATCATCGACCGCCGGCTGACCCTGGGCGAGACGGCCACACGGGCGCTGGCCGAAGTGGAAGCAGTGATGCAGCGCGAGGGCGTGCGCGGGGCCGTGCAGATCGGGGCCTATCGCAGCCTCAGCTACACCGGTTATGAGACCGCCGGCCCCGAAGTCTACCCCGCCTGGCTGCTGCCGGAGGAGCACCCGTTGATCGGCGGCGCGGCGCGGGCGATCGAAGCGGCCCTGGGCCGCCGGCCCAATGTGATCATCTGGCCCTTTTCCACCGACGGCGTCTATACGATGGGCGTCGCCGGCATCCCCACCATCGGCTTTGGCCCTGGCGATCCTGCCCGCGCCCACACCGCCGACGAATCGATCAGCCTCAGCGCGGTGCAGCGCGCTGCCGACGCTTACGCGCGCCTGGTCATCGCCCTGCTGCGCCAACTCGCCCGCCGCTCCTGAGGCTTTCACCACCCATGTCTCTGATCGAAATACTGCTGCCGGCGGTGTATCAACTGTCGGGGCTTCTCCTCACCCTCTACGCGGGCTTTGTGTTGCTGTCGGTGTTGCTTTTCCTGCGCAATCGGGGCCGGGGCCGGCCGTTTGCAGCCGCGCCGGCGCAGTGGCCGCACGTCACCGTGCAACTGCCCATCTACAATGAGCCGCGGGTGGCGACGCGGCTGTTGGCCGCGGTCGCTGCCCTCGATTACCCGCGCGACCGCCTGCACATCCAGGTGCTGGATGATTCCACCGACAAGACCACGGCGCAGGTACGCGGGCTGGCCGGGCATCTGCGCCGCAGCCGGGGGATGGATATTCACTATCAGCATCGCAGCCAACGCCAGGGCTACAAAGCGGGTGCGCTGGCCGCGGCCCTGCCCCAGGCCGCGGGCGAGTTCATCGCCATTTTCGACGCGGATTTCCGCCCCCCGCCCGATTGGCTGCGCCGCGCCCTGCCTCCCCTGCTGGCCGATCCTGGTCTGGCCTTCGTGCAGACACGCTGGGATCATCTCAACCGGGGGCAGAACAGCATCACCGCGGCCCAGAGCCTGGCCCTCGACGGCCATTTCGTGGTTGAGCAGCACGCCCGCACCGCCGCCGGGCTGTGGCAGAATTTCAACGGCAGCGCCGGCATCTGGCGCCGCGCAGCCATCCTGGACGCCGGCGGCTGGCAGCAGGACACCGTCACCGAAGACCTGGATCTGTCCTACCGCGCCCAACTGCGGGGCTGGCGCGGGGCGTATCTCGATCAGGTGGCCGCGCCGGCAGAGTTGCCGCCCCTGCTCAGCAGCTACAAACGCCAGCAACGGCGCTGGGCCAAAGGCTCGGCTCAGACCCTGCGCAAGCTGGCCCCGGCGTTGTGGCGCAGCAACCATCCCTGGCCGCTGCGTGTGCACGCGTTGCTGCATCTCAGCGCCTACGCCACGCACCTGCCCTTGCTGGCGCTGCTGCTGTTGACCCTGCCTTTTGCCCTGCTGCCCAGCCAGGAGCTGCCCTTGCCCATGGTGGGGGCGATCTCCTCGCTGCTTTCGATCGCGCCTTTCTTGATGTATGGGCTGGCCCGTTACCAGCTTGGGGGCCGCGGCGGCCTGCGCAGCCTGTGGGCCTTGCCTCTGCTGGCCCTCATCTCCATCGGCCTCTCTCCCACGGTGGCGGGGGCGGTGATCGATGGCCTCTTGCACGGCGGGGGCGCGTTCGAGCGCACGCCCAAGCAGGGCAATGGCGCGCGGTTGGCGGCGCTGCCCGAAGGCCTGACCGTCCGCGATCTGCTGCCCGAAGCCCTCACCCTGGCCTACGCCCTGATCACTGTGGCTGTGGCGCTGCTGGCCGGGGCCTGGGCGCTGTTGCCCCTGCCCCTGCTCTACACCCTGGGCAGCGGTCTCGTGCTCCGCCTCAGCCTGGGCGAATGGCTGGATCAGTATGCAGTATGCAGTGGTCAGTATGCAGTGTTCAGTGGTCAGTATGCAGTGGTCAGTTATCAGTTATCTGTGATTGGCGGCCGTTGGCGAACCCTTTTCAAAGCGCTCCAGCGCCCCATCGCCCCCACCGACCCCCTGAACACTGAATACTGACCCCCTGCCCACTGAATACTGAATACTGAATACTGACCACTGAATACCTATTTTCCGCCACTATACAAAAGAGGTTCAAAACTTGTACAGAACTTTGTCAATCGAGGAATTTCAAGGTATGAATCCGTCAAAATTGCCGTTATG